>Ga0123519_10011944_pt1 | contig 12706 bp, 8 predicted proteins | sample YelNatPaOPRAMG02_FD_87396 | JGI IMG/M metagenome (GOLD analysis project Ga0123519, IMG submission 87396) | Hot spring microbial communities from Yellowstone National Park - Yellowstone National Park OP-RAMG-02 (version 2) | ecosystem: Environmental > Aquatic > Thermal springs > Hot (42-90C) ...
ATAACATGATGAGTACCAGAAACCCATATTGTTCCATTCTTTTTTAACAGCTTCTGAAATCTTAAAAGCCATTAAAGATTAAACTCATGATTTTGGTTAACACCTTTTGATCTGTCCCATTTACCTTTATCAACTCTTGCCATTTTACCAGCATAACAGGTTATACCACCATTGGAAAGAAAATATGGCGGATCTGCAAATATCATATCAAAAACACCTTCTGGATATTTTTTAATAAGAATATCCATAAACTTAATACAATCTACTTGATAAAGTAAAACTCCTGCCTCTTCATTTTTAAATACACAATATTCTTTGGGAAAATTATAGGAAGAAATTTTGTTTTTATCTATTTTATTCATCTTTAAGCCTAATCAGTAAATGTATTAAACCAATTTTGTTTTATGCTTAATTTTATTTATTTTTTTAAATAATTATTTATTATTTCTTTTACACAATTTAATTCTAATATTTGCTCTTTTAAAGAGGGTAATTTGAATCCCAAACTTAATGCCTTACTACTGTCTAAAGAAACATCTTTAGGCCTTGGAGCTGGCATTACCAAATCTTTTTGAGATACAGGTATAATATTAGAAGCATCTTTATCAAGTATTTTTGTAACCAGAATTCCAAAATCATATCTAGAAATTCTTTCACGTCCGCCTAAATGTAAAATTCCAAAACACTTCTCTATTGCCATTAATATTCCATAAGCAGCATATTTTCCGCTAATAGGAGTACGATATTCATCGGTAAAAAGCTTTATTTCTTTTTTTTCTAAAACAGCCTTTAAAATCGGCTGTAAAAAGCTTCTTGTATTTTGAGGAACATCTCCAAACATAAGCGGCATACGGCAAATTAATGATTGTGGATATATTTCTTGAATACTTTTTTCTGCTTCTGCTTTGTGTTTGCCATAAATATTTATTGGAGAAACAATACTTTCTTCTTTATAGGGAGGTAACTCGCCATTAAATACAAGATCGGTTGAGATAAATACAAAAGGTATCTTTTCTTTTTCGCATAAAGCAGCAATATTTTGTGCAGATACAACATTTATTAAATAAGATATTTGGGGATTTATCTGGCATTTATTTGGATCAGAAACTGCTGCACAATGAATTACGGCATCGGGTCTAATATCGTAAAAAATTACTTCTAATAGGGTTTTTTCTGAAATATCCAATCTTATAGTTTTTACTTTATCAATTTCTATCTGATTATTATTATAAATACCAAAAACATCCCATTTGTCTCTTGCAGCAAGACAAATATTCCAGCCTAAAAAACCCGACGCTCCGGTTATAAGTAATTTTTTCATTATTATTTTAATATAAATAAAATATCACTTTAAATTTGACAAATAATAATAAAAAATAATCTTTTTGTTGAGGTAAGTCTTTTTATCATTTTTTATTTCATAAAAAGATAATTTTCTTCATTTTGGGAAAGTCTCTTTTTTGACGTGTGTATTTTATTTTATTTTTTAATTATTTAAATTATTTAGTTATTCAGGTGGAGGTTGCCTACCTGCTTTTTTATATCTTATTATTTTTTTAACTTTAGATACATTCATTTTAATTTGATTTTTTTAATAATTAATTATAAAAATAAAAATTATTTATGTGAAGGAAGTCTCTCGTTTGCTGTATGAAACTTATTTTAACTTTTCAAGATGTTTTAATTTTTAATTTTTAATTTTGAATTTTTAATTATTAATTATTATTTAGGTGGGGGAAGCCTCCCCCTAAGCTGTGTCGCCGCGAAGCGTCCCGCCCTAGCGGGATACCCCCACTGCAAGGGGGCTCGCATTATATTGCTCCGCTATTCGATTTGCATCGCTCGCCCCCTCGCAACGCTCCCCGCAGAGGAAAATTCTCTGAAGTCATTTTAAGTAAAATTATTAGAAATTTATAAAAATGTTTATATTCTATTTTCAGTAATTCCCCTCTTCTCCTTTCCAAAAAAGTAGAAAGGAGTAGAGGGAAGAAAGAGGTGTATGGAGGATAGGTTTTTATTAGCTGATAAAATTAATAACTATACTAACCGATTTATTTAAGAAAAAGTAAAAAATTTATGAATAAATTCTGATAATTTTTTCATAATCAACGAGGTTCGTGGGTGTGCCCTGCCAGACGGTGATATTTAAACAGAGAGCGTTCCCCCGGGCACATCCCGTAGCAAAAGCTACGGGATATCCCGCTAGGGCGGGACGTAAGGCTTGGATGAAGCGAGGGGGAGACTTCCCCCAACAAAAGAAAAAATATTTTTGATTTATTAATTGACATCATTAACAAAATTATAATTATATGTTGGTTATAAATGAATAATTATTTAATTTACTATCTAATTTATTATATAATCAAAACCAGTTTTACTATATCTTTAAAATAAAAAATAATAAAATAACGACATAAAAATAGAGGCGATAAAAATAACAAATGCAGGCATAAAAATATATTTGTAGGAATCTAATAATCTTGTTTTAAAATACTGATTTGTAACAACAAGGCAAATATGAACCGGAGATAAAATCATACCAAAATATCCGCATCCATAAGCTAATGTTGTAATAGCACATAAAACATTAAAAGAAGGATTGGGTCCAAGTAAAGCAAAAATTATAGGAAAACTAGAACCAACATATCCAAATGCAATTCCTGTTACAAATCCAGAAACAAAAGGAATTATAGCTATTATCAAAAGAATAGGAATTCCCATGTTTATGAATTCATCTCTCATTGCAGTAACAAGAGTTTGAGATTCTCCATGGTTCAAAGGACATTTTAATGCGGAAGAAAACATAATAACCCCAACAATTAAAAGCATCATTTCCCATGTATTTTTTTCTAAAAACATTTTTGAACAAGCTTTAATATCAGAAGGGTTTTTTTGGAAAATTATGCAAAGTCCTAAAAAAAGACCTATCAATATGCCAATAAGACTTGCCAAAGATTTAGAAATTGAGAAAATTGGAAGAAAAATAGAGCAGATAATAGATGACAAGACAATAATTAATATTGGAATCAAAGTAGATAAAACCGATTTTAAATTCTTTTTGATATTTTCTCTGCTTAATGATAAAGAATCTTTTAATCCCTTTCTGTAAAAAAGAAAATAGTAACCCCCCAATATTGCAGCAAAAGTGAAAGGTAATTGAATCAAAAAATATATTCCAGCAGGAAGTTGTGAATATTTTATTGCGAGAATAACTCCAGGATAAAGAGGCCACCAGTATTCCCAACCATGTCTAAACCAATAGTTTATAGAGGCTTTATGTAAAGGACTCAATAATTTTTTGCTATCTGTAGCATCAACAAAAGGAGCAGAAAAAAGAGCACCGCCTGGCATAGGAAGCAAGCCAACCAAAGCAGGCAAACCCATTAAAAGCATCAAAGGTGTTTTAAACCATAAAGACAAAGCATCTATGGTTTTTTTCATTCTTCCAGTTTTGTTTAATGATTCTGTAAAAAAAAGCAGAAAAAAAATTGCAAGAAAAAGGAGCCAGCTATCGGGGCTTATAAGGTTATTAATTTGAAATATAAATCCTTTAAAACCAATTCCTGTCCATAAAGTTAATAATATAGAAAATATAAGAATAGAATATGCTAAAGGAATCTTTATTCTTGTTAATAAAATAATTCCTAAAAAAGATATTCCAACTTTAGCGAATGCAGGGAAATTTAATAAAAATTCCATTTTTAATTTTTCTTTATAATTAATTAAAAGAACTTATAAAATAGTTTAAATAAATTTTTTATACATAAAAAGGTTTTTTATTAATTGTTATGTGGTAACAAAATCTATCCGAAAAAAAATAAAAATTATCTAATTAAAATTAATATATAAGAGGTATTTTATAAATGAAATCAAATTGGTATAAAATGTTTATTGCAAATAATTTTAATATTAAATATTTTGACAAAGTAGTAAGTACGCATGAAAATTGACAAATAAATTTTTTGCTAAAAAAAATAATAAGTAACCAGCAAATTAGGTTTTTTTTTGATTATAATTGGTTAAAATTATTTATAAAATATTTACCCCAAGTAAATCGCGTTAGCGTTATAATAATTTTTAGTAAATAAAATTTTTGTTTTGAATAAAATCTATATAAAATAAAATATTCTTTTTATAAACATTTAGATTTATTATTAAAAAAACAATATTGAAAAAAATATTTCTTTGCGATATAATAAATAGACAAAAATACTTCTTTTTACAGCTATAAAACAGAAAGTATTTATGGTTTCTATAATGCTTGTTATTGAAAATGAAAAGGAATCTCAAATCCTTAAAGTTGCTTTTGAACAAAGAGGAATAAAGGTTCTTGTTTCTAAGGCTGATTATCAAAATTATATAAAAACCCTGCAATTTCTTCCTGATATAATAATTATAGAATTACCCAAACCAAATATGAAACAACTTCATTTTGCCGGTCTTTTAAAAACCCACAAAAAAGCTAAACTTATTCCAATAATTGGTTATGGGCAACCAATAGATGCTCAAGAAAAAAACGGGATATTACATACAGGAATAAACACGTATCTTGAGAGACCTCTTAAATTTTCTCAACTGATTAATCTTATAGAGAATCTTCTTAAGCTAAAAAACAAAAAAATAGAGGCAAAAGAACAAAAAGAAAAAGACAGAGAAAAAGACATAGAACTTCTTTTAGCTGCAGATACCCCACCAATGAAAAAAATAGAAATAATGACTTCTTATGTATCGCAGCTTCTGGCATTTCCTTTTACTGTTGCAAAGGTGTTGAGTTTGGCAGAAAGCACAAAATCTGCAGCTTCTGACCTTGCTAAAGTAATAGAGGCAGACCCAGTTATTTCTACGCAAATACTTAAACTTTCAAATTCTGTTCTTTTTGCGAGTCTTAACCGTAGAATTTCTTCAATAAAAGATGCAATAGTAAGAATAGGATTTAAAGAAACAAAACGACTTGTAATGTGTATGTCGGTTATGAAAATTTTTAAAGAAGAAGATAAAAACATTGGATTTAACAGAATAGGTTTTTGGTATCATTCTTTAGCAAGCGGAATAATAGCCGAAAGACTGGCAAAACGTATGGGAACAATTAATACCGAAGAAGCTTTTCTTGCAGGTTTACTCCACGATTTTGGAATTATTATTCTGGATGAATTCTTTCCTGATATCTTTTTTAAAATCTTAGAAGATACTTCAAATAAGGCAGGATTATTTATAGAACGCGAAACAGCAATACTTGGAATAAATCACAACGATATAATAAAAGAATTATTTGAAAAATGGAAACTGCCAGAAATTGTCAGACAGGGAATTATTCTTCAATATGATGTTAATTCCTTTAAAAATTCCATAGATTCCCAAGAAAAAAAATGCGCTGTATGTGTTTATATGGCAAACAATTTTGCCAAATCATTAATTTTAGGCAAAGAATGCGACATGTATGTAGAGCCCATAGATAATCTTTTATTTTCTGCTGTTAAATTGCCTTCTGGTTTTACTCAATCATTTATTGATGAAATATCTCAGGAAATGAAATTATATAAAGAATTTCTAAAGATTGAAGTTTCCGAAACAAAATCTTCTAGTGAAAAATCTGCAATAGAAAATAAAAAAATAGGCATTGTAAATATTGCTAATGATATTTTTGTTCCTCCTCTTTTTTATCTTGAAAAAAATGGTGTTGAAGTAAAACAAATAAAAGTTTCAGATTCTGTATCTTCTTACGATGGCGCTTTTGAAGCTATTTTAATATGGGCGGATAACCAAAGCAATGCTCAAGATATTATAAAATATTCAAAGATAATCAAATATTCAGATAAGCCGCAAGATTCAAATAGTAATCCCGCATTTGCACCATTACTTGTTTGTGTGCCCGTGGAAAATAAAAAAATTTCAGAAGAAGATTCGTGTAAAAACTTTTCTTTTGTTTACAACGTGATAGATTTAAGGCAATATGATAAGCATCTCACAAGCATGTTTATGGGCAAAAAGGTTCTTCTTTCCGAAACCGAACCACCTTCACCAAGATCACTTTTGTCAAAACAAAGCAATAAAACAGAAAATAATATGCAACCCAAATCTGATTCTAAAACAGATAAAAGTGCTTCAAAAGAAGAAAAGAAACAGGAAAAAGTTAGCACAGAAAATAAAAAGTAATTATTTTAAATTTACTTATGAAAAGAATAGAACTTTCCGAACTAGTTATAGGAACCGTAACAAATGCAGACCTTTACTCAGAAAAAGGTGAACTGCTTATTTCTAAGGGAGTAACAATAACTCAAAAACATCTAGATATATTAAAAAGAAGAAACATTTACGAACTTTATTCTAAGCTTTTTGAAGAAGAAGAAGAAATACATCAAATTTTATCAAAAGACTTTTCTGAGTTAGAAGAGCTGCAATTTGATGAGCCCTCTCACAGTGTTCTTTCTAAAACAAACAAAACCACCATGCCCAAGGCATACGAAATTCTTAATCTTTCTAAAATTAAACTGGGGCGTGAGGGCTTACAACAGCTTCTTAATTCTAATAAAGTAAAAGAAATTGATGCTACTGTAAAAAGCGGTTTTTTCCCCGACAGGCCAATAGGACCTCCTTTAAAAAATAAAGCCATTCAAATTTCTATAGCAGAACGAACAGACAATTATAAAACGGGTGTTAAAATAAGTTACTCAGATGCTTTAGAAAGCTTAAAAAATATCTTAATTCTTCTTGCTGATGCAAAAATTGTTGATGGAGCCATTATAAAAACTCTTGTAGAAAGATTTGTAAAAATATGGCTTACAGATCGCGCTATTATTTTAAATCTCATAAATATTAAATCAACAGAAGAAGAATATCTTTTTCACCATTCTTTAAACGTTTGCCTTTTAGCAATAAATATAGCCGCCGCTGCAGGATATAGCGAAAAACAAATAGTTGACATAGGTATTGGTGCGGCTTTGCATGATGTTGGCATGCTTCTTATACCAAAAGAAATAAGATTAAAAAAAGGTAGACTTACAAAAGATGAATGGTATGAGGTTCAAAAGCATTCTATTTTAGGACTCCATATTTTAGAAAAAGTTAACAAATTACCAGAATCGGCTCCTTATATAGCCTATCAAACACATGAAAGAGAAAATGGACAAGGATATCCCAAACAAAGAACATCAAGACTTATTCATAATTATTCTAAGATCGTTCAAATTGCAGATGTATTTGAATCTCTTTCTTCTCCCCGTGAATACCGAATGGCATATATGCCTTATAAAGCAATGGAAATAATTATTAAAATGGCAAGGAAAAATCTTCTCTCTAATGATTTTGTAAAGGCTTTTATTACTTATATGTCTGTTTTTCCAATAGGAAGCTTTGTTGAACTTAGTGATCATACAATTGCTAAAGTAATTCAAGCAAATGAATTACATTATACTAAGCCAGTTGTTAGCGTTATAAAAGATTCAAAAGGGAATCTTCTTCCAAAAGACAAAATTTATACAATAGATCTTTCTATAAATGCAAATGTACATATCTTAAAAGCAATAGAACAACATTGTATCCCGGGTTTAGATATAATGCATGGATTTTAGTTTATACTAACGGCAAGTAGTAAATAAATTAAAAATTATTTTGTATAATTCAAAATCAATAATCAAACAAAATGTAATTTTTCATTAAAATATTTTCAAAAATCAATTTTACAACATACTTAGCTTTTTTAAAAGAAAAAATATATTTTTATTCTGTTTTATAAATCTTTATTATTTTTAAAGAATTTTTGCACCATTAGCTCAGCTGGTAGAGCAACTGACTCTTAATCAGTAGGTCCCAGGTTCGAATCCTGGATGGTGTATAAATAAAAAAGCCTCTTTTAATTATAAAAAGAGGCTTTTTTATTCCCATTCTATTGTTGCCGGCGGCTTATTTGTTACATCGTAAAATATATCACCAATTTCTTTTATTCTTTTTGCTTTATGAATAATATATTCCAATGTCTCGTTTTTAAGCCTTGCAAATCGGGCTGTCATTGCTTCTTGCGATAAAATAGGCCTCAAAACCGCGCATTGTTTACCGGCTTTATTTACAAGAGGCAAAAGAACCACTGGCATCTGCCAAACGTTTTGATATTCATTAAATTTATAAAGTGCTTCTGTTGCTATTTTATCTAAAGTTCTGAGCAGATTTAATCTGTCTTTTGTTATATATGCTTTAATATTTCTGTAATTTTATTTTTCTTTCTTTGAATTATCTAATTTATAAATTACTCTGTTTATACCTTTTACTTTATTCGTAATATCTGTTGAAATTTTTTCTAACTTCTCCCAATCTAATTTCCCAAAAATCAAAGCAGGATGCGCATAGGTTCTGCTGTCTCCTGCAACACCAACACTTTTCACCGGCAAAACAATTGCTTCGTAACCATTTTTTTTAGCAATTGCCTGTACACTTTTATAAAGTCTAAAATCAATTTTACTGTTTTTTCCATTAGAGCATAAAAGCCTAACACCAAGCCCCGGTCCAGGAAATGGATGTCTTAATAAAAGTTCATCTGGAATCTTTAAAATTCTGCCCAACTCTCTAACCTCATCCTTATAAAGATGTGCAAGCGGCTCTATTACTTCTCCCCTCTTTAGAAGTTCTTTAACCTCTTCAACTCTGTTATGATGTGTTTTAATAAGGTCTGCATTAGCTGTTCCGGCACTCTCTATTGTATCGGGATAAATTGTTCCCTGTCCCATAATCCATTCTGAAGATTTTAAACCAAATTTTTTTAAGGCTTTTTCTTTTATCTCAATAAAAACTCTACCTATTATTTTTCTTTTTTCTTCGGGGTCATATTTTTCTTTTAACTCTGTAAGAAACTTTTTAGAAGCATCAATAACATGTAGGTTATCATAACCATTTTTTTTCATAAAATTAAGAATAGACCTTGATTCTTTATACCTCATAAGGCCGTTGTCTATATGTAAACCAAGCACTCTTTTTTTGCCCAATACTCTGTTAAGAAGAGTAAAGGCAACAGTAGAATCAACTCCACCAGAAACAAGAAGAAATACTTTTTTATTCTTGCACTTAACTTTTACTTCATTTTTAATTTCATTAAAAAATGTTTTTGCATTCCAATCTTTACTGCAAGAGCATAAATTAATAAAATTTTCTAATATTTTTATCCCATTAGGAGTATCTGTAACTTCGGGATGAAATTGAAGACCATATATCTTTTTTTTATCATTCCCCATTGCAGCAATTTTGCAGTTGGATGTTGAACCAATAATATTAAATCCACGAGGTAATTTTATAACAGTATCACCATGACTCATCCATACCTGCTGGATAGAGCAAAGACTTTTAAAAAGAGGAGAATGATTAACAATTTTAAGTTGAGCAATTCCATATTCTCTTATTTCCCCCCTCAATACCTCTCCTCCCAGACTTGCAGCAATAAGTTGATGCCCATAACAAAGTCCCAAAACGGGAATCTTTAATTGAAAAATGTTTACGTCAAATTCGGGTTTGTTTTTATCCAATACACTATGAGGACCACCCGACAGAATAATCCCTTTAAATTGTTTGCATTCTTCTGATTTTATATTATTAGGCAATATTTCTGTATAAACGCCAATTCTTCTTATACGATTTGCAATAAGATGTGTATATTGGCCGCCAAAATCCAGTATTGCTATTTTATTATTCATAGTTTATTAAAAATAATTTGAAAACAACGTCTGTTTCTTGTTAATTTTCAAAAAATAATGTATTTTGAAAAATAATTTTAATGGGGTGTCGTCCAACGGTAGGACTCTGGACTCTGGCTCCAGTTATTGAGGTTCGAATCCTTACACCCCAGCCATTTTTTATTGATTTTTAAATGCCGAAAAATATTACGGCAGAAATTATGGCCCCAGCGTCTAGTGGCTCAGGACGGGTTGTTCTCAGCCATCAATCCGGGGTTCGATTCCCCGTGGGGCTATTAAAAAGGATTCCATTTTTTACAGGAATCCTTTTTGGTTAATATTATGTATTGTTGACTTTCTACATAATATTATCGTATTTTTTGAAAATATATTATCGTCTTTAATTTAAATAAAGATGATAAATTATCAGGGCGATTAGCTCAGATGGTTAGAGTGCTTGCTTGACATGCAAGAGGTCACTGGTTCGATTCCAGTATCGCCCATTGTTTTCTTTATAATAATTTTATTTTTAAAGAATACAATAATAAAAAAACTATGTAAGGAGTTTTATTAATAATCAAATATATGAAAATTTATCTTGCCGACAATAAAGAAAAAGATATTAAAGAAGGTAGCACCTGCCTTGATATAGCAAAAATAATCTCTAATAAACTCGCTTCAAATGCACTTGTAGCACGCGTAAATGGAAATCTTGTAGATCTTTCCTATCAACCAAAAGAAGGCGATAAAATAGAGATATTAACTTTTGATTCCAAAGAAGGTAAATCTGTATTCTGGCATTCTTCTTCTCATGTTATGGCTATGGCAGTGCAATCTCTTTTCCCAAATACCAAAATAGCAATTGGACCATCTATAGATAACGGCTTTTACTATGATTTTGATTTTGATAAGCCACTACAAGAAGAAGACCTTGTAAAAATAGAAAATAAAATGAAAGAAATCGTTGAAAAAAAACTCCCATTTATTCGCAGAGCTCTAAAAAAAGAAGAAGCCGAAAAATATTTTAAATCAAAAAATGAAATTTATAAGCTGGAACTTCTTAATGAGATACAGGATTCCCCTACTATTTACGAACAGGATAACTGGAAAGACTTATGCAGGGGGCCGCATGTGCCAGATACGGGATATATTCGTGCATTCAAGCTCATAAGCATAGCAGGAGCATACTGGCGAGGAAGCGAAAAAAACAAAATGCTTACACGTATCTATGGTATTTCTTTCCCATCTCAAAATCAATTGGATGAATACAATAAATTTATTGAAGAAGCAAAACAAAGAGACCATCGCAAGCTGGGCACCGATTTAGATCTTTATTCAATAAACGATGCCGTAGGTCCGGGTCTTGTTTTGTGGCATCCCAAAGGCGGCAGGCTTAGAACAATAATAGAAGATTTCTGGAGAAAAGAACATTATAAAAATGGTTATGAAATAATTTTTACTCCACATATTGGCAGAAGCAATTTATGGGAAACCAGCGGGCATCTTGATTTTTATAAAGAAAACATGTATTCTCCCATGGAAATAGACGAAAGAGAATATTATGTTAAACCAATGAATTGCCCTTTTCATATAATGATTTATAAAAGCAGAATAAGATCCTACAAAGAGTTGCCGCTCCGTTGGGCAGAACTTGGAACTGTTTACAGATACGAAAAAAGCGGTGTTCTTCATGGGCTTTTAAGAGTGAGAGGCTTTACTCAAGACGATGCTCATATTATATGCAGTCCCCAGCAAATGCCAGACGAGATACGAAAAGTAATTAAGTTCTGTTTATTTATGCTTAAGTCTTTTGGTTTTGAAAATTTTAAAATCTACCTTGCCACAAGACCAAAAGAAAAATCTGTAGGAAAAGAAGAAATGTGGCAAAATGCCCAAAATGCATTGCAATCGGCAATAAAAGAAGAAGGTCTAGAATGTGAAGTAGACGAAGGTGGCGGCGCATTTTATGGCCCTAAAATAGACATCAAAATAAAAGATTCTCTTAATAGAGAATGGCAATGTTCTACAATTCAATTTGATTTTAATCTCCCCGAACGTTTTGATATGACTTTTTCTGGTCCAAATAACGAAAGAATACGACCATATATGATTCACCGTGCTCTTTTAGGTTCTATAGAACGTTTTATGGGGGTTTTGGTAGAACATTATGCCGGCGCCCTACCTTTATGGCTGTCTCCTGTGCAGGTTAAAATCATTCCAATTTCTGACAAGTATATTGAATATGCAAAAAAAATATTACATATTTTATTAGATGCCGGCTTTAGAGCCGAAATAGATGATAAAGCAGAAAAGTTAGGAACAAAAATAAGGGATGCAGAAACACAAAAAATTCCTTATATGGCTATAACGGGTCAAAAAGAATCTGATAATAATACCGTTTCGGTACGCAGGCATAAAAAAGGGGATATTGGTTCTTTAGATATAAATTCTTTTATTGAGATGCTAAATAAAGAAGCAATAAATAAAATAAATTATTAATTTTTAATTAAAGAAGGAGGTACATATCAACAAATACCCATCGTCAAAACAGGATTTAAATTTGCCAAAGGCAAATGATGAAATAAGAGTCCCAAGAGTTAGGCTCATTTCAAGCACCGGAGAAGTAATTGGAATAGTTTCTATATCAGAAGCAAGACAAAGAGCAATGGATGAAGGGCTTGATTTGGTTGAAGTTTCTCCAAATTCAGATCCTCCGGTATGCAAAATTATGGATTATGGAAAATTCAAATATGAAAAATCAAAAAAATTAAAAGAAGCAAAGAAAAAGCAACATGTTTCTCAGCTAAAAGAAATAAAAATGCATCCCAAAATAGAAGAACATGATTACAGATTCAAAATGGATCATGCAAGAAAATTTTTATTTAGAGGTGATCGGGTAAAGGCAACCATCGTTTTTAGAGGCAGAGAAATAGAACATTTGGATTTTGGAAAAAAATTACTGGAAAGGTTACAAAACGATCTGTCTGACCTTGCAACCACAGAAGTATTTTGTAAAATTGAGGGGAAAAATATGATTTCTATGTTTGTGCCAG
>Ga0123519_10011946_pt1 | contig 12706 bp, 9 predicted proteins | sample YelNatPaOPRAMG02_FD_87396 | JGI IMG/M metagenome (GOLD analysis project Ga0123519, IMG submission 87396) | Hot spring microbial communities from Yellowstone National Park - Yellowstone National Park OP-RAMG-02 (version 2) | ecosystem: Environmental > Aquatic > Thermal springs > Hot (42-90C) ...
CTAATGCTACTCTTAAAATATACGATTCGTTGGGTTTTATAAATAAATAAGATTAATCCGAAACTCTACAGGTGTCATAAGCGCATTTTGATAGGCTAAAGCAGCGTATTTTGGCAGGCTAAAATCTATTAAACGTAATGCAAGCACGGTAGGCTAATGCAGTTGTATTTAAAGAGCGAGAGAGTAATTACCCTCTCGCTCGTGGAGAAAACGTCTGGGATTTGCTTATCCAAAGACGCGGGGAAATTTATATGAAGTTTACATATACTTAATTACATAATTTTTCCTGGCCTGTATTAATATCTTCTGCGATAACATGAGTACTGTTATCTTCTGTGTTATACCAAAAATAAAGTTTATTGTTTTCTTTTGTAAAACAATATTTAAATTCTTTATGATACGAACATGGATATATTTTGCTATGCATATCAATTGCTTTTTTCAAAAGTTTAGATTCCAGTTCTGTCATAATTTTTCCTTCTTATATATTCTTTTATTATTGCATTTGTTTTCTTAAAAATGTTGGTACCTCCATATCATCTTCATAATGTTCTATTATATGACCTTTTGTTACCACAAAATGAGGCTCCTTTTTTACTGCCTTTTCTTTTTTCAAAAACGCGGGAATTTCTATCTGCTGTGGACTATTTGATGAGTTAATTGGCTGAACATTATCGCTACATTTAATATTTTCATATTCCAGTTCATTTTCTTTTACCATATTAATATTTTTTTGACTTTCTATATTTGTATTTGCATCTTTAAAAGCAGCCTCAATAAAAGGTTTTTCTTCTTTTGAAAGAATATTAGTTTGTGAAAGATTAAAAGAAAGCTGCTCTGTTTTACTTTCTTGCACCAATTTATCCTGCTGGACTGGTAATTTAATTGATAATTTGCTTGTATTAATTTCTTCCTTTTTTCTTTCAATTTTTTCCTCATTAAAACCGGTAGCAATTACGGTAACACATATTTTACCATTCATTTGTGGGTCTATTACTGCGCCAAAAATAATGTTTGTTTCAACATCCTCTCCTACAGCATCATAAATAGTTTGCACGGCATCATTAACATCATATAGAGTCATATCTTCACCGCCGGTCACATTAATGAGAATTCCTTTTGCTCCATCAATAGAGATCTCATCAAGCAAAGGACTATGAATTGCATTATCTGCAGCAGTAGTAGCCCTGTTTTCTCCTTCGGCATATCCAGTACCCATTAAAGCATCGCCCATGCAACTCATTATTGTACGAACATCGGCAAAATCAACATTTACCAATCCATGAACCGAAATAAGATCAGAAATACCTTTTGTTGCCTGATAAAGAACATCATCAGCTATTTTAAAAGCATCAATAAGTGATGTTGTTCTATCGCAAATAGTAAGAAGCTTCTGGTTAGGAATAATAATTATCGTATCTGCATTTTTCTTTAATTCTTCTATTCCTTTCTTTGCATTTCTATCTCTAACTTTGCCTTCAAAAAGAAAAGGTTTTGTAACAATTGCCACTGTTAATATACCAAGTTCTTTTGCTATTTCTGCAACAACAGGAGCACCTCCTGTGCCTGTACCACCACCCATTCCGGCTGTAATAAATACCATATCGGCTCCTTCTAAAACAGCCGAAATTCGGTCTCTATCTTCTTCTACTGCGATTTTACCAATTTCCGGATTAGCACCAGCACCCAAGCCTTTTGTAATTTTTTCCCCAATTTGTATTCTGTTTGGTGCCTTATTATTGTCAAGAGCCATTGCATCTGTATTTATTGCAATAAATTCTACACCTTTAAGACCTGCAGCTACCATACGGTTAACTGCATTTCCACCTGCACCTCCAACACCAATTACTTTCATTTTTGCCTTGGCATCAAAGGTTTCATCAAATGTAAACATCATAAAAACCCCCTTTAAAAGGTAATGATTGTTTTTGTTATTTATTTTATTTAATTATTTCCATTTTAAAAGTTATTAAAAAAATTCTTTTAACCATGACTTCATGTTTTCAAAAATTCTTTTAAAATTGTCTTCACCAGAATAACCTTTTTTTGATTTTTTGTCAGAACGATGTTTCATTCCATAAAGGCAAAGTCCAACGCCGGTTGCATGAATAGGAGATTTTGCAGCTTCTGTGAGTCCGCCAAATCCTGTTGGTATTCCTATTTTTACTGGCATTTCAAAAACTTTTTCTGCCAGTTCTTGTATTCCTTCCATAAGAGCACCTCCACCAGTAAGAACAACACCCGCTCCAAGAGTATCGGCATATTCGGTGCGTTTAATTTCTCTTAATACCAATGATAATATTTCTTCTACTCGCGGTTCTATTATAGAAGCTAAAACAGCTTTGCTCACCTCACGCTGTTCCCTGCCACCAACTCCAGGCACTGTAATATATTGATCGCTTTTTACCAAAGGAGAATATGCGCATCCATGTTGTATTTTAATTTCTTCTGCCCTTTCTATTGGAGTGCGTATTCCTATGGCAATATCGCTGGTAACATTTTTTCCACCCAGTCCTACAACCGCAGTATGACGAATACTGTCGTCAAAATATATTGCAATATCTGTTGTTCCACCACCCATATCTATTAACGCAACACCAAGTTCCTTTTCGTCTTTTTCTAAAACAGCATAACTAGAAGCAAGAGGTTCTAGCACGAGGTCTCTTACTTTAAGACCAGCCTTTTCTACGCTTTTGTAAATATTTTGTGCACTTGTAACTGCTCCTGTAATAATATGAACCTGAGTTTCTAACCTAACTCCACACATTCCAATTGGATCTTTTATTCCCTTTTGTTCATCAACAATAAATTCTTGCGGAATCACATGCAATATCTCTCTGTCCATAGGAATAGAAACCGCTTTTGCAGCATCAATTGCCCTAACAACATCTAGTTCGGTTATTTCGTTGTCCTGTCTTGAAATAGCAACAACACCTTTGCTGTTTATTGCTCTTATGTGGTCGCCAGCAATACCAACATATACAGAATCAACCTCAACGCCAGCCATTAACTCTGCTTCTTCTACTGCTTTCCTAATAGAATTAACTGTTTTATCTATATTAACTACAACTCCTTTACGTAAACCATCGGAAGGGCTAACCCCCACTCCAACAATTTTGAGTTCATTGTTTGAATCAAGCTCAGAAATTATGCAAGCTATTTTTGTGGTTCCTATATCCAGACCTATAAAACGATTTTCTTCCATATTTTGCTCCTTTTTTACTTTTTATATCTTTTTCCCTTTACATAAGAGAATTTATACACTGTTTACCACCTCACAAAAGCGAGATTCTCATAGCAAAGGTCTATTTTTTTTGGTATTTTTTCTTTTTGCAAATCTTCCTCGCTGTTTAAAGAAATTATCCTTTGCAATCTCTGCAACAGCATCTCTGTATTATTATCACTTAATTCTATAATTGTAGGATAATCCTCCAATTTTATTTTTATTAAATTTTTATCAGATAAATCCAGTTGTGAAATATGTCGAGCTAATACAACATTAGAGTTTTTGCACTCTTTTAAAAATTTTTTCAATCTTTCAATATCTTGCTTATCAACTCTTCCTGTGCTGTCTAGTTTAATTCCAGAAACTAAAGGAAGATTAGAATAAGTTGCCTTAAACATGGGCAACAATACACCTTCTTTATCGGTATACCAGACCTTCCCATAATTTATAAGAGCTATTGGTTCTCTCTCTTCAATTTTAATTTTAATATTTGACGGGAAATTTCTTATTATCTTAACATCACGAACCCATTGAATTTGTTTTAATTCTTTTTCTATTAATGCTGGTTTTAAATCTATAATAGGCAAGCCACTTGCAATTTTGCTTTTCATCAAGACTTCATTTTTATCAACTCTAAAACATCCCTCTATTAATACTGTTTTAATTGTAAAAAACCTTGATTTTTTTAAAATTTCTTCTGTTTTTTTTTCAAAAAAATATGCACCTGTACATATAATTATTAAAATTGAAAATATACGCATAAATGAAAAAATATTATTACCTAATCTTTTCTTTGTTTTAATATTTTTTTTATAAATTTTCTTTTGAACCATATTTAAATAACTTCAAGTATTTTTCTGCAAATCGTATTTATATCTCCTGCACCCATAACAATTATGGCATCTCCACTTTTACATATTTTTGAAATAGACTCAGGCAAATCATTTTTATCTTCTATATATTGACAATTATTATTCCCAATTCTTATTGCTCTTTCTACAATATTTTCGCCACTTATTCCTTCTATTGGCTCTTCTCTTGATTTATATATGCTTGTTACAAAAAAATATTCGGCAATGCTTAAAGCAGAGGCAAAGTCTTCAAGAAAATCTTTTGTTCTCGTATATAAATGAGGCTGAAATACTGCTATTATCCTTTTATAACCAGCATTTTTTGCAGAATTAATTGTTGCAATTATTTCGCTTGGATGATGTGCATAATCGTCTATAACAGTTATATCTTTCTTTTTACCAATAATCTCAAATCTCCTCTTTACTCCTTTAAATTTGGAGAGGCTTTTGGCTATTTGCTCAAAATTAACTCCCATTTCAAGACAAACAGCACAAGCGCACATTGCATTTTTAACATTATGAATTCCATATAAAGGAATTTCTAATCTGCCTAATAATTTCTCTTTTTTAAATATTAAAAATGATGTTTTATTGGCAGAAAAATTAATGTCGGTCGCACGATAATCTAAATTTTTTGAATTTATACCATAAGTTAAATATGGCTTTTCTATATATTTTAATATCTTTTTTACATTAACTTCGTCGGCACATACAAAAACAGCCCCATAAAAAGGAACTAAATTTGCAAATTTTAAAAATGCCGACTTTATTTCTTCTATTCCGGAATAACAATCAAGATGATCTTCTTCTATATTGGTTATTATTGCAACAGATGGAAACATTTTTAAAAATGACCTGTCAAATTCATCTGCCTCTGCAACAAGAAAATCGCTGTTCCCAAAAACGGCATTTGTTTCAAAGCTTTTAAGAATTCCTCCAACAATAACAGTGGGATTATAATTGGCATCTATCAAGATTTGACCAATTAGAGATGTTGTTGTTGTTTTACCATGTGTTCCAGAAATAGCAATTGTAAATTTTTGGCGCATAATCTCGCCAAGTACTTCTGCCCGTCTCATAATGGGAATCTTGTTTTCGCTTGCAAACCTTATTTCTGGATTGTCAACTTTTATAGCGCTAGAATAAATTGTCATGTCGGCATTTTTTATTAAATCTGGTTCGTGATTATATTGAATATTTATGCCAAGAGATTCTAACCTTTTAGTTATTTCTGAAGAATTTTTATCACTACCAGTGACCTTATATCCACAGGCATTTAATATTTCGGCAATGCCGCTCATGCCAACTCCACCAATTCCAATCAAATGAATATTTTTTCTAATTTTTAGCATCATCATATATTTAACTCTTTTAATATTATTTGAGTAATTTTTGAAGCAGCATTTATATGGCTATTATCTACTGCTTTCATACACATAGATTTGTATATGTTCTCATTTGTCAATATATATTCAACTGCTTTTTCTACATTTTTCGCACAATTATTATCCTGTTTTATCCGAATACCCCATCCTTGCTGTTCAACAAATCCAGCGTTTATCCATTGATGGTTGTTTGCTGCCCAGGGAAGAGGTATAAGTATGCATGGTAAACCAAAATAACTTATCTCTGCTATAGTTGAAGCGCCGGCTCTTCCTATCACAAGTTTGCTTACTGCATAATAGGGATATAAATCTTCCAAAACATCAAACAAATATATTCCTTTCTTATTTTTAAATTGAGACGCCAGAATATTATAAGAAACTGGTCCTGTTTGCCATATAATCTGCCAACCGTTGTTTAACCATTTTTCTATACAGGGTATTAATAAATTATTCATACTTTGAGCGCCCTGACTCCCACCACAAATAAGAAGTGTTGTTTTATTTTTTTCAAATGTTTGTGGATAAGGATAATTTTCGTAATTTTTTTTGTTTTCTCTAATAGGATTGCCAGTTATTTCTATTTTCCCGTTAATCTTTTTATCATAAGCTAATGGGAACCCTAAAAATGTTTTAACTGCTTTTTTAAAAAAAATTCTATTTACAATTCCTAAAACAGTATTTTGCTCTTGTATAAAATAAGGAACTCTATACAAATATCCACTGCACAGTACAGGAGCACAAACATACCCTCCAAAGGCAATAATAGCTTTTGGTTTTTCTTTTTTAATTATTGAATTCATAACAAAAATTGATTTTATAAGTTTTACAAAAGCCTTAATAATTTTTACAATATTTTTTCTATTAATGCCTTCAACATCTAACGGAATAAAAGTAATGCTATTTTTCTCGCAAAGCTCTTTTTCTCTGCTCCTTGTTGTGCCTATCCATATAAGTACAATTTGAGGGATTCTTTTCTTTAATTCTAAAGCAACAGATAAAGCAGGAAAAATATGCCCTCCTGTTCCTCCTGCTGCCAATATTATTTTTGTGCCTTTATATTCAGTATGCATTTTTACGACCTAAAATTTTGCTTTTTGTTAAATAGCTTTTTTTATAGGCAATATTAAAGTCTTTATTCACTGTTTGATTAGAAATATTTAGTAATATTCCCATACTACTTATATTAAAAATCAGGCTCATTCCGCCATAACTTAAAAAAGGCATAGGGATTCCGGTAGTAGGAATAAGACCAACATTAACGGCTGCATGTATCAGCGTATATATAGCCAATACAAATGTGAAACCAAAAGCAATATATTGTCCAAATTTATCTGGAGCAGAAAAAGCGATTTTAATTCCGCAATAAATTATTAACGAAAAAAGCAAAATAATAATCATTAGTCCTAAAAATCCTATTTCTTCTCCTAAAATAGAAAACACAAAATCGGTATGAGGTTCGGGTAAAAACAAATATTTTTGTTCTCCATGACCTATTCCAACGCCAAAAACCCCCCCTTTTCCTAGACCAATAAGAGACTGATAAAGTTGATATCCTATGCCACTTTTATGTTCAGAAAAATTTAAATATGCCAAAATTCGCTGACGCCTGTAACCTGCTCCAAAAGCACCTATTACAACCAAAGGTAAAATAGAGAGAAAAATAGCAATCAAATGACTCAATCGTGCTCCTGCTACAAATATCATGCTAAAACCTATTAATCCAACAATAAAAGCAGTAGAATAATTTGGTTGAAATGCAATAAGCAAAGATATAATTCCTATTTTTATAAGAAAGTTTATCAGCTTCTTCCATTCTCTAATCTCTTCGCCAGCCTTTGAAAGCTGATATGCCAAAAAGATCACCATTACAAACAATGCCAATTCAGAAACCTGAAACCTAATGATTCCAAAAGAAACCCATCTTTTTGCACCATTTACTGCACTTGTTGTTGGAGATACTAAAATAAAAATCAAAAGTGAGATAGTTATAATATAAAAATAAGAGCTTATTTTTCCCCATATATGATAATCAACATTTATAAATATCATAAAAAAAACTAAGGCTATACCCGTGCGAATAAGCTGTCTTATTAGGAAATAATCAGATTCTCCAAATTTTGTTTGAGCAAGTGCAAAAGAAGAACTATATACCCATATTGTTCCTATTCCAATAAGTGCCAATGTTGCTACAAACAAAAATATAGTAATATATGAAATTTTTTTATTCACAAAGATTCCTCTTTTAATTTTCTAACAATCATTGCAAAAGTTTCGCCTCGGTGCTCATAATTTTCAAACATATCAAAACTTGAGCATCCGGGAGAAAGAATAACAACATCTCCCATTACCGCATTATTTTTGGCACTATGTAATGCCGATTCAAGAGAATCGTATGTTTCAATATTTGTAAGGCCTTTCCATTCGTTATAAATTCTTTTTGCAGCCTCCCCTATTAAATAAACATTTTTTACCTTACTTTTTATTGCATCTTTTAGTATAGAAAAATCGCATCCCTTATCTCTTCCACCAGAAATTAAATGAACACCTTTTTCAAAAGAATTAATAGCACAAAGCACAGATTCGGCAGTTGTTGCTTTAGAATCGTTATAATATTTTACCCCGTTAATTTCTTCTATAAACTCCATTCGGTGCGGTAAACCTTTAAAGCTGCAAATTCCCTCTTTTATATATTTATCTTCAATTCCTGCTGTTAATGCTAAAGCCGCAGCAGCACAAGCATTAAACCAATTGTGTTTCCCTTTTAAAAACATATCGTTGACATCTAATATTTTTCTTTTATTATTATTATAATTTGTCAATATACTTGTATCTTCTATCCATATACTAAATGTATCCGGCGTTTGTTCACCAAAAAAGAATATGTTTGTCTTATCTTTCATTTGATTTGCAAAGTCATAAAGAAGCTTATCACATTTATTAAGAATTAAAAAATTTTCCTTTGTAAAATTTTTAGCTATATTTTTTTTTGCATTATAATAGTCTTCTGCCTTTTCGTATCTGTCTAGATGATTTTTCATAAGATTTATTATTGCAGCAGAAAAAGGCCTAAACATATCAATATTTTCAAGCTGAAAACTTGATATTTCTGCAATTACAAAATCATCTTTAGTTAAATTTTCAACAACTTTAACAAGAGGGATTCCAATATTTCCTGCAACAATACCATTTTTTTTTGCAGTCTTAAATATTTCTCCTAAAATGCTTACAGTTGTACTTTTGCCAGAAGAACCGGTAACAGCAAGAAATTTTGCATCTGTAATTCTGTAGGCAAGTTCAATTTCAGACCATATTGGTATACCCTTTATTTTTGCAGCTTGTAATATTGGTAAATCTGATCTTACACCTGGAGAAAGAATAATCAAATCATTATCAAGAATTTTATCAGAATGGTTACCATATTCATATTTAATATCTTTTAAATTTGAAGATTCAATTAATTTTTCTAATTTTTCCTTTGAGCATATATCACTTAAAAAAACATCTATGCCTTTTTGTTTTAAATATTTTGCCGAACAAATTCCGCTTCTTGCCGCACCAATAACTGCAACTTTTTTAGGTAAATATTTTTTATTATAAGTTTGGATTTCATTTGGTATTATTTTGCTTTTTTGTTCGTTAAAAATATTTTGATATAAGGTTTCTAAATGAATACCTCGTGATGCCTTTAATAAAACAACATCTCCTTTTTGTAACATTTTCTTTGCCAGTGGCAATGCCTCTTTACAATCTTTGGCAGTGTAAATATTATCTTTTTTTATTCCTCCCAATAAAGCACCTTTTAAAACATAAGAAGAATACTCTCCTATAGCTAATATTTTTTTAACATTTGCTTTGGCAATTTGTTTACCCAGCTTTGTATGCAGCTGTTTAGAATATTTTCCAAGTTCAAGCATATCTCCAACAATTGCTACTTTTTTCTTATCACCAGCCACATCATTTAAAAAATCTATAGCACTTTTCATTGAAGAAGGATTTGCATTATAATAATCCAAAATAAAAATTTTCCCATCTCTTTCTTCTATAGTTCCACGCATTGGTTGTGGTTTTATATTTAGCAGTGATTGACGAATTTGCTCTCTCCTTAAACCAAATTTTAATGCAATAGCAATTGCTGCCAAAGCAGCATATACAAAATGGCGACCAGGCATGGGAATTATAAATTCTTCTCCATTAATACTAAATCTTGTATGCATTTCTTTTGTAATGCAAACATGTTCTGCCTTAATATTACATCTGTTAGAAAAACCATAAAATTCTTTTTTAAAATTGAATTTTGAAGAATATTTTACAAGTAAAGAATCGTCACCATTAAGTATCAACAATCCATTTTTTTTCATATATGAGGTAATTTTAAATTTTTCTTTTGCAATATTAGAAAGTGAACCAAAGTTTCCAATATGAGCGTAACCTATGTTAAGAATCAAGCAAATATCAGGTCTAATTATTTTAGATAAAGGTTCTATTTCTTGTGGATGATTTGTACCTAACTCCAAAATTCCTGCTTTTTCTTTGCCAGTAAATTTAAGCAGACTTATTGGTACACCAATGTTGTTATTAAAATTTCCAATAGTCTGTCCTATATTTATATAAGGTGATAAAACATCTGCAATAAAAGCTCTTGTTGTTGTTTTGCCGCTGCTTCCTGTTATTCCTATTATTTTACAATTCAGGCTTCTGCGATATCTCATTGCAGCATTTTGAATAGCCTTTAAAGGATCTTTTACCGTTATACAACAGCTTCTAACTTTCTCATCAAACATATTAATCTTTTTTTCTGCAACAAGCGCTGCAACTACGCCTTTTTGTAAAGCATCTGCTACATATTTATGTCCATCATCTTTTAATGTTTCTAATGCTACAAACACATCGTTATTTTCTGCGGTACGGGAATCATTTATTATTTTATTTATTTTAATATCTAACTTGTCTTTAGAGAAATATGATTTTCCCCCGCATAATTTAATAAGCATACCCAGAGTAATTCCGTTAGTTGTATTATTTTTACTCACTGTTTTTTTAACTCCTCAAAAGCCTTAACTATTTCTTCTTTATCATCAAAATGATAACGAATTCCTTTAATCTCCTGATAATTTTCATGTCCTTTCCCTGCGATAACAACACAATCGCCTTTAGATGCAATAGATAGCGCCTTCTTTATTGCTTCTCTTCTATCTGCTATAGCAACATGTGGAAAATCAAGAGGCATTCCTTGTAATATATCACGAATAATATCTTGTGGATTTTCACTTCTTGGATTATCTGATGTAATTATTGCCTCATCTGCATTTTGAGCAACAGCCATTGCCATTAGAGGTCTTTTTGTTTTGTCTCTGTCTCCACCACAGCCAAAAACACATATCACCCTTCCACTACTTAACTTCTTAACTGTTGATAAAACATTAACAAGAGCATCGGGTGTATGTGCATAATCAACAAAAACAGAAAAATCAGCATCCAAAAAAATTCTTTCCATTCTTCCCGGAACTGGTCTTATTGCCTCAAAAGTTTTTACCAAAATATCATCATTAATATTTAATGCATAAGCAGTTGCAACCAATGCAGTCATATTATATACATTAAAAAAGCCTACCAGCTTAGATGTGTATTCTTTTACTTGATTAAAGATCTTTAATTTTACAGTGGTAAAATCCCAATTACATTTCCAATCAACAATACAAATATCTGCAAAATTATTTCTGCCATAAGTAATTGCTTTAATTTGAGAAAGTTCATTATATAAACGATTTCCGTATTCATCATCTATGTTAATTACTGCTTTACCATTATTTTTCAAGTATCTTTCAAAAAGCATTTTCTTTGCCTGATAATAATTCTCCATAGTTTTGTGAAAATCAAGATGATCCTGTGTAAGATTTGTAAATACGGCACAATCATACAAAATTCCGTAAATACGATCTAAGCTTAAAGAATGAGATGATACTTCCATTACTATTGCTTTTGGTTTTTCTTTTGCAGATGAAATTATTCTAAATATCTCTGCCGATTCGGGAGTAGTATTACATGCTGGAGTTTTATTATCACCATAAGAATAACATACGGTTCCAAACATCCATGTATAGAGCTCTCCATTAACAAGAGATAACATTTTGTTTATTAAATAAGTGGTAGTTGTTTTTCCATTTGTTCCGGTAATACCAACAAACAATATATTTGAATTATCTATATTAAAAATGTATTTGCTTGTTAATCCTAATATTTGTCTTACATTTTTTACCTGCGCCCATGGAACCATACAATTTTGTAATTTATTCTCTGTGAGTATCGCACACGCACCTCTTGAAATAGCATCTTCAATAAAAGCATCTCCATTAACCCTAAAACCGGGTATGCTCACAAATACCGAATTTTTGTTTGCTTTTCTTGAATCATATACAATATCTGTAATAACAGGATTTCCGTCTCCTCCCCTTGTTATTACAGGAATTTTTTCTAATAATTCATTCCAGGTCATTCTTTTTCCTTTTGATTACATTATCTTTTCAAATTCGCAAAACAAAGTACATACCTCGGCTTTACGAATAAAACATCCAGCCATCGGATTTTGATTTTTTACTATTCCGGCACCTTTTACATAAGGAATAATTTCTTTTAAATTCAGCATGTTTATTGCATCTCTTAAATCCCTTCCAACACAGTTAGGCACTTCAACATTTTTGTTAATAGAATCATTTGACAAAGTATAAAGAATTAATTTACTGTTTTCTGATAAACATTTTCCGGCATCTGGTTCCTGATATAATATTTCCCCTTGTTTATCCCCTATCAATTTATAAGGAATATTTTCCGATTTACAAATTTCTATTGCCTTTTGACAATTTATTCCTTTAAGATCAGGAACAAAAGTTACATCGGTTGTTGAAGCTTTAATATTGTCGCTCTTGTTCCCAAATATTTTTTCTGCAAATTCCAGTTGAGGATGAGAAATAATCTGGCTTACTATCTTTTTAAAAGCAGGTGCAGCGGCAATGCCCCCTGTTTCTCCATTTAGCGGTTCATCAATCATTACGGCACATAAAATTAAAGGATTTTCTGCAGGAGCAAATCCAATAAATGAGGACCAGCATTTAACATCAGAATATGCTTTTGTCTCGGAATCAATTTTTTGAGCCGTACCTGTTTTACCGGCAACCCTAATGCCCTCTATTTGTGCTTTAATTCCTGTTCCATTAGATACAACATTGCATAAAAGTTCTGTAAGACGC
>Ga0123519_10011948_pt1 | contig 12705 bp, 13 predicted proteins | sample YelNatPaOPRAMG02_FD_87396 | JGI IMG/M metagenome (GOLD analysis project Ga0123519, IMG submission 87396) | Hot spring microbial communities from Yellowstone National Park - Yellowstone National Park OP-RAMG-02 (version 2) | ecosystem: Environmental > Aquatic > Thermal springs > Hot (42-90C) ...
GTTGTCAGACCCTTTGTCGGATTCGGCAGAATCCGTAGCCCAATCGCCTTGTTCTCCATCTGCTTTTCAACCATCGCTCCAGTTTTTGGCAAGCCAGCAAAGAGGTCCACCGCTTCGGTGTATTTCCAGATTGATGTCGTATTATTCCCTTTCAATGCCCAGATATCGCTCCCGAAGGTAACAAGCGAAGCACCACCTTTCACCCGTTTCCCCTCACTCCCTCTCGGAATCGTATCCCGACCATACCAGGAATCTCTCTCCGGATCATACATCCAGAATTCTCCGGTATTGCCACCCTTGAAGGCATAGATCTTATTATCAAGAACCGTCATTGCCGCACCCTCTTTTACCTTCTTCTTCCGATTCAACTGCGGATGATAAAGTGGCATCGGTTTGAGTGAATCCCAGGAGTTGGCATCGGGCGAATAGCGGTAGAAGTTATTGTAGGTATTCCCTAAGAGATAAATCTGGTTGTTATAAGCAACAAGACAGGAACCATCCTTAAAACCTTTGGCTCTTGGTGGTGAAGCGAGCGGCTCCCAGTGACCTTCACTGATATTAAAGCGATAGAACTCATTAGTGTTAGAACCCTTTAAGAGATAGATATAACCCGAAAGATAACAGACACCGGTTCCACCCTTCAGTTTCTTACCGCCACCTGATGGGACTTCCTCTAATGTCACCCAGAGACTCTCGCCCCTCTGGGTATCGTAACGATAAAATTCACTGGTATTAGCACCCTTAAAGATATAAAGATATCTCTCACCATCGGAGATAATTCCGGAACCCTTCTTCACCTTCTTCCCTGTCCCAAAGGGGATAGAATCCTCAAATACCGCCAGAACCGAATCCGGAAGGTAATAATAAAGACTTCGGGTATTATTCCCTTTCAGGATATAAAGTTTATCTCCGCATCTCGTCATTCCATCACCCGATTTAATCTTCTTCCGGTCGGGCTCCATCGGCACATTCCCCACTAAGCGCCAACCCAAAGAAGGTGAGCGAACATAAACCTCTCCTTCCTGCTTATCATTCGTATTATCCATATCATTAGTAAGTTCAGTTGTGCATTTCATTGCTAAGGTGCCAACTGGTCCTGCAGTCCAATCCGCAAAGGTAACCTGAGTCTCTTCACCAGCATTAAGCGTTACTTCCTTGACATCCTCATATTTCGTCCCTTCAATCCAGAACCGGACATTAAAGGTCTGCTGGGTATTCCCATTATTCTTCACTGTCGCCTTCGGCTGAATCACCTCACCCTGATTTACCGTTCCCGTCGGCTCATCAATCGAAAGACAGGTAGCATCAAGAATCCGAACGAAGACCGAACCAGTTGCCTTATCATTCGCGGTATTTATATCACCGGTAAGTTCGGTTGAGCAGGTGACAGGGTTGGTTCCTCTTGGCCAGTTGACGATAGTTGGAGAAAATTGAACATACCGTTTTGTTCCCGGGGCATGATTAGTAACCGAGGCGGTCGTGGTAAAGAAGTCTCCGACCTTCATCCGAACCGTATAATTAACAGTAGTATTTCCATAGTTATAGACCGAGCAGGCTGGGGTCACCAAAGAAGTGGAATCAATTATTCCAGTCGGTCCCAGAATTTCTGTACAACCCACATCATTGATTGCAACTTGACTAAGGGGGGCTCGAAAGACATCGCCATTTGGTCCGGTCGCCGCATAGAGATAAACCGCATCTCCGGTATTCACCTCAAGGAGTTTATAAACAACTGTTGCTCCGGGTAAACTTCCGGTGCTTGACCAGGTCTCCCGACCATCGGTTGAGACATAAACCTCAGCATACGGAACATTTCTGGGTGCGGTTCCGGCATAAAGATTCCCATCCGAGGTTCGGCATAAAGACCTGATTCCGGAGGTATTATTGAAATAACCGTAACCAATCTGAATCCAATTCGCTCCGCCATCGGTACTCTTAAAAACCCGACCGATTGGTTCTGCCGGATTAGTTTTGGGATATGTTCCGGCGTAAAGCACACCACCCGGTGCTTCGATAATCGTCGGCACGTGTCCCGCATCGTCCATCGTGCCGGTAGCGAACCAACTTGCCCCATTATCTGTTGATTTAAGAACCCTTCCCCCGGTTCCCCAGGTTCCACAATAGAGGTTATTATCAAAGGAAGGCTGTAAAAGGCAGTAGTGGTAGGCATTATAGGAGGTGGTGCCATTACTCCAAGTAAAGCCACGGTCTGTCGAACGGCAAGGGGAATAACCGGTCATCCCCCCATAATTATGCCCGGCGTGGAAATTCCCGAGGTTATCTTCTAAGAGAGCAGTTATCGCTTGACCAACTCTTGTCCCGCGCAAACGGCTCCGAAACTGCCAGGTCAACCCATTAGGAGAGATGTAAAGATGCCCGGAGTCGATTCCTCCGTATATGGAACGAGTCCCGGCAACTAATGTGTCGCCACCAATTTTTTTAAGACAATATATCCGTCGGATATCGCCCGGTAAATCACCAGCTCTCGACCAGTTATAGAAGTCAGTGGAGTAATAGACCCAACCGGAATCATTTGCCAATCTAAGGCAAAAAGAAAGAAAAGATAAAGTAATCCCATAATCTCTCCTCATCTATTTGCTCACCCAATATAAAAAACGGATTTTTGTCAATGATTGACTTTGAGGAATTTTCCCATAAGATACCCTGATGGACGATGAACTCCTGGAAAGAGCCAAAAAGGGGGATGAGAGTGCCATCATTGCCATCTACCAGAAAAATAAGGACATCCTTTTCGCTTATGTCCAGAAAATATGCCGGGACGATAATACCGCAGAAGAGATTGTCTCCCGGACCTTTGAAAAGTTTCTAACCCTCCTCCCAACCATCAAATCCGGCAATTTAAGGGGATGGCTCTTTATTGTCGCCCGAAATGTGCTCCGCGATTTCTATCGGGAAAGGGAGAAGGAAATCTCCCTGACCGAAACCAACCCATTCCCTTCGCCCGAAGAGATGAGTTATGAGAAAAGGGACTGGGAGGAAATAAATCAAGCCCTGAGGGAATTGCCAAAAATTTATCAGGAAATACTTTCCCTCTATTATCTGAAAGGCGATAGTGTCGAAGAGATCAAAAAGAAGACGGGAAAATCGGAAAGCACTATCTGGCAACTCCTCTCCCGAGCCAGAAAGAAGTTGCGGAAAATCGTGAGAAACTCTCCCTGGTTAAAAAAGAGATACCCTTTTATTGGAGGAAAAGATGAGAAGAAGTGAGCGGTTATCCCTAATCAAAGAATTTGAGGATTTGTATAAAAAAGAGCGCCAGAAGAAAAGTGAGAAAGAGATAATCAATCAGTTTTTTGCCCGTCATCCAAAATTGAGCGAGAAGGAAAAGGAGGAACTAAGGGAAGAGATTCTTTTCTCCATCTTCCTCTTCCGGACCCTCTCCTTTCGTCCGATGCCCGAACAAATGAGTAAGAGGGTTGAAGAGAGAATCAGAAGAAAATGGGCGGAAATCGGACAGGAAAGGAAAGGAGAAAAAACAATCCCTCTAACCCGACGAACCGACTTCTTAATCCTCCTCTTTTATCTTCTGGGCAAGATAAAAGGGATAACAAGAATAATGAAATACCTCTTCTTACTCTCTGCGGAGAAAGAGATAGGAAGATACTTGAAAGACTATTATCAATTCATTCCCCATCAACTCGGTCCTTTTGACAAAAGGGTCTACACCGATTTGGAGACCCTTCGGAAAGAAGGTCTGATTGAAAGGATTCCCCTTCCCAGGATTTCTCTCTCGGAAATTGAGCGGGAAATCTTCAACCTGTTTGAAAAAGAGGAAGGGGTTTTTCAATACCAGCTGACCGAGAAAGGAAGAGAATTCGCCAAAAAGATGATAAAGGGGATAGATAAAGAGATAATCAGGGCAATCCAGGAGGTGAAAGGAAAATACGGAAGATATCCCCTCCTGAAATTACTGGAGGAAATCTATTTGAAATATCCCGAATACCAGGCGAAATCTAAGGTCTTTAAGGAGATTAAAAGATTTAAGGAAGGCAAAGATTAAATAACCACTCAAATTAAAAAATCAGGTGTCAGGTTTCAGGGGGTTTTTCCGTTATTTATTGATAGGGACAAAAAGCCCCTGAGAGTTATCCGCCCTCTGCCTTCGGGCAAATCCTGGGGCGGAAAGGGGGTGAAAAGATATGGCAGTTAGAAACGCTTTGCGACGAAAAGAGAAATACGAGATTAAGTTAGACCCGGATGTGGTAAAGCAGAGGTTTAGCGGTCAGAAGGAGAAGATGGTTGACCAGATTGCAGATATCTTCCCTTCGCTCGTTGCCTTAGAAGAAGCGGCGAAGACGGTTCTGGATGCGGAAGGGGTGCCAATCTCCCTCTATCCGATGTATCTCGATTACGCCCGAGAACTCTGGCGACTGGTCAATAAATTCGGAGGCGATGTGCTGTATAATGAGACTCGGATTCTTGAGAATAAATGGGTCGCACGGGCTCTCTCCCAGCCGGTCTTAGAACGACTCCGGGTTGAAATCTTCGGCATTACCCTCCCACCGGCGCCTTAACGAGGGGAACGGAAGGGGGAAGAAGTTCCCCCTTCCCAATCTAATTTTGGAGGAATGATGGAAGGAAATAATGAAATAGAAAAAGAAGGGAAGGAATTAGAAATCTCCTTCACCGCAATGGATTCCTTACTCTGTCGTTGCTGTCGCTCGGTTCCCGCCGAATATCTCAAAAATCTTGACCAGATAAAGAAAATCCTCATCCGCCTCTCTCGCTCCTTACCCTTTAAGTTAATCATCCTCTCCGGTTATCGCTGTTTGCGGCATAATGCCCGGGTGGGAGGTGAGAAGGATTCGCCCCACCGGAAGGGATTAGCAGTTGACATCTATTGCCCGAAACCAAAGGAGAGATTCCTTTTAATCAAACAGATGATTTTAGTCGGTATCCAGCGAATTATCATTTACGAGGAGATGCCTTCTGTCATCCACTTTGACTTAGACGAAAATAAACCCAGACCGTTTTTTGCGCTCAAAAGCAAAGAAAAGGGATATGTCTAAGGGCTGGACAAAACTTCCCAATTACCTCTGGGAGATAATTCCGGAACTTAACGAGACCGCCTTAAAGGTCTTACTCTTTCTCCTCCGGGCGAGTTTTCAGAACCGTTGCTATACCTCCCAGAAGACCATCAGCCAGCGGATTAAAAAAAGTCGCCTCTCAGTAAATCGCGCCCTGAAAATCTTAGAGAAGAAGGGAATAATTGAAAACCATCGGTATCTCGGAAGAATCTCTTTCTACCGAGTGCGAAACCCGGAGGAAAAGAATCCCCCAGCAAAGGGAAAGATTTCTCACCAATACCAAAAGGGAGAAGTGGTCAACGACTTTGCTATCTGTCCCAACTGCCAATTCTCAAATCCGATTGCCACTTTCCCTTATGTTGCCCACTCCCGGGATGGGAAGAAGGAATTCCTTCTCTGTGAGAATTGCCGGAATGTCTTCTGGATTTTAACCGAAAGATAAGATGGCGCCTATTTCTTATAAAGTTCTCTCCCCTCCGCATCCTTCAAACGACCGGTGGCAATCAGGATTATATCAATTATCCACCAGATCCAGGCAGCAAAACCTAAGGTCACAATTGAGACGAGGAGTTTCAGGATGCCGAGTCCGATATAACCCAAATAGAATCGGTCAACACCTAAATAACCCAAAAAGATGGATAAAAGGAGTGCGGTCAACCAATCCTTCTGTCCTTCTGGTTTCACTCCGCCCAAAAGTCTCACCCCGCATTTTACACAGACCTCGGCCTTTGGGTCGGTTTCCGCCCCGCAGTTCTGGCAATACCTTCTTCCGGCTAAGGGTTTACTTCCACACTGAATACAAATCTCCGCGGTCTCGGGCAAATCTTTACCACAACTCCGACAATACATATTCCCTCCCGCAAATTTTCTTTATTATAAGAAAAAAATCGGAAATGTCAAACACCCCCCTTGACTTTAAAAAGGATTTTGTTAAAATCGCTGTTGAGGAGGAGATATGAGTAGATACTTTACCTTATTTATCATTCTCTTCCTCGGCTTTAGCGGATTGGCTAAAGGCGAGGAGATAAAGTGGCTTCAGTATCCTTCGGACGGTATTGCGATTGAGAATCCTTTCCCTCTTCCTCGTCTGACCGAATTCCCTCCGGCTGAACCCGGTGATTCTCCGGATGCGGATACCCTTTTCTATGATGACCGAAGTGCCGCCAATGCCTGGGTTTGGTATCGTCAGGGTAATGGTTGGGGAGTGAAATTTATTCCCCCGGCGGATAATGTTACTCTGAGCGGTGCCCTCCTTTATCTCTGGGATGCCAGCTGGCCGGTTCCGGGTGGCAACCGCTATCTGATTAAGGTCTTTGACGACGATGGGCCAAATGGTGCCCCTCAAACCCAGCTCTTTGCCTCCGACACCCTCACCGGAACCAGAGGTGCCTGGAATTATGCGACAATCAATATCCCGGTCAGCGGTCCTTTCTATATCTTCTATGTCCAGGCGGACTCCTATCCCAATTGCCCGGGATTTGGCATTGACCGTTATGATAATGCGCCCGATGGCGTTGAGTGGGAGGTAGTTTCGGGTAATTTCTCACCGGACAAAAGGGCTGGTGAATGGCTTTTAAGGGCGGTAATTGACTGGACACCTCAGGCGAAAAATTTAGCCAGCACCTTCTTCGGTAATCTGCCTCTTGACACAATCCCCCGAATCACCCTCACCATCCGCACCAATGTTCGGAATATGGGATTAGATACCGTCCCGCGCGGTGTGCCGGTGAAGATGAAGATTACCGGTCCTTTGGGTTATACCTACCAGGACTTAAATGAGACGACATCAGTCGCATTAGCCCGAAGGGCAAGCCAACAGATAACCTTCTCTCCGGGCTGGCGCATTCCGGATACCGCCGGCAAATACACGATAACCATCTGGCACGAATATGGTCTTGACCAATACCGAAAGGATGACACGATTAAAAAAACGATTGGGGTTGCCCGCTGGCTCACCTATGCCAACTGGAATAACCCTTACTGGTTAACCTGGGCTGGTCCGGAAAGGGCGGTGAAATTCACCCCTTCCGACTTCGGTCAGGCCTATCCCTTCCGGATTCAAAGGTTAAGACATCAGTTCTATTATCATTCTCAGTACCCCTGGCCCGACAGTGCCTTCCAGTTTAAGATTTATGCCAGCGATGGCCAGACCTTACTTTACGAATCGGATACGATTAAGGCGGTTAGTTATCCATTAGTGATTGAGCACGATGTGACCAATCCACCGGTTATTAATTCGGGTGATTTCTGGGTCTCCGTTGCTCCGCGCAGTACCAGTGGCCATCCTTCAACCCTCGCCGATAATGTCACAACCCGTCAGAAGTCCTACTATGGTGTTCCGGGTTACTGGTATAACTGGGGGCAGGGTGAATTCTTCACCGCGGTAGCGGTTGGCGGAGTGACGGGGATTGAGGATATTCCAGAAAAACCAATCTTTGAGGTAGAAACCTATCCTAATCCGGGAACTGTCGTCAAGATTCGCTGGCAGGTGAGAAACGAAACCCCGGTGAGAATTAGTCTCTACGATGTCACCGGTCGAGAGGTGAAGAGAATCTATGAGAGTTCCGACCGGAGAGCGAATAGCGGTATCCTTGAGATCACTCGTGATGTCCTACCCAGTGGCATCTACATCTTCCAGTTGAAGACACCGAACGAAACCTATAACCGAAAGGTCATCCTCTATTAAAAAATCGGGAGGGAGGAGAAAATTTTCTTCTCCCTCCTTTTTCTTATGAGAAAGAGATTAATATCATTTTTCTTCTTTATCTCCCTGGGATTCGGCATCATCCCATTACCTTCTTCCCCTTCCTGGCAGTCATCCGATAATGACTATTCTACTGGTGGTGGTTTCGGGGATATTGACACCAATGGTTTCATTGATTATGTCACCTCTAATGGCAATGATATGGCTTCTAATCGGAATGCCATCTATTTCAATCGGAATGGCATAATTGAGACCAATGCCTCCTGGCGTTCGCAAGACCAGGGTTATTTTGGACATCTCTATCTGGGCGATGTGAATAATGACCGGCTTCTGGATTTGGCGGTTGTCTATTTAGGTTATGGTTCGAATCAAGGTCAAGCGAGAATCTATCGGAATCGGGGCGGTGGCTTAGAAACAACCCCTTTTTGGCAATCAGCCGACCAGTATAATTCATTTGACTGTTGTTTTGGCGATATTGACCTGGATGGCGACTTAGATTTAGCGGTCGCCGCCGGTGATGCCTATAATAATATCCGCTCTCCGGCTCGAATTTACCGCAACAACCGGGGAACCTTAGAAACTACCCCCTTCTGGACATCCCTTGATTCCCAACCGAGTGACGCCTTAAGATTTCTTGATATCAATAACGACGGATTTTTGGATTTAGTGGTCGGTCACCGCCGAAAGGTCGGAATTTATATTAACGAGAATGGCAACCTCCCCCGACAACCAACCGTCTCATTTCGGGTTAAGGGCTGGGTATTAAGGATAGCAATTGGTGATTACGACCAGGATGGTTGGGTTGACCTGGCAATTGCCTCCAATGGGCAACTTTCGGGTGACTCAAGCCAGATTCTTCTGTTTAAGAATCGCTCCGGGGCAATTGATACCATCCCGGTCTCCAAAATGCTTCGGAACTCAAGATACTCTTCCTCTGTTGCCTTTGGTGATGCCAATGGCGATGGCTTCTTAGAACTGGCCGCGGGTGGTTGGTGGGAACCAATCTCTGTCTTTGAAAATCGGAACGGTCTTTTGGATACCATTCCCACCTGGTCTTATTCTATGGGTAATAATCTGGTTTGTGAGATGATAATGTGGGGCTGTGTCCGAAATGACCACTTATCAAGTATCACCGAAGAGATGACTGGTGATGGCGCAAGAAAACTATTTCGCCTCCGTCAGATCCCGGTTCAATTCTTAACAAGAGTAATGATTAACGAGCAAATCCTGCCCGATTCCCTCTTTGCCTTTGATCCCCTTTCCGGCTATCTCTCCCTTGCTCAACCTCCGGGTAATGGCGAGACATTAAAAGTAAGTTATCGTTTTTCCCCCTATTGTGACCTGGCGGTAACCAATTGGGTGCAAAGTGCCGGCAATCTCTTATTCCTGAATACAACTCCACCGGTCGGTATCTTAGCGGAAAAGAGAACTGGAAAGGATTTAACCGCCACCATTACCACCAGCTCCTTCTCTCTTCCCGCCAGCCAGAAAAGCCCAATTCGGATTTACGATGCCTCCGGCCGGTCTCTCCAAACGATTAAAGAACTGAAACCCGGAATTTATTTTATTAACGGAAAGAAATTTATTAAGTTATGAAGGTCATCCCTTTTGACTCCGTTTCCTCCACCCAGGATGTTGCCAAATCCTATATCAAAAATCGGGAGGAATTGGTTATCTGGGCAAGAGAGCAGAAGACCGGCCGGGGACGCTTTCAACGGGAATGGCATTCACCTGAGGGTGGTCTTTACTTCTCTCTCCTCCTCTTTCCCAGACCGGAGGAAATCTTTACCATCCATCTCCGCCTTTTCCTTTCCGCGGTCAGGGGGATTGAGGAATTAACAAATATCTCTTGCCTTTTTAAGTGGCCCAATGACATTGTCTATGAGAAGAAGAAGTTGGGAGGAATCCTCTTGGAAAGGGAAGGGGAGGCGGTAATTGCTGGTTGCGGGATAAATGTCAATAACGAGACCTTTCCGGATTCATTAAAGGAGAATGCGGTCGCATTAAAATCAATCGTAAAGAGAGAGATTGCCATTCCCGAACTCCTGGAAGCGATTATCCGCCATTTTGAAAATTCCCCGCCTTTTCCCTTAATCCTCTCCGAGGTGAGAAAGAGAAACTGGCTCAAAGGAAGGTATGTCCGCTTAAACTCCGCACCCCATCGTCTGGAAGGAAGGGTACTGGATATTGATGAAGAGGGAAAACTAATCCTCTCCTTACCCGAAGGGGGAATCTTAACCCTCGTCTCCGGGGAGGTAGAGAAGGTTTATGAGGAGTGAGGAGAAAATTTTGACAATTGATATCGGCAATTCCTTTACCCACTGCGGTCTCTTCCAGAATAAGATGTTAATTGTTGAGATGCGCTGGCCAACCAGGCAAGGGCTCGAAAGGAGAAAGGAAATCTTCCTTTATCTCCAAAGAGAGGCCGAGGGAATTATCCTCGCTTCGGTTGTGCCCGAAAAGGAAAGGGAATTAAAAGATTTTATCAAAAGGAATTTTTCGGGAATACTCCTTTCGCTTTCCGATGGTCTTGAGACCGGATTGGAAATTGAATATGCCGGGGAGAGTCCACTGGGCGAAGACCGGATTGCCTCTCTCTCGGCGGTTGTCTTCCATTACCGAAAAGATGGCATCGTGATTGATTTGGGAACAGCGACCACCATCTCTTCGGTCACAAGAAGGGGAAAATTTCTCGGTGGGGTGATTGCCCCGGGAATTGCTTCTTCCCTTTCCTTCCTGAGAAAAGCCCGGCGCCTAAAAGCCTTTTCCTCCCGTTTCCTGCATCCTGCCACCCCGGCAAGAAAAATCCCTCCCCCCTATTTAGCCAAAAGCACTGAGGCTGGTTTGAGAAATGGCATCTACCTCTTCATCCAATCTTATCTTGGGGGAATGGTCGGGCGATTAAAGAGAGAATTAGCCCCAAAAAGATTTACCACCTTTCTCACCGGTGGTTTCTCTTTCCTCTACGGCAATGTCTTAAAAGGGATAGACATCATTGACCCCTTCTTAACACTTCGGGGTCTCTGTGAGATATATCACTTAAATCGGAGGAGGTAAAATGGGTTGCATTGGTGTATTTCTTGACATTCAAAATATTCAGGAGACATTTGAAAGGCAGGGAAAGGAGGTCCGCTACGATGCCCTGCAAAGAAATATCATCGTTCGGTTAAAACGTGATCCCCGGGAATATAAATTCGTTGCCTTCGTGCCTTTCAAAAGGGATGACGAGCGAAGGCAGAGGCTAATTGATGCCCTCTCTTTTATGAATTATCGGGTTGTTTCCAAGATGGTGCGGGAAAGATTGGATGGCAGTTTTAAGGCTAATATGGATATTGAAATCACACTGGAAATCCTTTCTATGAGTCCCGGATTAGATGAGGTGGTCTTAGTTACCGGGGATGGCGATTTTGTCGCCCTGGTTGATTACCTCTCCCGCCAGGGGAAGAGAATTACGGTAATCGGTTTGGGTAAGGGATATACCTCGGTTGAGTTAATTCGTGCCTGCGACGAATACCTCAATTTAGATGAGATGGAGGGAGTGATAAAGGAGATCTACATTTAGTAATGCCCTATTTCTTAGGGATTGAGACCTCCTTCCACAATACCGCTCTTGCCCTTTTGGGTGAGGAGACGGAAATTTCCCTATCAGATTCTTATCCGGCAACCAGACACCAGGAGAGCCTCTTCCCATTACTCTCTTATCTCTTCCAATCCTTCCATCTGGCGGTTAAGGATTTATCAGGGATTGGTGTGACCATTGGTCCGGGGATGTTCACCTCTTTAAGGGTTGGGTTAGCCGCCGCCAAATCCTTGGCTTTGCCCCATCAGATTCCGGTAAAAGGGATTACCACCTTCCTCGGTCTAACTGAGACCTATTACGAAATATTTCCTGAAGAGGAAGGGAGGTTAATTCCGGTTATTGATGCGAAAAAGAATCAGGTCTATGCTCAGGTCTACCAGAAGAAGGAGGCAACATCGGAACCCGAACTTATCTCCCCGGAGGAAATTGTCAAGAAATATCCTGATGCCATCTTTTTTGGTTCGGGGATAAAATCCGCTCCGGAGGTCTTCCAGAAAGTGCGGCGGGCGAATATCCTCTTCCCCTCACCGGTTGTCATCGCCCGACGAGCGCGGGAGGCAATCCTTAAAGGTGAGGCGGATGCGCTTCCCGAACTGGTTCCGTTTTACCTCAAAGAACCCGAGATTCGGCGGAAGTAATTCAAACGAAAGATGTGAGAAATTCCTCCATCCTTTCCCGATGACTTCCCGACCAATAGATTCTCTGACAGGTTGGGCACTGGGAAAATCGCTCCTGAGTCTTTAAGATGAAGTAAGGAACTTTCCCCTTAACCTCTTCTTTACTCACCGCCACCAATTCCGTATTACAAACGAGACAGCGACTGAATGGCTTCATCTCCCCTTTGAGATTTAACTTCCCCAGAAGAAACCGCAACTGTTCCCGGGGCGAGTCAAAGTTTATGAAGATAATACTCTCCATCCCTTTCCATTTAACCTTCCGGGTGAGAATAATCCGATTCTCTCTCCGGGCGGTAGCGATTAAATCCTCCTCCGCAATCCGATTCTGGTATCTGGTATCAAACCCCAGGAGCCGCAAATACTTCGCTAACTTCCCGAGCATCACATCACAGAAAAATTTCATACTAAAAATTATAAGGAGAAATTACCCACCTCGCAAGTAAACTCGGTTGACATCCTTGTTTTTTGACTTATAATTTCTGTTATTAAATAAAAAATGGAGGATTTATGAAAGGTTTAACAAAAATCACTACTATATCTTTCTTCACGCTTCTTTTTCTCTCTTTCGCCTCCTCCGCTTTGATTGACCCCCAACTCCTCTCCATCTTAGAGAAGGCATCACCCAGCGAGAAGATTCCGGTTGACTTCGCCTTAAAGGAAAGGAGAAATGCTCTCGAACTTGACCCAACGATTGAA
>Ga0123519_10011949_pt1 | contig 12703 bp, 10 predicted proteins | sample YelNatPaOPRAMG02_FD_87396 | JGI IMG/M metagenome (GOLD analysis project Ga0123519, IMG submission 87396) | Hot spring microbial communities from Yellowstone National Park - Yellowstone National Park OP-RAMG-02 (version 2) | ecosystem: Environmental > Aquatic > Thermal springs > Hot (42-90C) ...
GCTTATTTAAATAGGGAACTTTATGATTTTTATCCTTCAGATTTTTTAAAACACGATTATGTTGCAACAGCCGGAGCAGCTGGTGTGGGAGTAAGTGATGGAAAAATTTATTATGACGAAAATGAGAATTTAAAAGGTTCGTTAACATTATATTCGGCGAAAGAGCCAAATTCTAGAATAAATGTTATTTTTGATGGGACACCAGGTTATCCAGTTGTAAAATTTCCAAATGCAACAGAAGTTTATATTCTTTATGTTGAAGTTTCTATGGAAGAATTTTTTAATGCAAATGTTATATCTAAACCTTTGTTATTTACAAATGCCACTTCATATACTCCTTCTGCTGATAGAATAGTTGTTGGAGTTAGAACGGTAAATTCTATTCCCCAAGATGGAGGAGTAGGACAAGAACAAGGACAAGGACAAGAATAAATTATGTTACCAATATTTCAAAAACCAAATACGGTATTATTTAAAGGTTTACCACCTATATTAAAAGGAACAACTCTTTTTGCTGATGGTATTCCTAATTATTTATTGACTGTAGATCAAGCCATAAATGATTTTTATACCAAAAGTCAGTCGGATACTTTATTTTTAAAGTTGGCCGGCGGAATCATGACAGGTAATATATTTTTCAAAAAAATTATTATGGGTGGAGATTTGGGTTTGTATTGGAAGAGTATCGACGATAATCTAGTGGCTTCTTTAAAAGGAGGTTCTAATGGATTTGAATTAGAATATCGTGATCCAACAAATCCATCCAATAATTATTCTTTTTTAATTAGTCCGAATTTTATAGGACCATCAAAAGATATGGGAAAACCCTCTGATACATCTGAGGAATTCATTCAAGCTAAATATGTTGTGAGAAAGAATTTTTCTGGAGGCGGTGAACATGATATTATTAATTTAAATAATGGATATTATATATATAAAGGTCCTGGTTGGATATATTTTACAGGTCGAGGTGGAGAAGAAGAAATACTAGGAACTTTTGAAATTTTTGACGATAATAATAATACTAAATTTATTATAAGTCTTTTAGGCCCATTAGAAGGAAATCACGGACATATTTTAGCTAATACTCCGGATATAAATAATCTTAACGATAATTATGTTTTAGTTAATAAATTATTTTTAAAAAATAATTATCTACCTTTAAATTTAAATGAGAATAAAACTGGTTCTTTAAATGATAATGTTGTTGAATTAAAAAATGGTATTTGGAAATTTACACGTACTCATGAAGATGGAAATTCTTTGATAATAGATGCATCAACAAATCATGAACAAGGAATTTTTGATGCTTCTCAATGGTTTACTCAATTAGGAACAGTTCAAGGCGGAACTTGGATTAGTAGACCTACGGGTCCTACTTTATCTCCAGATACAAGTTTAAGTTTTGCTCAAATAGGACATGTTAATGCCGTAGGTACAAAATATGATGCTATTGTAAAATCTGGAACAGTAAATAATTCTTTAGGAGAATATAATACAGTAAGAGCAGCTGTTTTAGCTGGAAAGAAAAGTATTTTAATAAAAGCCGGAACATATTCCGCCTCTTCTTTTTGGCCTATTTCAACAGATACTGTAGGAAGTAATATTTTAATAGAAGGAGAATTTAATGTTAGTATTACCGGTCCTAGTGTAGTAAGTCCTGGAACAGCTAGAACTATATCGGGTTGGAAATTTAAAAATATAACATTTAAATTATTAGATAATAACTATCAAAATCAATGTGTTTTTTCTTTTGATGATGGACAAGCTAATTATGGTGGTTATAATTCTATTGAATTTGAAGATTGTACTTTTGATGGTTATGCAATAAGTAATGGAAATTTAGGATTTAATTTATATATTTTAAATTCTGCTCCGGCGGCTAAATTTAAAAATTGTTTATTTACAAATTTAGATGTTGCTGTTAGATCTACTAAAAGATATGAAGTGTCAAAAACGTGGCACCATGATTATGCTACTGGCTATCATTTTGATGAATGTAGATTTTCAAATTTGAATAAAGCTATAATTCCCTTTTATTTTGCTAAATGGAAAATAGAAAATTGTGAATTTAATGACATAAATTTTATAGCCATAGATTGTTGGTCTTCAGAGTCATATTCTGGATTTGAATATCAAGGAAGAGGAAGAGCTGGATTGGATATAATAGGAAATCATGTTGCCGATACTGTTAAGTGTTTTATTAATTTAAATCATGGTGGGAATAGAAAAAATTGGAATAAATATTTATGGGAATTATCTTCATCTGTAATTCGTGGAAAAGTTATAGGTGAATCAGCATATGATGGTAATCCAAATCTTTCTAATAAAGTATATTTTTATGTAACTGACGGAAGCAATATTAATGGAATTTATAGAATTGATAATTTAACAAAACCAAATATACCTACATTTATAATTGGTTTAGATAAACCTATATATGCTCTTAAGGTTGTATCAAATACAAATATTTTAACTATACCTTATAATACAATAACAACTGACGGGGGTAATCAAGTTCCACCTTTATATGGGTTTAATTATGAAAATGGTAGTTGGGGTTTAAAAACAATATGGATACATGATGATTCTATGGTTGGTAATTCTATAAGACATTTAGAATCTGGTTTGTTTATTGATCCAAATAATCCAAATAAGAAAAGCGTGGCAATAGCGTGGACACAAGAATCTCAAAATTCGACTGGTGTGTTTGGTTTTTGGTATGATGATCCCAATCCTAATAATTCACGTTGGATTATTTATTCTATGGTAGATAATATAAGACCATATATTAATAGTATAACTTATACTCTTTTTCCAAATGAAACAAATCCCGTAGATACTTACGTATTTATAGCTGCTGGTAAAAAAAATAATAATACGGGTGGAGTTTTTTATAAAAAATTATCTGATACTATTAATAATAATTTATATTTTTATAGATCGTTAATGAAAACAGAGGATTTAAATAGTTCTTTTGATGATGTAAATTATGTTAAATGTATAACACACGATGATGATGGTCATGATGTTACATATTTATATGTTAATGTTGTTAATGTTGTTGATAATTTTTCGAAGATATATAGGGGAAAAGTTACGGATGTTATAAACTCAAGTTCAGGGGGATCAGAACCCTGGGAATTGTATTATACGTTTCCAGATAATACTTGGGTTGTTAAAGATATGTTGGCATATTCTAATCCAAGTAAACCTAATAAATTTTACATTGCAACATCTCGTGGAATTTTATATTGTGATGCTGATAAAAATAAACCTAAAAAATATATAGGTCCGGGGAATATAACTGATTTATGGTCTTCATCGTCTCTAACTAGTCCTTATCTTGCTATTTTTAATAAAGGATTGGATGATATGACGGAAAAAGCTATAATATGTGGATTGTTTGGTGGAAATAAGTTTAGAATAATGTCTAATTCATTATTAAATAATCCCGATGAAATTTATGATAATTATAAAAGAGGAGTTTTAAATATTATAAATAATGACGTTTCAAATCAAATATTTTTAAATACATATTTACCTGCGTGTGTTGAGTCTGATCCCGAGGAAATGGCTTTTGGTTCTCATAATGTAACAATAATTGGAAATAAAAAAGATGGTGCGGTTGGAATAACAGAAGGAGAGCATTCTTCTGACAATATAGTAACTAAATATATATTAGGACATATGAAAAAAGAAAATGGTCAACCACCAGGTGAGGAAGATTTTTCTAAATCTAATATTTTAAATTTAAATTCTTCTGATAATGATTACTAAAATAGCTAAAATATTGTTTCCGGAAAAGACGGCTGGAATTTTTAGTAGTATTATAAAATATAATTTGAGAAAAAATAAATTAGGTACTGGTCTAGCTTTTACTGCCGGATATTTACCTAATAGGAAAATAGGTGAAGGAATAAATTTTGCTCTAACGAATGGAATTCATATAATTCCGGGAAATACTGCTGGAGAAATTAGTGAAGAAATGAAAAAAAGACCTATATCTTCCCATGTGGGAAATAGAGATCAGATTAGTGAAAAATTAAGAAATATAAAACAACAATAATAGGAGATATAAAAATGCCAAATAATGTAGTACATTCACAAAAAGACGAAAAATATTGGGAAAAAGCTAAATCTAAAGTTAGAGAAGAATATCCAAATGTAGAAGAAGGTTCGGATGATTTTTATAAAATAACGATGGGTATTTATAAGAAAATGACTAAATCTGCTAGTGGAGAAGATATAATTAATAATTTAAGAGCGGAAGGAGTTATTTCTAAAAACGCTGTTGATAAATATAGAGAAGAAACTCAGTATTTAAATATAGTTTCTAAACTTTTTAATCCACAAGAAGAAAAAGTAGCTGATTTTGGTTATTTAAAAAATGTAGGTTCTGGGATATTAACTGGATTGGGTATTGCTGGTGCAGGATATGGTATAGCAAGTGGGGTTGGAGGGATTCGAAAATATTTAGCTAGAAGAAAAAGACCAGAAAGATTAAAGGAAATAGCAAAATTTGCTCCTATTGTTAAGGAGATGGATCCGGCTTTAGTTAATGAAGGAATGAGAACTTTAGAAGATTATAATCCCGAAATGGCTAAACATCCTTTAATAGCTGCTTCATTTTTAAAGTCTATTCATAATTATGGAGGTATTACACCAGAACAAGCTAATATTTTAAAAGGTGATAGTTATGGTGGTGATTTAACTAGAAATTTGGAAGAAGGAATTGGTATATCTAGTAGGTTTCATGATGAAGGTGGGACTTCGGATTTAATTAAAGCTCATGAGTTTTTAACAGATTATGCTGAAAATGCGTTGCCTTCGAAGCAATTTTTTTTAGCTAATGGAGCAGAACCTATAGAATTTGGAAAAGAAAGAGCTCGAATTAGGGAAAAGATTAAGAGAAATATAAGTAAATATAGTTCGGATGAAAGAGAAAAAACTAAATTTGGAGATATAGTTAAAGATGTTGGTACTGGAACTTTAGTTGCCGGATTAGCTGTAGCTGGATTAACAGGAGTTGGAAAAGCTGGGAGTGTTCTTTATAATAAATTAACTAGAAAAAAAAGGCTCGATGCTGTAAAAAAATATTCACCTGAGTTAAAAAAAGTAAATCCCGAACTTTTAAACGTTGGAATGAAAACTCTTGAAAGATTAAATCCTTCAGTTTCTAGAGATCCTTTAGCTGCTGGTGGTTTCCTTAAAGAAATTGTGAAAAGAAAAGGTTTAAAATCACACATAGCGGAAAATATAGCAGATATTCTCTATAGAGATGAATAAATTAATCCATTTGTAGATGCCGGAAAGATTTTAGGAAAAGATTTATAATTTTAAATTTTAAAAAAATGACTAAGAAAGAAATATTACAAAAAGTGGCTAAATGGGAAATTCATCCTACAGATGCCGAAGATTATTATGAAGGAACAAATTTATATGATAATGATAGAGAAAAATTAAAAGAATCGGTTAAAAGAATTAGATTAAAACAAGGTAAATTTAAAAAATTTTTAGTTGATCATCCTATATTAACAACTTTAGGTGGAACTGCTTTAGGAGCTGGAGCAGGTATCGGTATTGGTCATTTAGCCGGTAATAAAGCTATGGGTGGAATGATAGGTGGTTTACTTGGAACGTTAGGAGGCGGTGCGACAAGTAGTACAGTTATAGAAAATGAAAATGAAAAAGCTTATAAAGATTTTGAAAAAAATAATAAAGGATTTTTAAATAGATTTTATAAAAATCCTTATAGAGCAAAATTTAGAAATGATCAAAAAGCTAATAAAATAAGAGAAGATCAATTGGATGCACTTCGAACAATTGCTGAAACGCTTTCATCAGAAAAAGAAGATAAAGAATGGTAAAAATATCGGATAAAGATACGTTTATCAAATTGATAAATTACCTGAAAAAGTAAAAAGGAAAAACAATGATTAAATATATATTAAATGAATACGAAGGAATAGATAATAAAAATAATATTATTCGTTTAGAACCTAATTTTGAAAAAGTAGCTTATCAATTTGGGGATCCTATAAAAGAATTTATAGAGAAAAATATTAAACCTACAAAAGGTTCCAATTATTATCTTATAAATGCCATGGGGTCTGGTGAAATATATGGAGCCAATACTCGTGGCGATTATTTTCCTCGTAAAGAATTAATAGAAAATCATAAAACATTTGAAACAACTCCGGCCCATGTGTTTGTACAGCATAGAAATAAGGATAAAAGTAGACGTTTAGGCGATGTTTTATTTTCTTATTTTAATGAAGATACTGATCGAGTTGAATTAGTTCAAAGGATTGATTGGGATCGTGTATTTAAATATGCACCTGATTGGGTGAAAGTGTTACTTCAGACAGATCAACCATATTCATCCAGCATGGGCTGTCTGATAGGTACTTCTAAAATTAATACTTTAGAAGGATTAAAAGAAATAAAAGATATTCGAGAAGGTGATTTAGTAAAAACACATACAGGCGCTTGGAAAAAAGTTACTAGATTATTTTCTAAATATTTTAATGAAGGTATATATACCATTAAAGTTCAATCATTAGGAAAAGAATTTAAAGTTACTTATGAACATCCTTTTTTAATTTTACCTAAAGAAAAAGTAAAAAATAAATGGAATAGTTTTATTTATGATTCTGAAACTTTAGAACCTGAGTGGATTAAAACTCAAGACTTACGTGTAGGTGATTATGCCTGTTATGTGTTTAATACAGATATAGAAGAGGATCCAGAAGCGACACCAGAATTTGCCAGATTATTAGGTTGGTATTTATCAGATGGATATATTCACTTAAATGGAAAAAATAAAAATCCTAATAACATAGAAATAGTTTTGGGAAAAGGCGAAGAACGATATATAGAAGAAATTCAAAATTTAGTTGGGGAAGAAAAAACTAAACTAAAAACTTTTGATACTTTTTATAGATTATATATTTATGATTCGAAATTAGCATCTAAATTGCTTGAATATTCTGGACGAGGGTGTAAAACTAAAAAAGTTTCTCAAAAAGTTATGAAATGGTCTCCTGAATTGCAATTAGAATTATTAGGAGCTTTTATAAATGGTGATGGATTTTTATATGACAATTGTACTCATTTTGAAATAGCCAATTACGAATTAGCAATGCAATTATGTGAGATGGCAGCACGTAATGGCATAACATGGACTATTCAAGAAATAAAACATACTGCGAATGAAAATTCTATTTGTAAAACTGGTTCAGAATCTATTTGTTGGCAAGTTCAATTTTGTAAAAAATATAACAAAAAATTAGCTAGTGTAACTGATAAGTCAGGTACATTTGAAGATAAAAATTATCCTGATAGAAAATTTATCTGGAAAAATTATATTTTCAGTCCTATTACTAAAATAGAATTTGATGATTCTTGGGAAGGAATGATTTATAATTTTGAAGTTGAAGAGGATGAATCTTACGTGGCAGATAATGTAGTTGTACATAATTGTACAGTTGATTATGAATATTGTTCTTATTGTGGTAAGAAAAATAAATTAATGAATCAAAGATGTGATCATTTAAATAATCACATGAATCAATTTATAGATGGTGTTCGTGTGTATGCGGTTAATATTAAACCTAAGTTTTTTGATAATTCTATAGTTATGAGGGGAGCTGATAGAATTGCTCGTTCTATTAAAAAAGTTGCTTCAGATCCTTATGAAGATGGGATATTTAATTCAGAAGAAACTATAATGAATGATAATGAATTACGAGGCAGATCTTATTTTATAATTGATTCGAAAAAGTCCAATAAATTGGACTTTTCGCCGGCGCCGGAGACAAAAGTAGCATTTATTAGAGAAGAAACGTTTGACAAAATAGCTAGTGATTCTTTCTATCTGTCAAAAGATTTTATTGACAGTATGTTAGAATCAGAATTGAAAGATATTTTAGGTGTAACTAAATTAGCAGGCGCTGAATTACTTCCTCATGAATATCAATATATAGTATTAAAAAAATTAGGACAAGATGAAGAAGCTGAAAGACGTTGGAACTATGGTGTGAGATTTAAATTACAAGATACACCAACAGAAAAGATTGATAAATTAGCATAAGGTTATGATAGGGAATTACTTTCTAAATTTGCTGAGTGTATTCCTTTTAGATCATATTATAAACCGTTTGTTTTGTATCGTAATTTGGCTAAAGTGGCTTCCAACCAAAGTCCAATTAATTGGACTGTTATAGATGACCCGGTATTGAGTAGTGCGTATGCTGATTATATATCTAAAGATATGGAAAAGGTAGCAAATTTATCACTTTTAATTCCATTTTTATCAGCAATATTTTTAACTTTACCTTCTTTAATGGCGTTACAGAAATCTACAGAAAGAATTGATAAAATGGAATCTGATAATATGAAAATGATTCAAAATATAAAGAGTAGAGCTTCAGAAATACCTATGTTACCATTTATACCTAATCCAGTTTATCACAATCCTTTATTTCAATCTAATTTAGGAATGGAAGCTAAGCCAGTATATATTGTAAATAATCCTATAAAGACTGCTAGTGTTGGTAATGTTGGTAGAAAGATAGTCAATACAATACAAGGCATAGGAACTAAAATAAAAAATAAAGCTCCTATAACTTTTCATTATGGAGTACCAATGGCTGCGGCAGGATTAACAACAGTAGCTTTAGCGGGAAAAGATAAAGAAAAGGAATTAAACGGAGATCCAACGGCAGGAACTGGTTTGTATGGAATGGCTCATAAACATCCAGTAGTAACTACAGCAGTTGGAACTATGTTGGGACATATGGTATCTAAAAAATTGGTAAAGAAAAGTTCTTCACAATTACAAGATTTAACAGATTATAAAGAATTTTTAAAAACGGCTAGTCAAGAGCAGTTACTAGAATTTTTAGGAAAAATTCCAGACGATCTTTTTTTTGATTTAATTAATTAAAATCTTATTTTTGTAATATGACTAAGAAAGAAGTATTATTAAAAGTTGCTTTTTTTGGAAGACCTAAATTAGATAAAAAAACTATTGCTTATAATAAGGAAATAGCTGATTTAATGAATGAACAATCTAATTTAGATTTAATTAATAAACATATGGATATTCATTCGAAAAAAATATATAAAAAAAATTTAGCTGATTTATCTAAAAGTGAATGGCATGATGTATATCAAAAAGCTTTAGATAGTAGCGGTATAAATAAAAAAATATTAGAAATACAGAAAAAATATTATGACTAAAGAACAAAAAAGAAATATCATAATGTCTGCATTACTTCGTGGTGTTGAAATAGAATCTAAAAAAATGGTATAATTGATCAATCCGATCCTAAATTAGCTAAAAAATTACGAAAAAAAAATATGACTAAAAAAGAAGTATTGTTAAAGGTTGCTGGATTATGGAGCGGTGTGATAAACGCAGGTGCTCGATTGGGAAGTGGATTATTAAAAAATTCTCCTAAGATTACTTCTTTCGCTGGAAGACATCCTAAAATGTTTAGTAGTATGATTAGTGGAGTAGGCGGAGCAGCTTTAGGTGCTGGTATAGGAGCTATAAAAGATCCAGGAATAGATGAGAACGGACAACCCAGGAGTAGATTAAGAGGTGCTTTAATTGGAGCTGGTATAGGAGCTGTAGGTGGTGGACTTATGGGACAAGGAAAATTAGGACGAGGATTTGGATTAGCAACTGCTTCCGCAAATAATCCAAATAGAATTAATACTTTATTAAAAATGAAGAAACCTTTTCATCCAATTAGAAAAGTAGTTGGTACGGCTGTAGGAATAGGTGGTATAGCGGCAGTAACTGGAACAACTGGAAAATTATTAGAGACGCAATCAAATCAAGTAGAATACGGAAATCAAAATCCAAATGAAATAAAAAATGTCTAATTAATTGGACTTATAGAGAATAATAAAAAAAATATAAAAATATGCCAAACACACAAGAATATACATCGAACAATTTTCAACCTTATGGTAGAATGGATATGGGAGGAAATGCGCCACAAACTCAAGCAAACCCTAATGATAATAATAAAGAAATGCAACAGAAACAATTAATAAATCCCGAAGAAATTCAATTACTTATTCAACAAGGAATGGAACAAGTAAAATTTGAATTAAAACGGGAAATTGTTCAAGCAATAAATGCCAAGGCACAACAATTATCGGATGTAGATCCGGTAACATCAACTGCAATGATAGCTATAGCTAGTGCTATTAATGAAGCAGTAAGTAATGTAATACCTTTAGGTGGAAATGAAGAATTTAATGCTCAACAAATGGCACAACAAGATTTTTCCCAACAACAGGTTAAACAATCTTCAGATGAATTAGCTGAATTAATTTGGGATATTATGATTTCAGGTTTAAAAGAAAAAGGTTATTTTGAAAAGAATGCTTCTTTTGAAAGAGAATTGATAAATGAAGATTTGACTAATACATATATTACAATAGGTAGAGGTATGGAAAAATTTGCTGAAGATAATGATGTTGACTTTACAGATTCAAATTATCATGATCTTCTAAAAGAACTTATTTTAGATGGAACTTTATATGAAATTGGAAAACAAAATGAATATGAGTAAATAATAAATTTAGAAATTAAAATAGATAAAGGGTAAATAAAATGAGTAAAAGAGAAATTTTAGAAAAAGTTGCTTTTAAAACTAATATTGTTTCTGGAGCTGTAAGAAGTGGAGCTAAAATGACAGGAGCTCTATCTAAAATAGCACCAAAAACTACACGATCGATTATGGGGTTTGCTAAAAAAAATCCTAGAATATTTGCAAGTGGAGTTGGTATGTTAGGTGGTTCAGCTTTGGGTGCTGGTGTAGGAGCGTTAATAAATCCAGGCGAAGATGAAGAAGGACATAAAAAAAGTAGACTTCAAAATATTTTGAGGGGAGCAGCTATTGGAGGCGTAGGTGGAGGACTTTTAGGTTTATCGAGGATTGGTAGAGGATTTGGAACGGGTGTTGGAAACGCATTTAAAGTAAATGAAGTTTCAAAAATGAGAGCTTTGAAATTACAGAACCTAGTATCACAAGCAAAGGTGCCAAACACACCATTAGAACAAAAATTACAGAATCCAGCACCAGAAGTAAAGGTGCCAAACACACCATTAGAACAAAAATTACAGAATCCAGCACCAGAAGTAATACCGTTGCCTCCATCGTCACTGTCAGAAGTAAAATTATTGCCTCCACCACCAAGAAAAAAAATCTTGAAGACAAGAATAAGAAAAAACCCGGGAATAATATCAAGATTGAAAAGAAAAGTTCGAAGATTTAAGAAAAAAATGTTCCTGCCAAACTTAAATCCGGAAGGAGGACCAGTAATAAATGTAAGGGCGCCTGAACCGGGAATTATTATGTAAAATATAAAAGTGTAAAAAGAGAGGTAATAAATTTAATATTTAGTTTAGTATAGTAAATAGTAATGAAAATGTGGATTAAAGGATGAAATTAATTTGCATCAAAAATAGTCAAATTTTATTAACTATTACAAAATAGATTATTAAATAAACCATTTAAAAATAAATTATAGGAGAATTAAAAATGTCCGAATTTTTTGAAAAAATTGCCGCCGAAAATGAAGATTTAGCGGAAATATTTATAAAAGTTGCTGCAGAAGATGTTGTAGGTGATATGACTGATGAAGAACGACTTGAAGAATTACTTATTGATTTGGAAAACGCTGGGGTGGACTTAGAAGATCCAGAAGTAATAGAAGAATTAAAAGAAGCATCAGATGAAGATATTTATGAATATAATTTAGAAAAAGCTCTCGACATAATGTCAGAAGATTTTTTAAATAATGTTGAAAAGATAGCGGCTGGTGTTGAACCAGGGTTTGAAACAGCGGCAGCAGCAAGAGCTGTAGAACAATATTTTGATCTTAACGGCGCAGCTTTACTTGGTACATCATTTGGTCCGGGTAATAATCAGTTTGGTACTACACTTTCACCGCTCGTAGATAAGAATGTATTTGGTGGATATGGAAAACAAATTATAACAAATAATATTTTGCCTTATGCTGTAAATGCATCAGGTAAAATTGGTGGTTTAATTGGTGGAACAAACATGAATATAATTAAATCAGCATCTGATGATGAATTATTAGACTTTTTCTACACGAAATTAGCTGAAGCAGCTGAATTTGAAGATCAGACAGTTGATGAATTTGTTCATGATTTGGGAATGGAAGCTTTGATAGAAGAAATAAAAGAAGCTAGCGAAGGTAAAGTTGGTAGTTTTATAAAAGATGCTTCTAGAAAATCGAAATCAATTTTTAGAAAGAAAAAAGAGGAAGAAGAAGAAGAAAAAGAAGCATCAGATATAGCTTATGATTATGTAGAATTAGTAGCAGATGAAATTGGTGCAGATCCTGAGGATTTAGTGCTTGAATATGGTCTTGAAAAAGCTGCAGAATATCTTGATGAAGTATTTGAAAAAGAAGCAAAAGTTTTAGATAAAATTAAATCCGGCGGTAAATGGTTCGTTACTAATCCTGGTGGAAGATATGTGACTGGAGCCACTGTTGGTGCTGGATTGGGTGCTTATATTGGTTCTAGAAAAGGAGAAGATAAGGATGAAAAAATTAAAAATGCATTAAAAGGCGGAATAATTGGAGCAGGTTCTGGTGTAGGTGCAGCTTATGCTTTGAATACTGGTTTGGGTGCAAGGAGCATTTA
>Ga0123519_10011951_pt1 | contig 12702 bp, 8 predicted proteins | sample YelNatPaOPRAMG02_FD_87396 | JGI IMG/M metagenome (GOLD analysis project Ga0123519, IMG submission 87396) | Hot spring microbial communities from Yellowstone National Park - Yellowstone National Park OP-RAMG-02 (version 2) | ecosystem: Environmental > Aquatic > Thermal springs > Hot (42-90C) ...
CAGATTGGTGTGGTTTTGCAGGAGCCGTTCCTGTTCAACGGAACCATAATGGAAAACATAGCCTATGCGCGGCAAGATGCCACTCGTGAGGAAGTTATCCGCGCCGCGAAGGCTGCCAATGCTCACGAGTTTATTATGAAGCTGCCCGATGGTTATGATTCACAAGTTGGCGAAAGAGGTGGACGGCTTTCTGGCGGTGAGCGTCAGAGAATATCCATTGCAAGAGCAATACTCTGCGATCCAAAGATACTTATTCTTGACGAAGCAACGTCTTCTGTAGACACTCAAGCCGAAAGCCAGATTCAGCAGGCACTCACTCGACTCGTTAAGAATCGTACCACTTTTGCCATTGCCCACAGGCTTTCGACACTCCGCCAGGCGGATCGGCTCGTGGTCCTTGAAGATGGAAAAATCGTAGAGATGGGCACGCATGATGAGCTTATGGAACGCCACGGAGTCTACCGAAGGCTTGTAGAAATACAGCAAGAACTTTCGAAGATCAAAGCTGTGGATGGGTAGTATGCCTGATTGGACGCTTGATTACAAAGACCAAACAGAAGATTCCGGCGATCTCGAATATCTCGATCCGAGCAAGCTGCGATTTGCAAAGCGTGGCGATGTGTTGATGCTTACGATCGAGAACGACCGTACCTATCTGAAAGTCCGCCCGGTTCGCGCATTTCCACTCACCGATCCATCGGAGTTTATCGGATTGCTCGACGCAATTAGCGGTCGCGAGATTGGTATGTTAAGATCACTGCGCGACCTTGACGGCCCTACTCGCCAACTGATCCAAGCCGAACTAAATAAGCAATACTTCATCCCTCGCATCAGTAAAATTGTCCAACTGAAGAAGGAATTTGGCACAGTCTATTGGGATGTAGAAACCGACCGAGGCAAGCGGCAGTTCGTTATGCGCAATATTAGAGACAGCATCCACGAGATCGAGCCGGGGCGCTACCTAGTTGTCGACATTGATGGCAACCGCTTTGAGATTCCTCAGCTTGCCGATCTCGATTCCCGCAGTCAGGCACTATGGGAAAAACTAATCTGATCGCCAGGCCTTTCCATTCGCAAATAATCACACCGCTAGTCACGCTCTAAGCCTTTATCACGGATTCACAATAGTGATGTTTCCCTCAAGCACCTTGACCTCGCCGTCTGATACCACCTCTGCCTTAACAGGCACTGTACCCAATTCGCCCAGCGGCGGTTTTGCCTTGAACATCACCGTGGTTGTGCTGCGACCGGATACCAAGAACTCGCGGGAACTCATATTCCGCCACAGCTCCCAACCTATCGGCAAGCTGATCTTCGCTGTTCCCCGAAGGGTTCGTCGACAATTGTTGGTTATCGCGATGCCAAAAGTAACGTCTTTGACATCCGCTCGCACATCTCCGGCAGGTAGCCTTAACTCGGCGTTGAACGGATCGACTACGTCGAAACTAACAAGGGCTGCGCCCAGCCGCCCATCACCAGAGCTAACCTCCGCTCCAATTACCCAACTGCCTACAGGCATATCGGCAGGGATCAATGTTCGAACATCGTGAGCAAGATGCTTTTTCGGAGGCAAAGGTTCGATGCGAATCTTGTAGCTGCTTAGGTAGTCTCCGGCTTTTCCCTCACCAGCGATCACAAAGTGGCGCACGTCTACGGTTTCTGTGCCTCCGTTGGTCAAATGAAATCTCCCTACCAGATCCTCGCCGCGTGCCACCACTGAGTCGCGGAGATCAAATCCTATCTCAAGCGGCTTCAGCGTTGCGAACTTCTTGGTAACCAATGTACACTGTTTGACTTCGCCTAACTGACTTGTCGGCATCCAACCTGATTCATCCGTACTAGACTTGACGGCCACTTGGAAACCGATCTTTCTTTCTGGCGTCAATCTGAAGCCTCTAATCAGCAAGGCAGGTATACTCAGTTCCATCATATATCGATCCTGGGAAACACTGTTTCTCATAACCACCATCGCGGTTTCAGCAGCCGAGACTGGTGCTGCTGTAGGTGATTTAGTGTTTCGCGAATCGTATCGGCAGACGGCCAGGTTAAAACTTCCATTGTCTGTTCGTGTAACTTTGAACTCGTAGTTTTCTTCGCCGTGGAACCAGCCATCAGCGTTTGCGTCGAGTACCGCAAGCAAATCTATCGGCTTATTAGACTCGGCACCTACGTACAAGTGTGCCGAGTCCCAGTCAACGAACGTCGTCACGTTCCAGTCGCTAGAAGTATAAGTGTAGTATGTATCCCACTCGCCGTCCTCAATCACGCCATCGATTTTCGGTGACCGTTTGAGAATTTCAGTATCGGGCGTCACCACAGTGCCTGGTTGAGTCGGAATGGGAGCTGATATACTTGAAGAGACATCTGTCGGAGCAATGTTGACCTGAGCTGGTGCTACCGGCGATGCGTCTTCAGCCCGCGCGACGGATACAAGCATTAATAAAATCGGAACAAGCAAAACATTCGAGACTTCAACCCGTTTACGCAACTTTCTCCTCCTGGAAAAGCGTTTCAAGCAATGGCGGAACGCTTACATTGCTGAGGTTCCTGATGAGTTCGAGTCGATTATAGTCCGGCTTATACCGGACGTCAACGGGCTGAATAGAACAAGGTTACTTCTGCTGCAGATTATGCGAGGATGCCAAGATAAAAACAGCCGTCCGAATAACTTTTGCCGGACGGCCACAGCATACGATGCTCAGTCGGAACTCAGCGAGCTGGCATAGACACTTTTTCTACTACCTCAGCTACCATCTCTTCTTCTTCCAAATCAATGGCGAGATCTGCCAGCGATACCATACCTACCAGGCGATTTCCTTCCACAACAGGGAGTCTGCGAACCTGGTAGTCCATCATCAATCGACAGGCGTCTTCAACCGACATATCCGGTGTAGCAGTTACGAGATTGGTGGACATCATATCGCGTACATGTTGCGAGTTTGGATCCAGACCTCTAGCCACAGCACGAACGGTGATATCGCGGTCGGTTATCACGCCGACCAATTGGTCGTTTTCGACAACCGGACAGCATCCGATATCTCCGCTCGCCATCTTTTGAGCTGCTTGGGCCAGTGTCTCATCCGGACTGCAAGTAATCAGGTCCTTAGTCATCATCTCTCCTACTGTCATGCTCTTCCTCCTTCACACAGTGGTAAAAAAAGTGTTTCCATCAGAGAGAAGAGCCAAACCGCTATACCAGGTCGAATGATGCAACGAATGTCACAAGTATCTGTCTGCGAAGGCAACTTTTTCTTTAGCTGATTGGGATTGCCGGGCTGAGCAGTCCGAATAGACCGGTCAGCAATGCCCACAATATCCCTGTGCCAAACTCGCCCAATATCAGTCCAAGAAAGAACGGTCTGAAATTCCTATATGTAGTTGCACCGCCGTAACGCAAGATGAGCGACTTTGCTAACCAGCCTACAAAGAATGAACTCCAGTAAACAATTGCAGGCCACGCGCAACCTATAGCGTAACCCAACGGATGAAACGGCCACCACCAAAACCGTGCTCGCATTATGTAGAGGAAGAAAGTGAATGCGGCCCCTAGGCTAAACCATACTGGTGCTCGGTAGTCGAACGGCGTTCGTCCACTCAATATACCCACTGACTCGTCGAAGTAGAGTTTAGGATTGGAATGAAAGAACCAGGAATTTAGATGGATTCCTCCGCGGGTGTAGATAATCTGCAATTGAACTGCTACGGCGATGATCGCCCCTGCTGCCACGGCAATCAGCGCACCCACTGCTACCGATTGCCTGCGGACGTTCAAATAGTCGGCTCCCTTCATGCTGTCCATAAAGGCCGGCATTACGTTTCGAGGATCGCGCATAAAGATACCATTCAGAAAGGCGAGAATGGTAAGGTTCTGAGCTCCCAACGCCGCCTTTGGGGCAGCCACAGCCCACAAATCCAGCGGCCTAAACACCGGCTGAAGCATCAGAAGACCTACTTCCGATACAAACCGCGTGAGCACCAGCATTACCACCAGCACGAACGTGCCGATCATAAACAGACCAATCCATGGATTCATTCCCGCTGCCTTCAGCCATACCAGCATCAGAAGCATTGCCACCAGTCCGCCCCAAAAGGCTGTTCGGTAGCTCATATATTCGTTTCGATCGATATTGCTCTTGCTCCCGCCGAATATCCGCTCCTTCACCAGCCGGAAATGCGGACGTGCGTAGATGAGCATCATCACTACTATTGCCACAAACGCGCCGGTGGACTGATAGGCCTGGTAGTAGCGCGATCCTCCGTAGAGTGGTGCGAGGTCAAGGTGATATCCCAAGTAGAGCGCAATTAGGTCTTGAGCTCGAAAGAAAAGCAGGAAAAACCACATGCTGAAGCTTACGTCCAGCGGTAGCAAATAAGCAAAGCCTATTATTGAGAACGCAAGCACCAGTGGGGTGAACAGCATCTCGTTGAACGGCCGATTTGCTCCCCAAAAGTAATTTAGAACCAGAAACGACGGAATCTCCGGCACATTCGGAAAAGATTTGTGCAAGCCGTTAAGACTGTGGATAATCAGCGGAAGCGCAAAGCCGGCCCACATAACTTTGTTCCGGAAGAACGAACGCGAGGATTCCTCGCTGATCATTTCCATCGGAAGTTGCACAAGCGGAAACGATAACTTCTCGTTATCCACCCACTGCCTGCGAAACAGTGTTGCAACACAAGCCATCAAAAAGAAAAGCAAGAACGCAAATATCAGCCACGCGCATATAGGAACGATCCAAGCGCTCCACGGCACTTTCTCGCCCATGCGCAGTCCCTCGTAGAATCTCACCGATAAGAGCTGTCGTTCCGGTCCTGTCGGGTCCCACGGAACTAGCCAACTTGGTATATGCTTGTAGAAGGTCTTCTGCCACAAGTGGTCCTGAGGGTTTGCAAAGTAGTTGATACCAATCAGATTTGGCAGGAGCTGCGTCGCCAGACCGAAGGAAGAGACGAGTGCTGCGCATACAAGCATAAAATAAATGACTCCGAGCTCTGCGGAGCTGAGCCCAAGCCGTCGCGATATCCGTGCCACAAGTGCGTTTGCAAGCATGAGTACGATTAATATGCCGATAGCCCCTGGGGGCATGTGGGTTGCGCCCAGCAGTATGGCATCAATGCTTCCTCCGCGACTTGCCACCAGTTCGGAGAATGCGACAACCAGACACACCACCGTCACCGCTGCAAGCCCAATCACATAGGTGCGCAACCGGATGGGCGAAAAAGCTTTAGCAGTTCCGTTCCGGTCATCTGCGAGAGAGGAAAACCCGGTTCGAGGTGAAAACATGCTCATCAATATAGATCGTAGCACGGACAAATTGCCGCGTCAACGGGTTGTAATTGCTTTGGTAGCATACATGGTTGCGCATAAAATCTGTTGGGGCTAATTAAGGCGCGTTCCTCTTTTTCTTAGCGCGACTTACCGAGGCCGGAGGAAAACGTGAGATAGTCTCAAATCTAACCTCCGGCCTCCGACCTTACGGATAATCGGAGCCGACCTGACAAGCCGGGTGGGATAGGGACGTTTGTCCTCCGTCTAGCCCCCAGTTGCCGCGTGCGATCGACAGTTAGAGCCGGGCCAGTGCATTTCTGACGATCGCCGATAGCAACCGGCCTATTTATTCCCTCATGACACGAATATGACGCCTGAAGAATGAAAACTAATTGGTCGGACGCTATACTGTTCGTCTAATCGTACACGGTACTATCCACCATTCGTTGCTTCCAAGTTTGCACTCTGTCGGTGGCGGGAAAAACTGACTCGAACAAACTTCTTCTTGAGAATCACTGAGGAAACGTATGCACACCACAGATATCGTCTCCGATACTGCCAAACGGCTGCAAGTCCGGTCTGCTGAGCATAATCGAATCGAGGAGGCTTTGGATCGTTCTATCCGTTTCCTTTTGGATGCACAACACGACGATGGCTACTGGGTTGGTGAGCTTGAAGGCGATACAATTCTAGAGTCGGAGTATATCATTCTGCTCCGTTTCCTCGGCCGTAAGCGAGAACACAAACTAAAAAAGGCTGCTGCTTATATTCTGTCCAAGCAGATGGATAATGGCGGATGGGCGATCTTTCCCGGCGGTCCTGTTGACGTGTCTGCATCCGTGAAAGCGTATCTTGCCTTAAAGCTAACAGGGTCAAAGCCGGATGAGCATTATATGGTTCGAGCACGAGAGGCAATACGACAGGTCGGCGGCGTGCCCGCAGTGAACAGCTACACCAAGTTTTACCTTGCTCTACTCGGCCAGATTCCGTGGGAGTTCGTTCCTGCGGTGCCGCCGGAGTTGGTTCTTTTGCCGAATTGGTTCTATTTCAACATCTACGAAATTTCTTCCTGGTCGCGGACGTTTGTAGTTCCGCTAGGTATTATATGGGCATATAAGCCTGTCGTGAATCTCGACCGCACAGAGGGTATCCCGGAGCTCTTGGATGAAGGCGAGCTTGAGAGAGTGCGATCTTATATAGATCGACCGTTTCTCACGTGGCGCAACTTTTTCCTTGCTGTTGACTCGGGCATCAAGCTTGCCGAGAAACTTAGGCTGCTTCCATTCAGAAAGCGGGCTGTTCAACGTTCAGCTCAGTGGATGTTATCCCACTGCGAACACAGTGCCGGTCTCGGAGCCATTTTTCCGCCAATAGTCTACTCGCTTATAGCTTTTCGAGCGCTTGGATACGACGATTCCCATCCGCAGGTTGTAAGGGCAATGTCGGAGCTCGAGGCATTGGAGATTGAAGAAGAGGATACTCTCCGACTGCAGCCCTGTGTCTCGCCGGTTTGGGATACTGCTATAGCTATCAACGCCTTGATCGAAGCCGGTCTGCCACCCGATCATCCTGCGTTGATTTCCGCGACGCGATGGATTCTTAGCAAAGAAGTAAAGCAGCGAGGCGATTGGTCGGTCAAACGTCCAAAATTGGAACCAGGTGGTTGGTACTTCGAGTTTGCCAATGAGTTTTACCCCGACATAGACGATACGGCTATGGTGCTCATAGCCCTTGCCAAGGTGGCAGATGTGCCCGGCAAGAGCGATGCCTGCCGTCGAGCATTAACCTGGCTGGCAGGCATGCAGGGGCGCGATGGCGGATGGGCGTCCTTTGATGTGGATAACAATAAATCTATCTTCAACAATATCCCATTCGCCGATCACAATGCTATGTTGGATCCCAGTACGAGCGATATCACTGCACGCGTGCTTGAAATGCTTTCGTACTACACGTTTACTCGCGAAAGCGTGCTTTGCCGACGTGCTATCGATTTCTTATCCAAACAGCAAGAACCCGACGGTTCCTGGTACGGCCGATGGGGTGTGAACTACATCTACGGCACTTGGCAAGCAATCCGTGGTTTGAGAGCCATTGGCGTGGAGCCGACAAACCCAATGATCCGGCGCGGAGCACAGTGGCTCTTGAGTGTGCAGAACGAAGACGGTGGATGGGGCGAGAGCTGTATATCATACTACGATCCGAGCTTAAAAGGCAAAGGTGAAAGCACAGCATCTCAAACCGCCTGGGCTATAATGGGGCTTATAAGTGCGGGTGAAGGCAAAAGTGCAGCGGTGAAAGCCGGCATAGACTATCTCGTCCGAAACCAGACCGAGGAAGGCACTTGGCTAGAGGAAGCATTCACAGGCACCGGCTTTCCCAAGGTTTTCTTCCTCAGATATCACCTTTACCGTCACTCGTTTCCGATGATGGCACTTGGGATGTACCGAAGGGAGGTCGGGCAATAACGCATGAGATTTCCGATCGGTATGTCGGCCTCGCTAACGTCTTACATCATCAGAAGTCGGCTGGAAGGCAGAAAGCACATTCCGCTCGTTCTTATGCTTGAGCCGCTGTTTGCGTGCAATCTATCGTGCTCGACTTGCGGGCGTATACGCGAGTACCGCGATCACGTTTCGAAGATGATGAGTCTGGAAGAGTGTTTGCTTTCCAGCGTGGAGTGCGGTGCTCCGATTGTATCGGTGTGTGGCGGCGAACCGTTGTTGTATCCGAAAATCGGAGAGCTGGTTGACGGTCTAATTGCCCAAGGCAGATATGTTTATTTGTGTACTAACGGAATGTTGCTGGCTGAGAAGCTCGCCCTACTACGACCATCCTCTCGTTTGTTTCTGAACGTGCACATCGACGGTCCGCCGCACGTGCATGACGCGGTGGTTGAAAGAAAAGGCGCATACGAAACTGCTGTCAAGGGAATCGCGCTCGCGGCTCGTAAGGGGTTCCATGTAACCGTCAACACCACCGTATGCAAGCAGACGGACATGCAGCAGCTTGATGCCGTAATGGACGAGCTTTCACGTATAGGGGTTCGGTCATTTATGCTCTCGCCTGCCTATTCGTATGATTCCGTGCCTGACAAAAACCACTTCATGAGCCGACGCGATGTGCATGAGAAGTTCGAATACATTGATGCTATCGCCCGGCGTCATCGACTATCCGATACGCCTATCTACTTGGAGTTCTTGAAAGGTCAACGCGAACTTCAGTGCACTGCCTGGGGCAATCCTACTCGAAACGTTGTAGGTTGGCGATCGCCCTGTTATCTGATCGCAGACAATCACTACTCAAGCTACCTTGAGCTTATCGAGAGAACTGACTGGAGTCGTTATGGAGTTGGCAGGGATCCCAGATGCGCAAACTGCATGGTTCACTGCGGATTTGAGCCAACTGCCGCCCTGATGATCAATAGGCGTAAGGGTGACATCTGGAAAATGATACGCTGGCAACTTACGTGATTAGACTCAGTCCGGCTTGAATCAAGAACAATGAAAAAGTCGCTTGTTACCGGTGGTACAGGATTCATTGGCGCTCACGTTGTCCGGAAGCTGGTTGAGCGAGGAAACGACGTGACAGTGCTCGTTAGACCATGGAGCAACAGATCACTAATCGCTGACATGCCGGTGCGATTCGCTGTCGGTGACATTACTGACACAGAAACTCTGGAGACGGCGATTAAAGGGATAGACGAGGTCTACCATATTGCTGCCGACTATCGCCTCTGGGCGCGTGATCCGTCCGAAATTTATCGCAACAACGTTGAGGGCACGCGCAACGTTTTGGAGGTCTCCTTCCGCCAGGGAGTTGAAAAAATCGTGTACACCAGCACGGTCGGCTGCTTGGGACTGCCTGCAGACGGTTCCGAAGGCAATGAACAGACTCCGGTTGCTAGAAACGAGCTCGTGGGGCATTACAAGAAATCCAAATACGATGCCGAACAGATAGCCTTTGATTACGCAGCTCGCGGATTGCCGGTCGTGATCGTTAATCCCAGCACTCCGGTTGGTCCCGGCGATATCAAACCCACACCTACGGGGCGCATTATTCTAGATTTTCTTAACGGCAAGATGAAAGCCTATGTAGATACCGGGCTGAATCTGGTGGCCGTGGAGGATGTGGCGGAAGGGCATATTCTTGCCTCTACGAGAGGACGTATTGGTGAGAAATACGTTCTTGGCAATCGCAACATGACGCTCAAAGAGCTTCTGGATGTGCTGGCGAGGCTGACGGGTCTTCCATCGCCTACTGTGCGTATCCCCCACTGGGTTGCTATAACGGCTGCAGCGTTTGATGTTGCGACTGCTCGTATGTTGGGACGCGAACCGCGTATTCCGCTGGAAGGAGCGCTAATGGCCCGAAAGAAGATGTTCTTTTCTTCTCAGAAGGCCGTGCAAGAGCTTGGAATGCCTCAGAGCTCGATCGAGGATGCTCTTGCAAGAGCGGTAGATTGGTTCGAGAAAAACGGCTACGTGAGACTCAAACGCCGCATCGGTTCTTCTGCATAGCTGCGCTTTGGACTATGGTCTATCGGAACTCAGCGCGCGTCCGGCAGGCGGTGCGGGAACATGTCTTGCCGTTTGTTGAGCGCCTACGTTGATGGTCAGAAAAAGAGCCAAGTAGATCCCGACGTAACTGACTATCGCTGCTCTTAGCATAAACCGCACGAATCGAGGGCGATATTGTCTCGACCACTCGGCGATGAATATCGGCAAGAACACAAGCGTCAGTTTCATCAGGACGAATGTTCCGACGCCGTATTTTAGATAGAAGGACATAAGGGGATTTCCTTCAGATGCCTTATGTGTATTGAGAAACAGCAACGTCGACACAAGGTCGAATGCGCATATAGCTATCAGCACAACACTTTCCCGCGTAATTGTCATTGCGAGTACTCCAACGGTCTGCTATAACAATTGTTCCCCTTTTCCAGGTAATTTTGCGATTCAGCGGCTTAGTGTTGAGCAATTCATTTGGAGGGAGACCCGGAAAGGACCAACAAGCCCTGTCCGGGTCTTTAGACGGTTAAACGTGGAGATTAGTTCTCTATTCTCTTTGCTATCTGATCGCGCACAGACTCGAATTTGGATATATCTTTGTTGTAATTCCACCAAGTGGTAGCGAGCTGCTGGACGTAGGACATTACCCCTGCGCGGCCGATCTTTTGCTCGAGCAACCAGAGATACCTGTAGTCTTCCAAACTATCGCGAAAGACTTCCAAGCGGATCGAAGAAACCGGTCCGGCAGTGCCGGTATGCACTTTGCCCGGATACACGAGTGACCCCTCGCCGTATAGTCGAGGATCGATGCGTTTGCCAGTGCATATATCTGTCCAGGGATCGTCTACGTCAGCCCAGTAGTTGGTGTGCCAATATAGCCAACCGGTTGCCTGATGCAAGTAGCATTGCCACGCGATGATGCGGTGCGACATTGCCGGGTCTTGCAGGAAGAAGTTTGGAGTAACACCGTCAGGATTGGTGCATACGTATGTCCAGACCTTATCGCCCAGAGCACGACGCACAGCCAGACGATCCTCTTCGAACGCATGTCCTGAAATCGGACACCAAATGTTTGCATAGCCGGCAAGAATGTCGGTAGTATGGGACGGCGCTGCCCATGTCGGAGTAGCGCTGTAGTAGGTGCAAATAGTCGGAGCGGTCGGGTCTATGCTGTGGTAGTAATCGGCTTTCGCCTTAAACAAATCATAGCTGGCTTTATCGTAGACCTCGTCTGGCATTATGCAGAAACCCTTGCCCCAAGCGCCAGCAGCCTTGACTTGATTAAAGTAGCTGGCTTGGACTGAAGGGTTCGAATGTTCAGGTATTCTGAAGCTTGTTAGACGCGGGTCCCGCAAATATGCGGCAGCCTCCGGAGAGTTGAAGTCGTCTACTGGTATGGCGGCGGTAGAGATTCCGCGCTGGAGCAGAAACTCGTAATACTGCTTCCATAGAGCTCTGCAATCTGCGCTGCCGTAAGCTACACCTTCTTTCGGAGCCATATAATAGTCGTAGAAATCGAACTGAGTGGTGAGTTTAGATTCGTCGGAAAGCGTGAAATTATAAACGTGCAGCGTATAGGCCACGTCAAAAGTCTTACCGTTGGTCGAAGTGATCGTAATGGAACCGGTATAGTCGCCGGCGGGTGCGGTTTTTGGAACGTATACATCTACCCATATCGGCTGCACCTGACCGGGTTGAAGATCGAACGGGCTTTTGTAGGGTGGCAGCGGATCGGCTACATAGCGGGAGTAGTAGGGTAGGTAGATGTAGTAAGGTAGGTATATCTTTACATTGGACGCCGATATGACGCCAGTAGCGCTCTTGAGATCGCGAGGCGTGATTGTGATTGATTTCACTACCGACTGATCGCCCTTAAGTACTATCTGGAATGCCTCATGTTCGTTTCTGGCTGCGCGAATGACAGCGGGCTGAAGGGGTTGCACGGCTTCAGTTTTGGCTACCTTCTTGAGAGATGACTCTGTCCAAGCAAAGTAGTCTACTGTGGGAGCAGGCGGTGTGGTGACGTTCATGTCCTTCGCCGCTGATTCCATTCTCAACACAGGCACCGTCTGCCCATAGGCGTTTTTCTCTGCACCCACGCATCCTGTAATAACGATCTGGCCGCTGGTTTGGGTAAAGTCGGGGCAATAAACCTTGAGCGGATACTTATAGCCATCAGAAAACATAAACCACCCAGCGGTCGGATTCGCGCTCACGATAGTTCCTGTCAATCGAACCAAGAGACCGGTCATTGATAGCATGCTGTATAGTGATTTCACGGTTGTACCTAACGGCGCTACGTTAAGTGTCTGAGCAGATACGGTCTCGCCAGTCGCAAGTATTACTCTCTCACCGTTAATGGTATGCAGAGTGCCTCTTACACTGACCAGCCTGCCTTCTGAAGCACTGGTAGTACCCATGACCCGGATTCCGGTGCTTCTGGATGTTTCCTGGATGTAATACCCAGTAGTGACGATGCCCAGCGCCGGGTCCTTTTCCTTGACAAGCTTTGTTCTGGGCTTTGCCGAAAGACTGACTGCTGTGCCATCCGGGTACGATTTCAGTGAAGCGATTTGAGACTGAGCTGTGATCATCGGTTCGGCCACTTCGGCGTTAACGACTCCATAAAGATTCCAGCCGATGCGCATATTTGGATCGGTCGAAAGAAGTGCTGGATTCCATGGCATTCCGTCTACAGGAACCAGGTAACATTGGAGAGGATCGCTTGTTCCTGCCGTAAAGAGTATATCGGCTACGTTGTCGTAAGTAATATCCCCAAAGACTATGCTGCCCGGGTTGATGCTCCAAGGCCAGGTTGTGCCTTCGATGCGCGTAGCATTCCAGAAGCGGTCACAGGCATGAATTGCTTCTGTTGCGGAGGGTAGAACTACTATTGTTCTATCGGGTCGGTTTGGTATTATCGCG
>Ga0123519_10011961_pt1 | contig 12697 bp, 6 predicted proteins | sample YelNatPaOPRAMG02_FD_87396 | JGI IMG/M metagenome (GOLD analysis project Ga0123519, IMG submission 87396) | Hot spring microbial communities from Yellowstone National Park - Yellowstone National Park OP-RAMG-02 (version 2) | ecosystem: Environmental > Aquatic > Thermal springs > Hot (42-90C) ...
AGGGCCAGAGCAATCTCCCTCGCGCTCAAGGGCGAGTCACCCGCGGAAAACCTCCGGATGAGAAGGTGAAAGATCCGAAACAGGAGCAGCTTTCTTGCGCCCGGGCTCAACGCGCCCTCGTCGGGCCCGAAACCGAAGGTTTCGCACTGCTCGCTGGCACAGGCGATCTCCGCCCCGAAAAGGACAATCATCCAGCTCACCTGGAGCCAAACCAAGAAAAGGGGAAGAGCAGCAAAGCTTCCATAAATCGCGCCATAGCGTGCTACTCCAATCTGAAATCGGATGTAAAACCACTGGACGACCTGAAAGAGGGTCCCGGCCGCGACTCCGGCTGAAATACCCGAGCGAATCGGAACCTTGGTGTTCGGCATCACGAAGTAAACCAGAGAAAATAAGATCCAGATTGAAACATAAGGTGTCAGACCGAGCAGAAAAAAGAGGAGGTGACTTACGGGCCCGAGGAGAGCGATCTTTTGAAGAATGCCCTTCACTTGGCTTGCCACAATAACGGTGAGGCTGCTCGAAAGGATGAAAAGGATCGGAGCGGCGATGACCATCGCCAGATAGTCACTGAACTTTCGAACCAGGCTTCTCGAACGTTTGACCTCCCAGACGGTATTAAATGTTTCCTCGATCTTGCCCAAGATGGAGAGGACGGTCCAGAAGAGCAAGACCACCCCGGCGCCCGCGATCAAGCCGCCTTTCGCATGCTCCAAAAGGGATCGGGAAAAGTTCAGAATCTGGTTTGTGATCTCTGCCTGCCAGTTGGCCTTCTCCGCCATCTGAAGGATTTGCCTCTCGATCAATCGCTCCAGGCCGAAACCCTTCGCCACACCAAAGACCACGGCAAAGACAGGGACGATGTTCAGTAAAGAGTAGTAGGTCAGCATGGAGGCGCTCTTAGAACATCCATCCTTCAAAAATCCCCTCAAGGCAAGGATGAAGATCCGCAGGGCTTTGACACCCAAGGCCTGCCAACAAGGAAGCTCTTTCAGACGGAGGCTCCAGAGGCCCACCTGGAAGAATGTGATCACGCGGGATACCATAGGGAGTAATCTCTCTCCTCAGGGATCATCACTTCAGTTTGAGCTCCACCCGGCTCTCCTTCAGCTTCTCTTTCTTCTCCGGCGCAAGGCTCTTCGGTTCGACGATAAAAACCCTCTCAGACTCCACTTCGCCCGATTTGAGGATCGCCTCCTTCACTTTCAAGGCCCGTTGCGAGGCAAGGGTCCTCAGCTCGTTTTCACCGACGACGATATGGGTGAGCATGAGCTTCTCCATCTCCGGAACGGGAAGATCCTTTTCAATACCCAAAATGTAGGTGGGCTTTGGAAATTTCTCCTGTTTGTAGGCCATCTTCAGGTATTTGGCATATTCGGCCGCCTCGATCTTGACCTCATCCAGAGGAACGGGCGGAAGCTTTTTCTTCACCATCTCGTTCAGTTTTTGGGCCTTGAGCTTGCGCTCGAAGAAATATTGGATCAGGGCCTCGCGATCCCGCTCGGGATCCACGTGACCTTCGATATCCAGCTTGAGACCCGGTCGATCGGCCAGGGCCTTGATCAACGTGCTGAGCTTCTTCACGTTGGCCTCGGTGAGTACAGCCGTCCCATAGTCGAATTCCAAATAGCTCAGCTCCTCTCCGCCTCCGAAAATGGCTCCCAAGAGAGCGAAAGGCGACGTCGCGGCCTTCGCGATCAGATTGAGAATGATCTGGAGAATGATCTTTCCGATGCTGAATTTCGGATCGTCCAGGCTTCCCTTGACAGGGATGTCGAGGCGGATCTCTCCCTTCCGGTTCTTGAGAAGGGCGATTGCCAGTTTCACAGGAAGCTTCGTCGCGTGGGGACTCTCCACCTTCTCGCCGAAGGTGAACTGATCGAGAAAGATGATATTCTGGGAATCGAGTTTTCGCTTGTCAATGAGATACTGGAGGTCGAGGGAGAGCTTCCCCTTTTGGATCGTATAGCCGGCGTACTTGCCGGCATAGGGGGTAACAGGGCTCAAATCCATATCCTTGAAGCGAACCTTCAAGTCCACATAGAGATCTTTCTTCAAAGGGTTGATCCTCCCGGTGATCTCCAGGGGAGCCGAACCCTCGAGTTTTCCTCGGAGATCCAGATCGGCCGTCGAGGTCTCTTCCGAAGAGAGTCCTGAAACCCTTCCGCCAATCTCCACAAGCTTGGCTCCATATTCCGGCTTGATCGACCGATCGGAAAACTCCACCGTCCCTCCCTGGAGCGTTACGGTCTGGATCTGGATATCCTTGGAGGATGGCCCTTCTTCGGCCGTTCCCTTCCCCTGGGCCTCCTGCGTTCCCTTCTCTCCTTCCTGAGCCGAAGCGCGTCGCTCTTTGGAGGGCTCCTCCTTCGCCATGATTTGGGAGAGGTTAAGGGTTCCGTCAGGCCCGATGATCACCCGGGCATAGAAATCCGTCAAAGCGATCCCGTTGATCTTCACACGCAAGGGTTGATAACTCACATCCAGGCCTTCAAAGGACAAGGATTGCCATTTCAGAAAATCCTCCGCTTTCGCTTTGTCGATCGAGGCGAAATGGTTCAGAGCCGAGCTCCCTTTGTAGGCGATCTGCAACCCTTTCTCCTTTTCCCCCCTCACCGAGAGATCGCCTGTGGTGGAAAACCTACCGTCCGTGACCGTGATCCTCACCTTGTCCGTGAAATAGGGCTGAAAAGGTTTGATCTCGACGGCGCTCACGTTCATCTTGAGATCGGCCGTAAGGGGAGAGATGCCGATCGATCCAGAAAAGGAAACGCTTCCCCGTTCCTGGAACCTGAGGGCCATGGACAGTTCACCCTTCTCGCCTTCCACCGTGGAGAGATTTTTGGCCGAAAGACGAATGCCTTCCAAACCGAGGACAACAGGTTCAGCCCCGGCCTCGTCCTCTGCCTTCATCCGATAATCGTCCACAGAGATCTTTCCCACCCGGATGATCCACGGCTTCTCCATTTCCTTTGTCCCGCCCTCGACCGGTTTCACCGGCGGGTGACCCGGCGAACCCTCTCCCTTCGCCTCTTTTCTTTCAGCCTCCGGAAGGAGGGTCTGAAAATTGAGCTTGCCATCCTTCAGGCGCCGGGCAAGGATCGATCCCCGCTGCGTGATGAACTCTCCCACGGTGATCTCCTTCCGATTCAGGTCCAGGCTCGTATTTCGAAGGGCGAGGGCGGGAATATTCAAGAATTCTTCCTCTTCACCCCTCTTCTTAAGCCGAAGCTGTCTCAGAGAGAGGGAAAGGCCCGAAAGGGAGATCTCGTCCCCTTTCTCCTTCCTGGCGTATCGATACTTTGAGGTGAGATCAAGCTCCCCGCTTTCGAAATCGAAGCGAATTCGATCACGGTAGTACGGAGCATAGGGCTTGAAGGGAATCTGTTTGATCTCGAGAGAGCCCTCCAACCTCAAAGGATCGATCCCGACCGCCGCCTGGGTGGAAAGGGTGGCCGTCCGATCGAGCCAAACCGATAAAGCAAGCTTCCCCAAGGCGTTTTTCCCGGTGGAAAGATTTTCTCCCCTCACCTTGATCCTTTCGAGGAGAATGGCGGTGGGCTGGGAAGGCCCTTGATCATCGATTCTCACGGCGTATTGATCGACGGAAAGCCGCCGAAGGGTCACGAGCCACGGCCTTTCACCTTCTCTCCTTTGAGGGGATTTGGCCGATCCCTCTTGGCTGGACGAAGAGGTGAAGAGTTTTTGCAAATCGATCTCGCCGTTCTTGGCCCGGTTCACGAAAACCATGCCTTTTTCCGTAGAACATTCACCCAGGGTCAGTTTTCGCTCCGGCAAATGGATCTGCGTATCTTTGATGGAAAGAAGCGGAACTTTAAGAAAGTCGTCTTTCTCGCCCCGTTTTCTCAATCTCAAGGATCGCAACGATGCGGCCAAATCGGAAAGAAGGACCTCCGGTTCTTTCCCTCCCTTTGCATACTGATAGCGGGTGGAAAAATCGAGGCGTCCGTCTTCGAGATCGAAGAGAATATGATCCCGGTAATAGGGAGCATACCTCTTTAAAGGAATCCCTTCCAGGTTGATCTGGCCCTGAGCACGAAGAGGTTCCATCGTCATATCGCCCTCCACCTTGACCGTCTCATTCGCTTCCGTTCTGAGAGAGAGCGCGTAGCCCGAGCTCTTCTCTTTCACGTTGCTGAAATGATCCACTCTCAAATCGACAGGGTGAAGAACGGTCTTGAAGGGCTTCATGAGAAGGTCCGTAAAGGTGATCTTGCCTCCTTGTAACTGGATTGAGTCGATCTCCAGGATGAGGGGAGCCGTGGGCTCTTTTCTGGAAGGAGCTTTCTCCTGCGAATCTTTCTTTTTCGAATCCGTCTCTTTCGGAAGAAGGGATTCAAGGTTGATTTGACCCGATGCCGTACGAATCACGTTCAACTCTACACCCTCCATCGAAAGCTTCGAAAGATGAATGATCTTTCGAAGAGGCTCAGTCGGAGCCAGGGAGAGATCCACCCGTGGAAGCCTCAAAACCGGACTGTCCTTCGGATCGTCCACCGCAAATTGCTTCAGAGCCATATCTCCCGTGACCGTCAGAGAAGGAACCCGGTTCTTCGACTGGACAAAGGAGATCTGCATTTTGGCGTCGAGCAATCCGGAGGGGATCTTCAGGTTGAGCTTCATCGGAGAATAGGCAAGATAGTAAGGGATGTTAAGGTCCCTGAAGTTGATATCGAAGATCGTCTCCACCGAGTCGGCAAAGGGCTTGGTCTTCCCCTGATAGGAATGGGGGGTATCATTGATCCGAGCGGAGAAGGTGGGTTGGACAAAAGTATCGATATAGTAGGGTACATTGGAGATAAAAGGCACACCGAGTTGAAGCTCTCGAACCTTGTGCTCGGTCTCCTTGGGGCCATCCCAGAAATCGATGCTTCCATTTTCGATACGAATATTGTTAATCGAAAAGAGAAAGGGTTTTGTCTTCTCCTTTCCCTTTCCGACGGGTTGAGGTTCTTTTTTGCCCTCGAGGAGATCGGAGAAATTGTAGGTCGTTTCCGTGTGGCGGACAATTCGAATATAGGGCTGTTTCACCCTCACCTCTTTCACCAGAAGGACCCCTTTCAGAACGGAGAGGCTCTGAAGGTTCAGGTAGAACTCGTCGAAAGAAACGAAGGGTTTCTGGTTTTCGCGATCTTTGATCAGGAGACCCCGGACGGTCACGGAGAGGGTGTAGGGGTTGAGGCTGATCTTCTGGATCGTCACCTCACGATGGAGGTGCTTCGTCAACTGCTGGGTCAGCACATATTTTAGAAGAGGCGGAAGCGCAAAAAATCCGATGAGGGTGAAGAGCAAGAAAAAAAGACCGATGCCCAGAACAATCTTCCTGCGGTGTCGCCATAGGACCGTTCGTCCCCTCTCGAAAAAATTCCTGAAACGGCCCATCGTTTCCTCCCCTTCTCTCGAAATCGGATTCTCCATGATTATACACAAAATTTCTGCTAAAATAAAACAGAAAATCCCGGCTTCGGGTTGACCGGCCTTTCTTCGGTGAAAGAGGAGGAAGATCGATGAGTCAAGAAAAAGGATGTCTGACGAACAAAGTGGCGTGGGTCACAGGATCATCCCGGGGGATTGGCCGTGTCATAGCCACTCATCTGGCAAGCCTGGGGGCGACCGTGGTCGTTCACGGCACGGCACCCGATTCGACACGGGCTTTCAATGAAGCCCCGTCCCTCGATGCCGTCGCAGAAGCCATTTCAAGAGAATACAAGGTGAGAGTCCTTCCTGTTCACGGCGATCTCTCAAACGTAGCGGTCGTACGAGGCCTCGTCCGAAAGATTCGGGGCGAGCTGGGACGGATCGATATCCTGGTCAATTGCGCAGGAGGGGATATCGGGGCGAAGGGAACCTCCGGACCTTTGGGCGGGAAACCCGAGAAGAACGATCCCCTTTTCATCTCCCTTGAAGATCTTCGTTCGGTGTTGGATCGAAACCTCATGACCTGTATCCTCGTTTGCCGCGAGGTCGTCCCGGAGATGATGGAACGAAAGAGCGGGAGGGTGGTCAATATCGGCAGCATCGCGGGCCTCAAGGGAAACGAAGGAGGAGCGATCTATGCCACAGCCAAGGCGGCGGTCCACGAGTATTCGCGCTGCCTTGCGGTCATGCTTCGGCCCTACAATGTCACGGTCAACGTCATCGCTCCGGGCGACATCGTCACCCCCCGATTTCTAGCCAGCAGGGTGATCGAAGAGGAAAGAATGGCCCAAGAGGGAACCCTCGAACGTTATGGAAGGCCTATCGAGGTAGCGCGGGCCGTGGGTTTTCTCGTTTCCGATGCGGGATCGTTCATCACAGGTCAGGTGATCCGTGTCGATGGAGGCAAACAGTGCTGGCCCGCATGAAGGGCGGCGTGCTTGTGCGGTTGATCAACGAGCTTTCGTGGTGCGGGAAAACTTTCGGGATCGAAGACAGCGCGGCAAGAAAGGCCTGAACCAAGGCGAGGGCCTTGATCTCTTTTTTGATGAGGGGTGTTCACGATGAAGGAAGGAACTCGGGCTCTCCATACCATCTTCAACCCCGATCGTATTGCGGTTGTGGGGGCTTCGGACAACCCAGGCAAACTCGGTTATCACGTCATGAAAAGTTTGACCCAGGGGAAGTATCCGGGGAGGATCTTTCCGATCAACCCAGGGAGAAAGGAAATCTTCGGTCTAAAGGCTTTCCCGAGTCTTGCTCAGGTTTCGGAAAAGATCGATTTGGCAATCGTCGTTCTCCCGGCCGAGATGGTCCCCCAGACGATCCAAGAATGCGAGGCCCGGACGATCCCGGGAATGGTTCTCATCACCGCAGGCTTCAAAGAGATTGAAGATCGCCGAGGGAAAATGCTTCAGGAAGAGATTCAAACCCTGGCCGAAAGAGCGGGGATTCGGATCATCGGGCCCAATACCTTCGGCGTGGTAAACCTTCACTACCCCGTCAACGCCTCCTTCACTCCGGAGTTTTCCTCCATTGAAAAAGGAACGGTGAGCCTCGTCAGTCAAAGCGGCGGGATGTCTCACCTCCTGGGATTTCTCTTCATAGAGGAGCGCATCGGAGCGAGCAAGATCGTGGGCCTTGGAAATCGGTGCAACGTGGACTTCTCCGAGATGGTCGAATACCTGATGGACGACCCGACCACCCGGGTGATCGCCCTCTATCTCGAGGGCATCGATGAGCCGAGGTCCCTCATCGAGGCGGCCCGTCAAGGAAGGGGCAGAAAACCCATCCTTGCCTACAAGGCAGGCCGATCTATGACGAGCGATAAGGCCTCCCTTTTCCATACGGGTTCCCTCGCCGGCAAACACGAGATCTACGAAGGAGCATTCCGTCAGGCTGCGATTTTATCTGTTGGAAGCTCCGAGGAGCTCCTCGATTCGGCGAAAGCCCTTTCTCTCTGTCCCCTTCCGAAAGGGAATCGGGTGGCCGTTCTTTCGGGTCAGGCTGGTCCTGGAATGGTCTGCTGCGATGTGTGCGAGGCTGGAGGGTTCACGATCCCTCCCTTCTCTCAAGAAATCCAGAAGAAAGTCGATCGCCTCTTGCCTCCCCTGGCTATCCGAACGAACCCTGTCGATATGGGACCGGCCTGGTACGACGCAGAGACGACAAAAGGAATCGTTGAGGCCGTCCTTCGAGATCCGGAAATCGATGCCCTGGTCATCTGTGTCATGTTTGCCTCGGCCAATCGCGCTGCGGCGGGGGTATTGTCCGAGTTCCTGCGAGAGAATCGAACTGAGAAGGCCATTGTGGCCTGTTTCTCTGCACCCCATGGGATCTGGGATCTGGAGATCAAGGCCCTTGAGCAGGGAGGTATCCCGAATTATCCCACCCCCGAAAGGGCGGCCCGAAGCCTGACGAACCTCCTCAGGTATCGCAAACTCATGGAGAAGGGAGATTAGGATGGAAATGCGTGAGAAGTTTTCTACAGCCCCACAGGGGCAGGAAAGGATGCTCTCTTACGAAGAGGGGAAGAAACTCCTTGAGCAGGCGGGCATCCTCGTAGCCCCTTTCGTCGTTGCAAGGGACGTCGCTTCAGCCACGGAGGCGGGGCGAACGATCGGTTTCCCGATCGTCATGAAAATTCTCTCCCCTGACATCGTCCACAAGAGCGACGTAGGAGGGGTCGTCACGGGGTTGAGAGACGAAGGAGAGGTTTCTCAAGCCTTTCATAGAATGATGGCCCAGGTGAGGGGAAAAAGGCCGGACGCAAGAATCGACGGCGTCATCATCGAGAAGATGATCGAAGGGGTGGAGGTGGCGGTGGGGGTGACAAGGGACCCTCAGTTTGGTCCCGTTTTGATGTTCGGGCTGGGTGGCATCTTCATCGAGGTCTTGAAAGATATTTCCTTCCGATTGATCCCCATCGACCCCCAGGACGCGGAGGAGATGATCGAAGAGGTGAAAGGGTACCCTCTGATCAAGGGCTATCGGGGAAGACAAGGGGATCTGAAAAGTCTAAGGGACCTCCTGCTCAAGGTGTCCAACTTCATCACCCATCACCCGGAGATCACCGAGATGGATCTCAACCCGGTCATCACCTCTCCCTCGGGGAGCGTGGTCGCCGATATCCGGATCAGAATCAGCGGATAGAAGCCAGAGGCGGACAGAGCTACTCCGCCTCGAGGCCAAGCATTTTTCGCAGGGCGTTGACATCCATAGAAGGCTCGCCGATCCGTCTCTTATGTTCCTCCACATTTTCCCATAACCTCAGTAACTCCTTCACCCGGTCTCTTCCCTCCGGAGTTTTCACCGCTTCTCTCGGGGTCATCCCACCGAGGGCGGGGATCTTTTCGTCGAGCAGGCTTCTCGCCCAGTCCTCGAGGAACTGTGCTTGAACGGAATAGTCCTCGGGGCCCTTCGGGCTCGGCCGTTCGGAAGGCCTTTTCTCCGTGGCGGCTCTTTCCTTCTCCAAAATGTCTTCGTACTTGTCCACGCGATGCTTGATGTAGCGGCCTATTGTCTCTTGAAGCCTGACCTTTCCTCGCTCCAGCCTCTCCTTCGAAAGGCACGAAAGTACGAGCCGCTGCCGGGTCAATTCGACTTTCCCGAGCGAAGACCATTTGAGCTCCCCGTGGCCCCTTAACATCTGACTCATTAAGACCACTGCCTTCTCTGTAAGCGGCAGGGTTTCCCACCCTTTGGAAGGCCCCCGCTTCAGCCAGTCGAAGCTCAGGCTCTGTTCGCTCTCCTCGACAAGGAGAAAGTCGAACTCTCTGAGAAGCCGTTCTCGTATGGGATCAAACTGGAGGACATCGTAGATGGCTTGGGAGGCGAGAATCGGGTGGTGCTCTTCGGTCACGAAGGTGGGCTCAGGCTTTTTTTGATCGACCGTGAGATGGTAGACCCGATGGCCATAGGCCTTCATGAAGGCTGGCCACGTCGCGAGCCCCTCCTCTTGTTTTGCCTTTGCCCATAGATCCTGGATCGACGAGATAACCTCATCCTTAACCTCTCTCGGAAGGGTCGTGGCTATTCCCGAAAGCTTGTTCACCGATCCCATGCGAATGAGTCTCGTAAAGAGGATATCCCACTTGACAATTTCTCTCGTTCCGCTCACCTCGAAGACATCGATCTCCTCCTCCGTAAAGAGATCCCTCAGGGTCATTCCCCTGTTGGGGGTCACCGAACGAACCTCATAAAGGCTGAGACAACTCTCCTTTCCCCATTGAAGAAGGAAACGATCCTTGTCAGAAATTCTATCTTCCTTCTGCCGGGAAAATTCCTCTACCATCGTGAGCCCGCTCCTGAGCGGGTAGTCGTAAATGAACCAATCGAGGAAAAGGTGGAACCGAATCCTTTCTTCCTCTTCCATCTCATGAGGTGGCCTGAACCGTTTCCGAAAGAAAAGGCGGTACGCCTTCTCCAGATCGCCACGATACTTGCTCTTCATCGAGAAGGAAGCGAGGCGACTCCGGAGGATTTGCTCCTCAGGCGTGGTAGAGGTCTCAGGCGCTTCTTCCGGTTCGTTCTTGAGCATACAGCACTTCTTGTACTTCTTTCCGCTTCCACACGGACAGGGTGCATTTCGGCTCACCTTCGGTTCAGAGGGCGGCCCGTGGAGCGTCTTCTCTCCCGAAGAGGGAGGCAAGATCACCAAAGGCTGCGGCGGGGTTTCCTCGATCCCAAGGGCCGACCTCATCTTTTCCAACCCTGTCACGATGGCCTCCTTCAGTTGGTCCTCGTCTTTGGTCCGGTAATAGTGACCTTGGCCCATTCGGTCGGCTGCCTTCCGAAAATACTCGTAGGCTTTGGAAAGGTGATTCTGATCGGCCTCATATTCTCCCAGGGAATAATAAGCCTCCACGGCCAAAGGATCGAGACGAAGGGCTTCTTCAAAGTGGGCCACCGCCTCTTCCCATCTTCCCATTTTCGCCAAGATGTTCCCATAACCCACCCGAAGGGCAGGATCCTGTGGGGCCTTTGCTACGTCCTTTTCGTATTGCTTCAAGGCCTCCTCAAAGGACATCCTTCTTCCGTCTGTCAGACCTGACTCTGCAAACTTCACCGGGCTCAGCACGGGATCCCATTTCCCCTCTTCGACCATTTGTACGGTGATAACGGCGAAGGCCGTTATGGCCATCATGGCTTCGGTAGGGACCTCGTACTGGTTCACGGCTTTGCAGTTCTTACAGACGATCTTATCCATGATCCGGAAGGCCTCTTTTCTTGTCGGGAGGATGTAGACGTCTCTCAATTCGTAGTGGTAAGATCTCTTGCACAGACGACACCGAAGCTCGACAGGGAGGCTCCTTTCTTGGGACAGATCTCCTTCTTCCTCAAAGAGCTGTATTCTTCTTTCCCTCTTTTTTCTATCCTCTTCGACCTCCCTCTCGATTTGAGGGAGTATGGGATCTTTGACTCCATAAAGGAGACACAGGACAAGAAGCGTCTTGCCATCCGCCACCTCCCCTTCCCGCCATTCCTTTCTCAGGGGATCGATGAACTTGCGCGAGGCAATGCCTTCGAGAGCCACAAGAAAGGGCTTCTTTGCTTCGATCCACAATCGATCCCAATGACGAATCAGAAGATCGTCTGCCCGCGCATACGGGAGGTCTGCCAAAACGAAGAGAACATTTTTCCACTCCTGCGCCGTCAACTTGTTCCCTTTCGCCTCCAGATAAGAGATCAGAAAAGGGCCCATCCCTTTGAGGCTCTCTCCGCACTCTTTCAGGGCTTCCTTTGTCGCCTTCTCCTTAAAAAATCCGACGAGGTGGGGGATGGAACTCGGATCCTTGAGTTTCCCCAGAACTCTTAAGGCCCGTAACGTACCGAGGGAGTCGGGATGATGTCGCAATTGGGCGAGCGATCGCTCGAAAACCGTTTCCGAAGAAAAGGTTTCAAGAGCTCTTTCGATCAGTCGATCATCCGTCTCGACCGTCATACGGTCTTCAAAAAGGGTCTTGAAGAGATCCTTCTCTTCGGCGTGAAAGGGAGGGACGAAGCAACGACGATCAACCCATTGGGAAAGGATGACGAGGGCGGCCACAGCCATTGGCCTCAGAGATTCAGGAGGTCCGTCTTCAGCGTTTCCACAAAAGGCCTCCATGATGCGATAAGAGAAGGTGAGAGGGGAACTCCATGAAACCGCCCCTCCCCGACCCTCGACATCCGCTTTCCACTCCTTCATCTCTGCCCAGGCCCTCTCCATCACCTCCCGGTAGTTCTCTTTGCTGAAGGCCTTTCGGAGCCCTTTGGCGACGGAAGCCAAACCCCTCTTTTCGAGGTGGGTGAGGGACTCGGCGACAACAGGAGGAAGCTTTTTCTTCAAGAAGCTCTTTGCCTGCCCCCCTTCCATCTCTTCCGAAAGATGCTCGGCTCCGCACGCCTGGGTGAAACCGGAAAGGATCGTCATGGCAAGGCTTTCATGTTTTTTACGACAGAAGCCGAGGAGAAACGACGGATCTTCACCCGCTCTCAGGAGTCCTTCTACAACCTCCTCCACCACGAAAGGTTCCTCAAGCCTTATCGCTTGGGTAAGGACCTCTCTGAGAATCGATCTTGTCTCCCCGGTGCCGAGTTCCGCAAGCCCCTCGATTGCGTTCATAATCTCCGTGGATTTGGCCTTTCCCGATCGGACCCTTTTGAGAAAAACCTTGACCCACCCATCTTCCTTCATTCTGCCAAGAAGGGACGCACACCTTCCCACAACCGGATCGTTTCGCGTTGTGTAGAGCTTCAAAAGATCCCCCTTGTACGAGGGATGAGGATACGCTTCCAGGTAGGATAGCGCCTCGGAAAGAACATCGCTATCCGGATCACGAAGGAGTCTATCTAATATCGAAACGCCCTGCTCACGGTAAAGGCTCCTCATCGTCATGCAGGCCCAACGTCTCACCTCGGGATGGGGATGTTCCGAAAGCCTCATCAGATCGTTCATGCTCCATAAGAAATGGGCGGACATGATCTCTCTCTCCTTGCTCCTCGGTTGGGCTAATCGTAAGACAAATCGGGCCCCCAAGAAAGCCCTTTCTGACATCTTTCTCCCGGCCCCAATTCGGATCCTTTCGTCCCCGGAATCATCCTGCGTTGGAAACTCCCCGTCCCTCCCGAACAGGACAAGGAAGCAAAACGCTCATGTTGCAATAAATCCTGCTCGAAGGGCCCCAGGGAGGGCGCCAAAAAGGCCCTCTGACGACACCTTGAGGGAGCGAAATACCCACTTCGGCAAACTCTCCTAAACTTTTCACACTCTTGGTGA
>Ga0123519_10011967_pt1 | contig 12693 bp, 11 predicted proteins | sample YelNatPaOPRAMG02_FD_87396 | JGI IMG/M metagenome (GOLD analysis project Ga0123519, IMG submission 87396) | Hot spring microbial communities from Yellowstone National Park - Yellowstone National Park OP-RAMG-02 (version 2) | ecosystem: Environmental > Aquatic > Thermal springs > Hot (42-90C) ...
GAGGGTGTAATGATACAATAGAAGAAACAAGAGAATCAATAAACCATTTAGCAAAAATAGCAAAGGTTGGCAAGAAAAGGATTTATGGATTTATAAGAATTAATCCTACTATACCAGGTATACTTAATGAGATAAAAAGAGCAATTTTAGATTTAAAATTGAAAGGTATAAAGATGCTGCCAAAATACTGGTATCCATACGAAGATAGAGTAAAACCAGTATATAAACTTGCGAATGAATTAAAAATACCAATTCTTTTTCACTCTGGAATATTATGGGCACATGGTGCTTCGTCAATGTACTGCAGGCCTACATTTTATGAATGTTTAATGGATTATCCAAATGTAAAATTTGCATTAGCCCATATAAGTTGGCCATGGACAGATGAGTGTTTAGCAGTAGCAGGTAGATTTTGGAGAGGAGATATTAGAAGAGAGCAAATGTTCGTTGATATAACAACTGGTGCTCCAAGAATATGGAAAATAGATGCTATGAGAAAAGCATTATCTTATTTACCTCATAAATCATTAATATATGGGAGTGATTCTGCTCCATGGAATGAGGGTTACAGAGATTGGGTAAGAATTGATTTTGAAATATTAAGGGAATTAGGAGCAACGAAAGAAACTGTTAAAATGATTATGCATGATAATTTTTATAATCTAGTTGAGTAATTTTATTCTAATTTACAAAGGAGACATTTATGAGGGATAGATATACATATTATTGCATTAAAACTACAGATAAAATAAAAATAGATGGAAAGTTAAATGAAAAAATTTGGACAAAACTAAAATCTATTGAATCATTTAAATTTCCATGGGCAAAAAAAGGAGATTTAAGACAAAAGACTATAGTAAAATTAACATGGGATGATAAATACCTATATGTAGGTTATTTAGCATATGACAAAGATATTCAAGCTATTAGAAGAGGAAGAAAGGGTAATGTATGGATGGATGATGTTGTAGAGATATTTTTAGACACAACACCGAAAGATAAATCTTATTTTGGTTTTGAGTTAAATGCTTTGGGAGATTTATTGGATTACAAAGCAAAGGTGTATAGAAAATTTAATTATAGATGGATAGCAAAAGGAATAAAAACAGCAACTTTTATTAAAAAGGGGAAATTTTTCTCAGCAGAATTTGCAATTCCGTTCTCTGCAATAAAAAAACATCCTAAGAGTGGAACTATCTGGAAAATGGGATTATTCAGGGTAGATTATAACATTGTTAATGGAGTAAAGAAAGCAGAATACAGTTTATGGAAGCCATCAGGGACCAAAGTTCCTGATTATCATCGTTTAAAAGCATTTGGAAAATTGGTATTTAAGTAATTACTTTTTATATAGATTTTTTTGTGAAAAAGTGATATAATTTCTTTTAAATTTTGTATATGAAAATAAACATTAAGGATTTAAAAGAAGGAATTAATAAGTTTGTTTTAAATGAATCTCCAGAAGAAATTGGATTTGAAAATGGAGATATTGAATTTAATGAAATAATTTCTTCTAATATAGAGGTTAATAAAGTAGGAGAAAAATTTATTGTTAAAGGAAAGATTAAAACAGCAATTCTGCTTGAGTGTAGTAGATGTTTAAAAAAGTTTGAATATAATATTGATTGTAATTTCAGATTAATCTATCTTAAAAATATTAAATTTAAAGAAGGTGAAATAAGTAAAGAAGAAATAGATGAAGTTATGCTTACTGATGATATACTAAATATAGGAGATGATATAAGGCAGACTATAATATTGGAAATACCTATGAAACCTATCTGTAAAGAAAGTTGTAAAGGATTATGTGCTAATTGTGGTAAAGATCTTAATTTTGGGAAATGTAACTGTAAGTTTGAAAAAACGAGTCCTTTTAGTAAAATTAGGTTAAAAATATGAAAAGGAGGAAAAGTGGCAAATCCTAAAAGAAGATTTTCTGCTTCAAGGAGAGATAAAAGGAGATCTCAATGGAAGCTATCTGCTCCAAATTTGACTATCTGTCCACAATGTAAGCAGTTAAAACTTCCACACAGAATATGTGATAATTGCGGATATTATGGTAAAAAACAAATTTTAGAGGTATAGAATCGTGAGAGTATCATTAGATGCAATGGGCGGAGATAATGCTCCTAAAGTTGAAGTAGAAGGAGCTATTGAAGCAGCAAGAGAATTTGGTGTAGAGGTAATTTTAGTAGGAGATAAAGATAAAATTGCTTCTGAGATGGAAAATCATAAGACAAAAGGATTGCCTCTAAATATTTACCATGCTTCTCAGGTAGTAAATATGAATGACTCTCCCACTGATTCTTATAGACAAAAGAAAGATTCTTCTCTTCTTTCTGCAGTTAAACTTGTAAAGGAAGGTAAGGCAGATGCTGTAGTATCAGCAGGTAATACTGGTGCAGTTATGGCTACTGCATTATTGGAGTTAGGACGTATTAAGGGAGTAATGAGGCCTGCAATAGCAGCAATTTTTCCTTCAACTCAAGGTAAAACTTTACTCTTAGATGTTGGTGCAAATACAGATTGTAAACCAAAACATCTACTACAGTTTGCTATAATGGGAAGTGTTTACTTTAAATATATAGCAGGTATCGATAAACCAAAAGTAGCATTACTTAGTGTTGGAGAAGAAGAAACAAAAGGTAATGAACTTATAATAGAAACAATTAAACTATTAAAAAAAACGAATTTAAATTTTGTTGGAAATGTTGAAGGTAGAGATATATTAGGTGATAAAGCAGATGTAATAGTTTGTGATGGTTTTACTGGAAATGTTATTTTAAAATTTGGAGAGAGTTTTGTTTCAAGATTATTTACAATATTTAAGAAAGAAATAGAAAATACGAGTATCTTTATTTCTTTAGGAGCACTGTTAATTAGTCCAGTATTAAAAAGTATTGTTAAAAGAACAGATTATTCAGAATATGGAAGTGCACCTTTACTTGGAATAAACGCTCCATGTTTTATTAGCCATGGTGGTTCAAATGTTAAAGCAATTAAAAACGCTATAAAAACAGCAGCAGATTCAGTATCTTCTAAAGTTATTTTTCATATTAAAGAAGAAATTTCAAGATATATGGAGGAATGGAATAATGACTTATAAAAAAATAAATATAGGAATAAAAGGTTCAGGTTCGTATACTCCTGAAAAAATTTTAACAAATTTTGATTTAGAAAAAATGGTGGATACATCCGATGAATGGATAACAAGTAGAACAGGAATAAAGGAAAGGAGAATAGCAGATGAAAATACTGCTACCTCAGATTTAGCTACTAAAGCAGCTTTAAAAGCAATAGAGGAAGCAAAAGTAAATTCCAGTGAGATAGATATGATTATCGTAGCAACAGTTACTCCGGATATGTTTTTTCCATCTACTGCTTGCTTTGTTCAAAAAAATATTAATGCAATAAATGCAACTGCTTTTGATATTTCTGCAGCGTGTTCAGGCTTCATATATGGTCTTTCTATTGCTAGTCAGTTTATTAGTAGTGGAGAGGTTAAAACAGTATTACTTATTGGTGCTGAGACAATGTCAAAGGTGGTTGATTGGCAAGATAGAAATACTTGCATCCTTCTCGGTGATGGTGCAGGAGCTGTTATTTTAGGAGAAGGAGAGGATGGTAAAGGTATACTTTCAGTTTACACGTTATCAGATGGTTCAAAAACGAACTTACTTATGGTGCCTGGTGGAGGTTCGAGAGAACCAATAAGTATTGAAGTTATTAAAAAAAGAAGCCATTATATGAAAATGGAAGGTAATGAGGTTTTTAAATTTGCGATAAGGGGAATGGAAAAGAGTATTGATGAAGCATTAAAAAAAGCAAATTTAACTTATGAAGATGTTACATTATTCATTCCCCATCAGGCAAATATAAGAATTATTGATTCCCTTACAAAAAGGATGGGATTGCCAAAGGATAGAGTTTTTACAAACTTAGATAAATATGGCAATACTTCTGCAGCTTCCATTCCTATAGCATTGGATGAAGCTATCAAATCTGGTAGAGTAAAATCGGGAGATATAATTTTAATGTCATCGTTTGGTTCTGGTTTTACAATGGGAGCAGCAGTAATTAGGTGGTGATAAGATGAAAACAGCTTTTTTATTTCCAGGACAGGGTTCTCAATATGTAGGGATGGGGAAAGATTTTTATGAAAGATTTGATATAAGTAAAGAAATTTTTGAAACAGCAGATAAAGAAATTACTGACATAAAGATTTCCGATATTTGTTTCAATGGTCCTCAAGAGACTTTAAAATTAACTGAGAATGCTCAGCCAGCGATATTAACCACTAGCTTTGCGATATTTAAAGTTGTTCAAGATATAATAAAGCCAGATATAGTTACTGGTCATAGTTTAGGTGAATACTCTGCACTTGTTGCAGCAGGTTCTATTAGTTTTTCTGATGCAGTTAAAGTTGTTAGGAAACGTGGAGAATTTATGAAGGAATCTGGAAATGGAACAATGGCAGCTATTTTAAATCTAAGTAAAGAAAAAGTAGAAGAAATCTGCAAAGAGGGTTCAAAAATTGGTTTAGTTACACCAAGTAATTTTAATTCACCAGATCAGATTGTAGTATCAGGAGAAAAAGCAGCAGTAGATAAAGTATGCATTTTAGCAAAAGAAAGTGGAGGGAGGGCTATACCACTTGCTGTAAGTGGACCTTTTCATTCTCCCTTAATGAAATCTGCTTCTGATAAATTAGAAAATGAGTTAGCAAAAGTACAGATTGTTAATCCTCAAATTAGTTTTATTGCGAATGTTACAGCTGATTATGTAAGAGATGGAGATACAATAAAAAATTTGTTAGTAAAACAAGTTGTAAGTCCTGTTTTATGGGAAGATACGGTTTATAGAATGATAAATGACGGAGTTGATTTATTTATAGAAGTAGGTCCTGGTAAGGTTTTAAGTGGACTTGTTAGAAGAATAAAAAAGGATGCAAAAGTATATAATGTAGAAAATATTAAGACATTAGAAGGATTAGCATCTTTTTGTAAAATAATATAAAAGGTTTTAAAGACAAATTTAGGCTAAAATTTAGAAGTTAGATTAAATCTTTTAGTTCTTTGGTGTGCTAATCGTCGTTGTTTATGTTTTCTTTCTATATTTGAGATAGGGATAAATCCGGATTTTGTCATTTTTGAAATTTGAGATTTTAATTCTCTTATTCTATCTCGAATTCCCGCTGCTTTTTCAAATTCTAATTTTTCTGCATATTTTTTCATTTCAATTTCAAGTTCTGAAATAACTTTTGGAATTTCATCTATTGAGATATATTTTTCTTCTAATTCTTCTACTAGTGGAACAGTATAGTAATCTGCTTCATATATACTGGTTAAGATGTCCCTCATTGATTTTTTTATAGTTTCAGGGGTAATATTATTTTTTTTGTTATATTCCATTTGTATATTTCTTCTACGATTTGTTTCATTTATTGCTTTTCTTATAGATTTTGTAATTTTATCAGCATACATTATAACCCTTCCGTTTACATTCCTTGCAGCTCTTCCTATTGTTTGGATTAAAGAAGTTTCTGATCTTAAAAATCCCTCTTTATCAGCATCCATTATTGCCACAAGAGATACTTCGGGTAAATCTAATCCTTCTCTAAGGAGGTTTATTCCAACTAATACATCGAATTTACCAGCTCTTAAATCCTGCAAGATTTTAATTCTTTCCAATGTTTCTATATCAGAATGTAAATATCTTGCTTTAATTCCTATTTCTTTAAGATAATTTGTTAAATCTTCAGCCATCTTTTTTGTTAATGTTGTTACTAAAACCCTTTCATTCTGACTAATAGTCTTTTTTATTTCACTTATTAAATCATCTACCTCTCCTTTAGCTTTTTTTACAATAACTTCAGGATCAATCAAACCTGTAGGTCTAATTATCTGTTCAACAACTTTTTTATTTGATTTTTTTATTTCAAATTCATCAGGTGTAGCAGAAACATAAATTATCTGGGGAATCCTTTCCTCAAATTCTTCAAAATGTAAAGGTCTGTTATCAAGTGCAGAAGGGAGTCTAAATCCATACTCAATCAAGGTGGTTTTTCTTGACTTATCACCAGCATACATTCCTCTTATTTGTGGAATTGTCATATGGCTTTCATCTATTATTATTAATCCATCCTTTGGCAAATAATCAAGCAGTGTATATGGTGGTTCTCCTGGTTTTCTACCATCTAAATGTCTTGAATAGTTTTCAATTCCTTTACAATAACCAATTTCGCTTAGCATCTCAATATCAAACCTAGTCCTTTGTTCTAATCTTTGTGCTTCAACTAACTTATTAGCAGATTTTAGTTCTTTTAATCTAACTTCAAGTTCTTCTTCAATAGATTCTATTGCTCTTTTTAATTCATCTTGTGGGGTTACCCAATGCTGTGCGGGAAATATAACTGCTTGGTTTAAATTTTTTATAGTTTCACATGTAAATGGATCAATTTCAGATATTTTTTCAATTCTATCACCAAATAATTCTATCCTTATAGCATTATCAGAAGAAGAAGGGAATATATCAATAGTATCTCCTTTAACTCTAAAAGTTCCTCTGTAAAAGTTAGTATCGTTTCTTGTATATTGAATTTCAACAAGTTTTCTTAGAAGTTCATCCATATTAATAATAGAATTTTTCTCTAAAAAAATATTCATCTTTTTATAAGTAGTAGGTGAGCCAATGCCGTATATACAAGATACACTTGCTACTATTATTACATCTCTTCTAGTAAGTAATGATGATGTGGCAGAATGTCTTAATTTGTCTATCTCATCGTTTATTGAAGCATCTTTTTCTATATAAGTATCTGTTTGTGGTATGTATGCCTCGGGTTGGTAGTAATCATAGTAACTTACAAAGTATTCTACTGCATTTTCTGGAAAAAATGCTTTAAATTCACCGTATAACTGAGCTGCAAGTGTTTTATTATGCGAAATAACAAGAGTAGGTTTATTTGTTTCTGCTATTACATTTGCGATAGTGAAGGTTTTACCTGAACCTGTTACACCTAAAAGTGTTTGATGTTTAGTATTTTTTTCTATCCCTTTTACTAATTTATTTATTGCTTGTTGTTGATCTCCTTTTGGTTTATATTCAGAAACTAATTTGAAATCCATAATTTACAGATTATTTAGTACTTTAAGAACAATTCTCCCCACTTGGTATTTAAGACCCTCTCTTTTTGAAGTTTTTTACCGATTAAAGGCCACCAAATAAAGTCGTGATAAAAGAATGAACTAAAAACGAATAAATAAACTAAAGGGGTTCTAAAGAATAATTTTTGAAGATGTTTTAAAGGACCAAACCATAATATATCTCCAACATAACTAGGTACATTATCTCCAACTTTAAAATTAAAATTAACATTCGAGATATCCTCGCCTATTATCTCAATATTATTTAAATCACCATTTCCAAGCTTCAGTTCATTTGCAAGTTTAATATAAGATATTTCCATTGGATTAAAACCCATCATTTTTGAAGATATAGCATCTATTGCCACACTATCTGAACTTGCAAGTATGTAGTCTTTCTCATAAGGTAACATTGTTCGTGGACCAGGCCCACACCCGCATATTGTTCCATCCATTACTGCAAATATTCCACTGTGTATTTCTTTTTGAATAGAAAGTAAATCAACTAAAGTTTCGTGGATATAACTATGAGTATAATGTCTTTTTGTATTAAGAAGTCCTCCAAAAGCATTTTTCATTGCACCTGTTGTTGTTGTATAAATGTGTGTTTTTACTGTTGGAAGGTGAACGATGTTTTTATTTAGAAAAAATTCAGGGATTTTAATACCTTTTGGGTATATTTTGTCTAAAATAAGCATTTTAGTCTTTGGAGTATATTTAATCCATTTTATGTCTTCTGGCTTAAAATTATATCTTTCCTCTATATTATATTTTTTATAAATAGGAGTTAACTTATTTAATATTCCACCTTTATAAGGATTAGTTACAACAGTATTATTGTGAACAGCTACAATTTCTTTAAAACCAGCGTCTTTTAAAGCTAGTATAACTCCTTCTAATTGCCATGGTGTTGTATTACTACTTAAAAATGGGAGATGCCAGGAGATGTTATCTTTTAATATTGTTACTTTGTTTTTATCTAATACTTTATCAAACTCTGCTAAATACATTATTTTTTTTATATCATCTAAAACTGTTTTAGGATTTGTTTTTAAAACAGCTACTTTTGATTTCATAAATTACTCCAGTCTGCTATTATCTCTTCTTAATATATAATTAGTGCTATAGTAATAGCATATAAAATTAAATTAATAATTAAAGGGATATCAGTAAGTAAAATTTCCTCAGGACTTCCACCGGTCTCTTTCTGATATATTAAATAAAGGTATCTAAACATACCATATAGTACAAAAAGTATAGAATATTTTAAATTAGTAGTGTTAAATTTACTGATAGTTTCTGATGATAAAGTATATAATGCATATGTAACTATAGTGCATGAAGTTGTTACTGCAAGCATTTGATCTAAAAGTCTTACACTGTATTCCTTTAAACTCTTTCTGTGAGAAGTTGCGTTTTGTAATTTTACTAATTCAAATCTTCTTTTACCAGTAGCTAAAAATAATGATAGAAACATAGTGCATACCAAAAGCCAAGAGGAAATAGGAACTGAGATTAGCTCAGCACCAGCAATAACTCTTAAAACAAAACCTACTGCTATTACGAATATATCAACTATAACTATATTTTTTAGAACCAATGAATATAAGATTTGGAGTATAAAATAAGAGAAGACTATTAATCCAAAATAAAAATTTAAGTAAAAAGAGTATATTAATCCAATACCTCCTGAAAAAACAAAAGATATAAATGCTATTTTTCTAGAAAGTTTACCTTTTGCTATTGGTCTTTTACTTTTTTGAGGATGAAGCTTATCCTTTTTATAATCTATAATATCGTTTAAAATGTAAGCACTGCCGCATACAAGACAAAAAGATACGAATCCTAATATACTTAATGTGAGGAGGTATGTATTAAAGATATTTTGCGAGAATATTAATGCAGCAAATATTAATATATTTTTTATCCACTGCTTTGGTCTTAAACTTATAAAGATATACTTTAAAGTATTCATATAGTTTTAATCATTGTAGCTAATTCAGTTGGATTATAAGATCTTGCATATGCAACTTCAAAAGTAATAATTTTTTTCTCGTAGAGTTCTTTTAATGACTGGTTCATTAATTTCATCCCTTCTTTAATTCCTGTTTGCATAACAGTTGGTATTAAATCTATTTCACCAAGTCTGATTAAGTTCCTTACTGCTGAATTACATACAAGTATTTCTAGTGCTAAAACTCTTCCGGAATTATCTGCCTTAGGTAGTAATTGTTGGCATATTATTGCTTCAAGGACAGAAGATAACTGAACCTGGATTTGAAATGCTGATGATGGAGGAACCATATCGATTATCTTGTGTATTGTTCGAGTTGCTTCGTTAGTAGATAAACTTGCTAATACTAAACAGCCGGATTCAGCAATATTTAAAGCTAACATTAAAGATTCAGCATCTCTTAATTCATCGAGCAATAAAATATCTGGTTTTTGCCTACCTACCTGTCTTAAAGCATGTATAAATGAGTTAGCATCATTATAAATTTGTCTCTGGTCTATTATACTAAGTTTATTTTCATACACGTATATTATAGGATCTTCTATTGTAATAATATGAGCTTCTCTTGTATTATTTATAAAATCTATTATTGAAGCTAAGGTTGTAGATTTTCCACTTCCTGTAGATCCTGTAACTAATATTAACCCAGAAGTTTTTGCTAATAAACCTTTTATAGTAGAAGGAATACCGAGTTCTTCTAATTTTGGTATTTTTACAGAAATTGATCTTATTACACAAGCAAGACTCCCTCTTTGCTGATAAACATTTATTCGAAAACGGCCAACTTGAGATATTCCGAATGAAAATTCAAGACCTTTTTCTTTTTCAAGAATATGTTTTTGTTCATCTGCTAGCATACTATAAATCAATTCTTTAGTATCATTCCTGCTTAATTTTTCTTCTGTTAGATTAAACAATTTTCCATTTACTCTAATTTTTGGGGGCGAATTTGTACTAATAATCATATCAGATGCGTTTTTTTCAATCATTTGTTTGAGTAATTCATCTATCTTCATATTTCATCACCTTCACTTTTTTAAATAAGTTTTTTACATCTTTTTTATCACAATCAGCAGGAATAATCTTTAAAGTACTAGCACATGCTGTTGCAGTAGCAAATTTTATAACATCTATTTTATCATAATCTTTACTAATAGCAAAGGAAAATCCTCCTAACATGGCATCTCCAGCACCTATGGCATTAATTGATTTTAATTTCGGGAAGGTAACTTTATAAATATTATTATCTGAACCAATCACGAAATTTTTTTTGCCCGATGTGATTATAATCCACTTTATTCCTGTCTTAAGAAGTTCTAAAATTTTTAATTTTATGTTGTTTGTTTTAAATGTTTGTTTAAATTCTTCTATATTCATCTTTAATAAAAAAGGTTTCGCCTTAATTGCTTTCAAACAAGGTTTTCCCCATATATCTACAAGCGATAATATATTAAGTTTATTAGCTATTTTTATAATATCAAAATATATGTCATTAGGAACACCTTTAGGTAAAGTTCCAGATATAGTAAGTATATTTATATTTTTAAGCAAGGCTTTTAACTTTTTCATAAAGTTAAAGACTTCAGACCTCTTAATTCGATTTGATGGTTCAATAAGTTCTGTAGATGTGTTTCTTTTTAAATTAAGTAAAGTTATACATGTTCTAGTGTTTGATTCTGTAAAAACAAAGTCTGATTTTATTTTTTCTTTATTTAAATAATTAAGAATTAATTTGCCTGAATTTCCACCAATAAATCCTGTAACCTTAGCATTAGCACCAAGTATATTTAATGTTCTAACAACATTTATACCTTTTCCACTTGCACATTCGTAAAATGATTCTGCACGATTTACTTCATCATATTTTATATTTTTAAATATCAAAATTTTTTGTAATGCATTATTTAAACCAATAGAGAGAATTTTTTTCATAAAGTCTGTGAAGCCACTTATTATTTAACCAATGGTTTTTCTTGTGCAGATTTATAATTAGAACTTAGACCACTAAGTTTTATTTTAATATTATAAATGGCGGCGGAGGGACTTGAACCCCCGACCAAGGGATTATGATTCCCGTGCTCTACCAACTGAGCTACGCCGCCACTACAAACTATTATAACAAATATATATAATTTGTAAAATACTTTTTTAATTTAAAGATACTAACATCATTCTATAACTTTGCCTTGATAATATATATAAAATGTGATAGATTATTGTTGCAAGTGAAAAAAATAATATCTCTTCATAGGTTTTTAATAGTAAGAACTGATAAGGTAGGTGATGTAATTCTTACCTTACCAGTGATAACTAACATAAGATTGGCTTATCCTGATGCTTTTATTGGGTTTTTAGCAAGAGGGTATACACAAAAAGTATTAGAAGGGAATCCTTATTTAAACGAGATAATTCTTTACGAACCTTTAAATAAACATAAAGGTATAAAAGGGTTCTTTGAATTAGTGAAGTTGATAAGAAGTTATAAATTTGACATTTCTATAATTGTATTTCCAACTTTTAAAATTGCCCTTGCAGTATTTTTAGCAAAGGTACCACTTAGAATAGGAGTCGGGTATAGATGGTACTCTTTTTTATTTAATAAAAGAGTGTATTTTCATAGAAGTAAAGTTGAAAAGCACGAATTGGAGTATAATTTAGAACTCTTAAAACCATTGGATATACCAATAAGAGATAAAACAATAAAAATATGGTTAAATGAGTATGATAAAAAATTTGCAGAAGATTTTTTTAAGAAAAATAAGATAAATTTTAACAAAAAAGTTGTAAGTATACATCCAGGAAGAAGTGTTTCTACTTTAAACTGGAGTTTTAATAATTATGCAAGGTTAATAGATATAATTCATAAAGACTTAGATTATGAAATAATACTTATTGAAGGAAAAGATGAAAAGGATATTACAAAAAGAGTTTTAGAAAATACACATTATAAACCTGTAGTTTTAAGTGGCAGTGCAGATATAAAACAGGTTGCTGCTGTTATAAGTAATTTAAATCTACATATAAGTAGTAGTACAGGAACTATGCATATTGCTGCAGCAATGAATGTACCAACACTTTCATTCTTTTGTCCAATTTTTGTACTTCAACCAAAACGATGGGGACCATGGGGAAATAAAAGTATTATTTTGCAACCAGAAGGGTTAAGTTGTAAAAAATGTGTATATAAAAAGTGTCCACATTATAACTGTATGGATAGGATTTCAGTAGAAATGGTAATAACAAAGATAAAAGAATTTATGAAGAGTGGATAATAGAAAATTATGATAAACAAATTTTTTATATTAAGTCTAAGTGCTATATTTTTCCTATCTGGTTGTGTAACAAAAGGTAAGTTTAAAATAGTGGAGAAACCAGTACAGGTGGAAGAAGTGAAGGAAGTGGAAAAAGTGGAAAAAGTGGGAAAAGAGGAAGAAGGCGAGGAAAGTAAAGAAAGTAAGGAAAGTAAAAAAAGTGAAGAAAGTAGAGAAAGTAAAGAAAGCGAGAAAAGTGAAAAAAATAGAGAAAGTAAGGAAA
>Ga0123519_10011972_pt1 | contig 12689 bp, 13 predicted proteins | sample YelNatPaOPRAMG02_FD_87396 | JGI IMG/M metagenome (GOLD analysis project Ga0123519, IMG submission 87396) | Hot spring microbial communities from Yellowstone National Park - Yellowstone National Park OP-RAMG-02 (version 2) | ecosystem: Environmental > Aquatic > Thermal springs > Hot (42-90C) ...
CTTGTTTTCGCTGGGATAGCTGGGGGCGTCCCATGGGAACCTTTCCCCCTTAAGCCATCGCTCCCATCGGCTGACATCTTCCCTAACCATGAGCTCAACAAGCTTGTCAAACTTTGTTCTAGGTTCCCAGCCAAGCCTTTCCTTAGCCTTAGAGTAGTCTCCTACCAAGCATGGAACATCTAGGGGTCTAAGAAACCTCTTATCAACCTTAACGTATTCTTGCCAATCTAGGTCGACAGCTTCAAAGGCTTTTTCGACAAGCTCTCTCACAGTATGGGCTTCTCCAGTAGCAATAACATACTCATCAGGCTCTTTCTGCTGAAGCATCAACCACATGCTTTCAACATACTCTGGAGCATAACCCCAGTCCCTCTTCGCATCCAAGTTTCCAAGCCTAAGCTCCCTACTCAATCCTAAAGAGATCTTCGCAACCTCATTAGATACCTTCCTAGTGACAAACTCCAGTCCGCGCAATGGTGATTCATGATTAAACAATATTCCGTTGACAGCAAAAATCCCATATCCTTCACGGTATATCTTTGTTATCCAGTAGCCATAAAGCTTTGCAGCAGCATATGGGCTCATAGGATAAAAGATGTCCTTTTCACTTAATGGCTTTTCACCATTCAGGAAGCCGCTTTTGCCAAACATTTCGCTAGTCGCCGCAAAATAGAATTTTATATCTGGAGAAACTTGGCGAATCGCCTCCAAGATCCTAGTTGTAGCCAAGCCAGTAACATCCCCAGTTGCAACAGGGGTTTCAAAGCTCGCCTCAACAAAGCTTTGAGCAGCAAGATGATAAACCTCGTCCGGCTGAGAAATCTTTAACGCTTCAACAATCGAGCTGAAGTCGCTTAGATCTGCTGGAATAAGATTAACTTTTCCAAAAACTCCCAAGTATTCCAGACGCCAGAAGTTTGGAGTACTAAGCCTACGATAAGTACCATACACTTTATAACCTTTATCTAAAAGAAAACTGGCAAGATAAGCACCATCTTGACCTGTGACGCCAGTGATCAGAGCACTCTTATCCATTACATTACTTCACCTTTTAGGACTGTAAATAATTCTTACAATAAAAACCTTTTCATGATTACAGATTGGAATGTTCTCCCTTTCCACCGATCTATGGTTTTTCCAACTTTCTTAAATCCATGCTTCTCATACAGTTGTATCGCTTTCACATTATCAGATAGAACTGTTAGAAATATTTCGTGAACATTTTCTTGTCGAGCCAATTTTAGTAAATTTTCCATCAGCTTACATCCTAAACCTTTTCCTCTATGAACTTCATCAACCACAATACCCAATTCAGCAGAAAAATGTCCGTTGAACAAACGCCTTTTTATTTTAAGGAAAGCAAACCCCACCACATTATTTTGATCGCTCACAATCAAAGATAGCAAAACGGCGTGTGGAAGTAGATGTAGCAATATTTTTCTTAAGAACTTTATGCTAGACAAGAATAACGCCACTTGAGATAAGAGCCACCAAAAACTGATGTTTTCATATCCAAGAAAGCCAGGATGGAAAAAACGCTTACTCTCATCTGATAATGAATCATACATTCTATGAATATGATGTATGTCTTTAATTCGCACGTCTTTGATCTTCATTTAACTTTCTCCCTTTATCCTCATCCACAACTATTCATGGTTCAAAATTACTTTTGAACTCATTACAAAACTATTTAAGCCTTTCTTAAGGCTTCCTCATGGAGTTCTGTGAGCTTGGGGGACAATGAATGGAAACTCATCAGGCCTTTGCTTCCTCCCAAGGCCGGGACCAGTAGGCCTGGGGCCGATGATAGGGTTGTTTTGAACAGAATCCTATACGTGCTCTTGACCGGCTGTAGATGGATGGATATGCCAAAGCGCTATGGACATTACTCAACGGCCTTCAGGAGAATAGCCATGAGGTGTGAGAGGCTGGCGGCAACATTCTTGGCCTTCATACAGGTAGCATGCATAGCGATACACCTAAGGATTTTGCAATGAATTAGCAAACTTCTTAAAGGCCTAGTTAAGACAGCATTACTTAACTTTTTTAAAAGGATCGACCAATCAGTTGCTTCTTCAGTTTTTATCGGTACTTGTTCTTGCATAGGCTTTAGTAGTCGATTAGTCCCTGACATAGATGTTTATTGCGCATAACTGTTCATGACTTCCATTTTTAGCAAGATTTAGCTAATCTTGGGTAAGTGAAACCTTTTTGTCTTTCTTTAACACGCTCTCGGTGATTATGATCACAACACAAACAATGAAAGTAGAGAGTGTAATAGCATAGCTGAATTTGCGAACTTGTGAGGTTTCATGGAATACCGTGAACTGAACATCTCCTGTAGAGTTAATATAATATGCGTTAAGAAAATAAAATGCTTGAGACGATCGTATGGAAACCTCATGATTTCTAGTTTGCAGTAAAAATGGCCATTCTGGATAGTAAGATTCTGTTAAGACTAGAAAGGCTGGCTCACTTAAACTTAGGTTTCCACGCCACGTATTTAGTTTGACTTCATTATACTGAACATTTGGTTTAAAACTCGGTTTAAATATTAAGCAAGATACAAGAGGTTCTTCCATCAAATATGCAAGGTCCAGTGAATTGTATCCATAATTGTTGCTAACTTCTATTATATGTTCTCCAGCATTTAGAAATATTGTACTAGTGTTTATCCATGTCCATTTATTATTATTATCGTGGATTAGAGTAGTTAATATTGTAGCGTTGTCTATTTTAAGATTTAAGATGCCACCATCCGGTCTTTGTAATAGCCGTAGTCCTAGAACATATTCGCCACTTTTTGCTATAAATAGTCTCTGTGAGACTATCGAGTTTGGTTTAAGTGTTAGGTAGCCCACTCGGGCATCAGAAGTATATGGTACAATGTCGCCTTGTCGAATAGCATTTTCTCCCGCAAAGTAGTTTGAAAACTCAAGCAGATAAACATGATATAGATTGCTTATATGCGCTATACTATTTTTTATTTCTAAATCAATTAATCCAGCAGGAATCACTGCAACCATATCAATGTATATGGGATTTCCGTTTGTAAGCAGAATAAGTGAATGAGTACCTTTAGATAATGTAAGAGTCTTGTCGTTGACTTTTATCCATTTAAACCCTCCAACTTCCCCAAAGTTTGCGTCTCCAATTCGTAATTCATCAATGCTTACTGAAATAACATTATTTTTTGCCGGAAAAGTGTTAAAAGTGTTACTCCCTCTGCTCCAGTCGATCGGAACATCGTTTCGCGCTCGAATCCAAACATCATAAGATCCCACATCATTTATACTGAAAGGAATAGTTAGCATAGTGCTCTTATCAGTATATATGGCTCTTTCAGAAATAACTAATTGGCCGAAAACCGAATTTTGATAGGATCTTGCAGAAGGTACGAATCCGTAATGATCTTCAACTATTCTCCAATCCTTATTCAAGTATTTCCATGCTTCGAACTTAAACCGTTGGGGAATTCTTAGGAAAGCTAAGTCCATTATGTCTGAGTCATGGAAAGCTAGAAGTTTAAACTTGTCAAGTTGGTTATAATTATCTTCATTATTCAGGAAGTCAGTTCCAAACAGGATAAAATCACTATTAAATAATGAATAAAATGTTGACAATGAATTGGGGCCTCCTAATGTTAAAGCTCCATAACCCATGTATATTCTTGGTTTGGCTAACTTGTTTATGTAAATTGTTATGCTTCCAATTTTAACTTTATCAAAGTCTGGATGACTTGAAAGTACATCGTTTATAGAACTCCACCAGTAGAGGACTGGACGGCCCTGGTCTGGCTCTGTAATAATATATTTAACATTTAATAGTCCAAGTACTTTAGCGAATGAAGGAGAACAGTGATATTTCAACACAAAATCTGCCCCAACTCTTTCAAGAGATCTATGATACGCCACTACTTGAAGAGTTGTTAAATCTATTATTCTATAATCCTGATTCGGATCATGTTCACCTAACCACTTAACCACTTTAGAAGTAGTACTTGAGATAGGTTGCGTTTCAAATGGACCAGCGATTGAGTATGCAACAATGTAAGCCGGAAATATGTATAGAGCACTTACCGATAAAAATAATAGATATAAAGGTTTGATCTTATAATATTTATTTAAACTAATTTTATAAGATTTACTTGTAATATTGCCTAAACTAATTCCTCCTAAGAGAGAGAATGATAAGGCGATATGTAAACTGAAGCGACAGGGAGTCCTGATAAAATAAAAATACGGCAAAGCTTCCTGCGCATATTTAAACAATCTTAAGAAGGGGGGAGCATTGTAGCCTATAGAAAAAAGTATAGCCAAAATCCCTAGCAAGAAGAAAATTAAGTAAACATTCTTTTTTTTCTTAAGAATTATTAGAATCGAGCTTAATATAACGGGTAACATAAATGCTACCATAAGCATCCCATATACGCCGAAATAGTTAAGTTTAATATCTGTGGAGAGCCCTTTATTTAAAAGGAAAATAGCTTCAATAAAAGTATTTGAATAAAGAGAGCTCGTCAGCTTTCGTGAGAAAGTGAAAGGTATTTGGTAAGGTCTTAAGGAGAAAAATGTTGGGAAGATAAAGTAGGCTGATAACATGAAAGCTATTGAAAACATGGCGATAATTCGTATTATCTTATCTAAAGCTTCTCTAAATTGTATTTTACTAACACTTTTAAAGCACAACATAAAAGAGAATAAAGCTAAAAATATGCCATTTATGTATACGTACTGAATCGCTGGATAAAGCGTAGATAATGCAATAAAAAACCCAGCGATGCACATCCATTTATATCTTCTTTTTTCCTCATCACTTAAAGCACGATAGATAGAGTAATAAGATATTGGAAGTAATGCGTAACCCCACATCATATACTGATGACCAATTAATTCGAAGAGGAAATATGGAGTCAATGCGTAGAAGATTGCCGCAATTAAGGCGCTTAATCTTTTATCATTATCAGCCAACGAATATGTAAGAATGTACATAGAGAAGAAGCTTACCGCAAGTATAATCACAGCGTAAACCTTATATGATATGGTTATGTTTTTAATTATCAAATAGAGAATAAGATGTACATAATAGTAAAAGTTACTGTCACCAATGTAAAGAGGCTCAGAAAAGAGAATATTCCAATCAGAGAAGAAACTTGATAATCCATTTGATGATTTTTCAATAATAAAGGGTAATCCTGAGAAAAGGTCTTCATTATATCTTCCAGCGAGATAAATTTTTATTCCATAAGTTAATAAATAATTTAAAGATATGATGAAAGAAATCACAAGGGCTGTTAAAAAACCTAGAATTTTTGGGTTATTTCTTAACATTTTTATTAAGTTCCCATATTTTTAGTTAGATCTCTCTTGTCTTAATAATCTCCTAAGGATTGTTTCACCATTAAGTCCATTATGTTAGGTTTAAATTTCCTTGTTTTATCCTTTTTATCCAACCCATTTCATTTCTTCGAAAATGTGATATATAACTTGCTAGTGATGAGCTTACCTTTAATGATGCCCAAGTACTTCTTAGCAGAAAACTCTGACTTAGCGACAAGAAAGTTTCACTTTGATGAATTTTTGCTGTCTTTCAGCTATCGCTCAAACTTCCTTATTCCTATGGCTTTAGATGTGCTAATAAATGCATTCCACAAAACTTCCACTTCGGCACTTGAGGTGAGCCAAAAGTCTATTACTTATTCTCATGTATCATCTGAAGAGTTGCTTTTCCCAGTGAAACAACTCCCAAAAATAATACTACTACGTATCATTCTTTTGCCACTTTGTAGAATAATAAATCCAAAATAGGTGTTATAAAAGGCTTTTTTATAATTGATGTTTCTAAGGAATAAAATGAGTGAAAGGAGAAGCTCTAATCTTTTTAATCGATAGTTTATAGAACGCCTAACTTTTTTTCGTGGAACCATAGCAAAAATAGAATCCAAAAAACCATATCCATCCTTATTTAAAATCTCAATCCCAGCCTTTCTCATCCTTAGCTTTAACTCTTCATGTGAAAAAGGCTGTTCAAAACCAAAAGGCCATTTTTTTCTTAGCTCCAAAAATTTCTTCTTTATTCTGTATAAAGGATTTAGTGAATTTGGTACAGTGATTAGTAGATAGCCTCCTATTTTGCAAACTCTAGCCATCTCATTAAAAACTAATTGTCTGTCATTTCCCAAAAAATGCTCATTTACACCATTATTCCATACGCAATCAAAATTCATCACGAAATGGTAGATGCCTACAATCAGCCAGAATGAAGTGCGCCTTAACTTTAAGCAGATTCATGATATACTTGGCCACCTTCAGAGCCTCCTTTGAATAATCTAAAAGGAAAGCTTCCGTGTGGAGAAGTTTTGCAATTATGAGAGTGTCTAAGCCTGTACCACAACCCGGTTCTAATATTTTAAATCCAGGTTTAATATGCACATTTCTTAATAGAACATTACAAACTGGATTATAGTGAATTTTACTTAATGAATCTTCCATAAATCTGGCAAAAATTTTATCCCAGACTTTCCTATTCATTACGCTTGACATTTTTCTATACATTTAAATCTATCTATGAATTATCAACTTGTATATTTCTAGAATTCTATCTGCACACTTGTCCCAAGTGAATAATTTTGACCGTTCAAAAGCATTCCTACTCATGAACTTATATAGTGAATTATCAGAAAGTAGTGATACTATTGCTGAGGAAAGACCTTCAGGATCACCAGGATTCACAAGTAATCCAGATTTTCCATGCTCTACCAATTCAGGTATCGCAGCTACTTTTGTTGCTATAATTGGTTTACCAAACGACATAGCTTCAATTATTGGAATCCCAAAACCCTCATGAAAGGATGGAAGAACGAATATGTCGCAACTAGCATAATATTCGTATAGTTTCTTATCTTCATTTATTTTTCCAGTAAAAATTACGTTATCTTTAATACCTAGTTTCTCTGGAATTTTGAGGAATGATCTATCCGATGAACCGATCACTATCAAAATGGTATTTTGGAACTTTTTAAGCACTTTCCTCAGTGCTAAAAATAGAACCCTTAGTCCTTTACGATGCCAATCATTTCCTATGAAAAGTAGAACATTCTTAGCTTTTTTTGCGAATACTGAGGGAGTAAAAGAAACCGCAGATTGATTTATGAAGCCACCAGCATGAATTACGAAGATTTTTTCTTTAGGATAACCATAATATGACAAAATTTCCCTCATGGCTTGATGTGAATAAACAATGAGTGCATCAATCATTCTAATTCCTCTCTTTTCTATTAACGTATCGAAACCGTACCTTATACACATAGCCATTTTATGCCACAAGGATCCCGGACTCTTGAGAACGCCTTCAAATTCTGAGGGTAAGGCGGCATACGTATGGTAAACAAGTGGTGTTGGAAATAAATACTTTCGACTCAAGATAAGCGAGATTAAAGGGTAAGGTCCATGAAAAGCAATTATATCAATAGCATAGCGATCCCGAATTTCCCTCAAAACCTTAATAACTTTTAGATTGAAAGAAACCTTTTCTAATAATGGGAAAGGATGTGCTATTACTCCTTTAACTCCATGCAAATAAACTCCCTGTTTAACATCTTCTGAAGGAAACGACCGTGTATATGCCGAGCTGTAAACTATATGCACATTGTTTCCTTTTTTATTAAGTGACTTTGAGAGTTCCCAAACAGTGCGCTCAGTACCGCCTCTTATGACGTCTGGTCTTGCAAGGACTACTGAGCATATATTCATTTTAATTCCCCCCTCTGTTATTTCTATTATACTCTACATAGAATAAAGGTTATTTTCATAGATTTCAATATAGCCTCCTCTCCTAGCGATTAAACTTAAACCCTGTCTTCCATGGGCACTCACTTTTCCACGCAGTGAATTAGATAGTCTTCAAATCTTCGAGCAATTACATCAAAGCTTAGATTTTTCTTCACAAAATTGCGTCCACACACACCCATTTTTCTTCTTAGCTCTTCATCTTCTAATAATATACCAACTTTACGCGCAAAATCATTAATATCAAAAGGTTTAACTAAGTAACCAGTCTCCCCATTAATTATGGTTTCATCATTGGGAGGTATATTAAATGCTACCATCGGCTTTTCCATCGCGAGTGCTTCAGCCCTTAAAAAGCCTTCCCATAAAGTACCTGTTACATATACGTCACATAGAGCATAACATGAAACTAAACTTATCCAGCCTACTGCACCAGTAAAAACAATTTGATTATTTAGATTTAGATTCAATATTAATTTCTTTAAATATTTATAATAAGAGGGTAAATAATTAGTTCTGCCTACTATTAAGAGTTTAATTTCAGGATGTTTCTTCCGCAAATGGAATAGCATTTTAATTAAGTTTTCTATTCCTTTAGAAGGGGCTACCCTACCTACAAATAACAATATTTTATTATGTTCACTTAGACCATATTTTGTACGCATGTTTTCTAACAATTCTTGGGAGATCTTTTCAGGAGAGAACAAATCAAGATTAACCCCATCAATGATAAGTTTTTCACTTTGAACACCATAGTTTTTAGCAACCCAATTTTTTAAGAAGTTACTAGACACAAGAGTGGCATCAGATTTTTTGCAGGCGTATTTGTTTGCATGGTATAAAAAATATAGGAAAGAGTGTTCTTTAATAAATCTCTCTTTTAAATGAATAGGGGTGCCCCATTCTATATAAATATGCTTAGTTGTTTTTGGTCTTAACAAATTTGTTAAGACATTTGCTGGATAGAGATGTGTGTTTATAACGTCATATTTTTCAGTATTTAATATTTTCTTCAATTGTTTTAACCGAGTAATTGGAAACAGAGCCCTAAGGTTTCTATCTTTTATTGGAAGTTCAATTATATTTACATCATTTATACTACTTTTAGTTAATTCAGATTTAAAGGTTAAAATGGATACATCGTTATGCCTACTTAAGCGCTTTGCAAGTTCCCATATTACTGTATCGATCCCCGTACCAAGATATAAGGTATGATGGAAAAAAGCAATTTTCATAGATATTCCCTCTTCACTCAATTTTTCTTTAGTTCTTTGATGATTTTCTCTACATTAATCCATATGTAAAGAGCTAAACAGATATTTTAGTCCAGCTCCTTTGCGATCAACCTTGAATAATTTTTAATGCCATATCCCTTTGCGATGTTGAAATCCCCTGCTTTTATTAAATTATAAACGTTTTAAGCGAAAAAGTTTTACTTAAATTATTCGTTAGAGGTAGTTATTGAAATCAAGAGTTTTATTCATTCTATAATGATTCTGTATAATGAACATAATGTCCAAGCCGTATTTTATGCAAAAGTTAAAAGTAGGACTCATTTAAACAGCTCCATGTTGTTCGATACCCATGCTATCAGTCTTTTTATACCCTCTCTCATAGTTATTTTAGGAGTCCAATTTAGGAGTTTTTTGCTTTTATTTATGTTTGACACATATACTTTTTGGTCTGCAGATCTCCAATTACTAAAGGATAGGTTAAAGTGTCTATGGGTTAACTCTTTAACTATATCTAAGAACTCGAGAAGAGATAATGCATTTTTAATGCCACCGCCTATGTTGAAGACTCCATGCTTCAGGTTTGAAGTTATAAATCTATCGAATGCTTCAACTAAATCGTCTACGTGCAAAATATCCCTAACCTGCTTTCCGTTTCCATAGATCGTTATCAGCTTGTTAGTTAGCGCCGCAATTATAAACCAACTTACCCATCCTTGGTCTTCAACTCCGAATTGCCTTTCCCCATAGATGCAACTCATCCTAAAGACTCCTGTTTTCAGGCCGTAGGTATGCGCATAGTCTTGGACGTAAATGTCTGCTACAAGCTTTGAGCATCCATATGGGCTATGACTGGTTAGATCTATTGGGAATGTCTCAGGTATTCCCTCCATAAACCTTGGATCCGCATATTCATATCTAATTTCCTTCTCGACGATTGGTATTTTATTCACGTTTTCCCCATACACTTTATTCGTCGATGTAAATATTAGGCTTGAATCTTCTAATCTAGCTACCTCTAATATATTGAATGTACCTAACGCGTTTATTTCAAAATCTATTCTCGGGTTTGTTATCGAAGTTGTTACCGCAACCTGCGCAGCTGTATGAATGATGATATCGACATCTTTTGCTACTTCCTTAACTTGTTCAAAGTTTCTGATATCACCCTTTACCAATTTCACATTCTCATATTGTTTAAGGTAGTTCCAATTGTAAAGAGGGTTCCCCACAACTTTTCCCAAGATTTCTGTTCTTGATAAGTTATCCAGCACTATGACTTCCTCCCCCTTCCTGGCATAGTATTCCGCAGCATGAGATCCTATAAAGCCTGCTCCACCCGTAACTAAGATTTTGCCCATTATTTTTCAGCCTAAACCATTAATATTGTATCTCATTCATTAACTACCTTCTCTAGGATCTTGAATTCTCGAGCAATTCTATCCCAGCTGAACTATTTAGCCCATTCTATGGCGTTTCCGTTCAGTTTTTCCCTCAACCCGTCATTCAACGACATTTATAATAGCCTTGGCAAAGACTTCCACATACTCATTAGGCACAAGCAGCCCTGGTTCGTCGTTTCTAACGCTGTCTAGTAGTCTTGCAACATCGTAAGCCACGCATAGCGTTCTAAGTACATTAGCTTCAACCATATTTAATCCTATTCTTCTCTGACGCTGGGGGTTCTGATAAACCCAATGCCTCCCCGTTAAATCCCTCCTTTTGTAATCAGATAAACCGTCAAAGAATCTAATTCTATTAACCGCCATTTTTTCAAACTCTTTCTAAAGTCTCCATCCTTGATAATCTAAAATTCAGTTTCTGAGACCTTCTCCTTAATAATCCTAAAAGTCTTAATAACATGAAAGCCCTTTAGCCAGCTCTGTAAAGGCTTATTTTGAGATTCCTTCATGGTTTAGGCCCCTTAATAAACCAAAAAGGTTTACGCATTATAGCCTTAAGGTTCTTTATCTCGCATCTCATGCAATTTAGAAGAGGCCAAAATTTAAGGCTTGCTAGCAATGAAAAGCACAAGAAATCTTGATGGTATTATTCGATCTATTCTAGTTATGAATTTAATGAATGTAGGGTTCCTGTTTAGTAGAGATAGCAAATTTCTCAACCATGATGCTGGGAAAAATAAATACCATAATAAAAGATAGGAACCAAGTAATATGTTTGCTACAGGTGTGGCTCTAGCACTCTTAAAGCCTGCATTATTTATCATTTTAAAGACTTCCCGTACATAATAATGCTTTTCCTCTTTTGGGATAAATACTCCGAGCTTTTCTCCTAAACGAAAATATAAGGAATCTTTTACTTCAACAAAAATGAAGAGCACACCATCATTTTTTAGGATTCTCTTTGCTTCTTTTAGAAACTTGGAAGGCTCTAGGAATTTGAATACCTTCATCGCTAAAAGATTATCAAATGAGTTTTCCTTAAAACAGGTATTCTCTGCATCTGCTAAAATAAGTTCTAGCTTATGTCCATACTTATTCTTACATTGTTGAAGCATTCGAAAGCTAATATCGATACCAAAATATTCCTGAACCTTATCTACAATATATCGAACCATTCTTCCCGTACCAATCCCGACTTCTAGTGTTAAGCCATCTTTCAAATATTCTCTAAGAATCGAATTTTCAAGATAACTTAAAGGCCCTTCAATCCACGGTAATCTATATGCATCATAAACTAAAGCTGTCTTATCATATTTCTTTTTTAGAGCATACAAAATATTTCTTCGAGACAGCATCATCATATGTCAGCCAATATAAATCACAATAAGCTCTGTAAGTACCTCTCAGTTTCCTCAGCGGTTTTATCCCAATCGAAATTAATTGAGAAACTTAATGCCTTATCTGAAAGTTTCTCTCTTAAACCTTTATCACTTAATATTTCGATAATCTTTTGGGCTAGATCTTCTATGTTTCCGTACTCAGCTAATAAACCTGTTTCACCATCAATTATTGACTCTCTAAATGCTCCACAATTGTAGGCTACTGCAGGCGTCCTGCAGGCTGCCGCTTCAAGAATTCCCATTCCCCATCCTTCTGTCTCAGATGCATAAACTATGCACCATGCTCCTTGAAGTAACTTTAGTTTCTCATTCTCAGATACTCTGCCAGTAAACGTCACATCATTCACTTCTTCTCTATGAATAAAAGCTTTTATTCTACGCCTCTCTTCGCCAGTCCCAACGAGCACAAGTCTTGCATTCTTGACGGTTTGTTTAACTAGCTTGAAAGCTGCAACGATATGATCCAAGTTCTTATATTTCTTCATTCTTCCAACCCATAGTATTGTTGATTCATCAAACTTCTGACCGGGTCTATATTTCAGATGATCTATTCCATGTTGGATGACCGTTATATTTTGCTCATTTATACCTAATTGCTTGATGAGATCTCTTTTAGTCGTTTGAGAAACTGCAATTATATGCTCATACGTATTCTTAATGCTCTTCTCAGCCTTCCTTACAAAATACTTAAAAATGGGATTAAGTTCTTTTTCAATTACTTTCTGGTGTACGTGATGTATTATGGCTGCAACTGGCTTTCGAGTAAACTTCGGTGACCAAAATGGCACAGCATGTGCTATATCATCTATGATAACATCGAAATTCTTAGAATTTCTTTTAACAAAGCATGGTGCATATGCGTGTAGC
>Ga0123519_10011973_pt1 | contig 12688 bp, 8 predicted proteins | sample YelNatPaOPRAMG02_FD_87396 | JGI IMG/M metagenome (GOLD analysis project Ga0123519, IMG submission 87396) | Hot spring microbial communities from Yellowstone National Park - Yellowstone National Park OP-RAMG-02 (version 2) | ecosystem: Environmental > Aquatic > Thermal springs > Hot (42-90C) ...
CAGGCCGGCTGGGCCCTCCGGCCGCTCGACGACAACCGCATTGCCGCTTACGGCCTGCTGCGCGATTTCGGCCGCCGGCCGGCCCTGGTCGTCCGTGCGGTGATGCCCCGCCGCATACACGCCCGCAGCCAGGATACCCTGCTCTATCTGCTGGCAGCGTGCTTCCTCGTCGCGCTGGTCGTCGGCGCCGCAAACTACCTCGTTTTCGACCGCACCGCCCTCGCCCGCCTCGCCCGACTGACCCATCACTTGCGCGGCATCGCCAATGGCCCCGATGCCTCCGCCCGGGTCCCGGCTGAGGGCCGCGATGAGCTGTCGGAGCTGGCCCGCTCCATCAACGCCGTTCTCTCCGCGCTGGAGCAGGCCGAGCGCGAGGTGAGGGACAGCGAGCGCAGGTCGCGGGAGCTGTCCGAGTTGCTGCCTGCCCCCGTCTTCGAGACCGACGCCGACGCCCGCCTCACCTATGTGAATCGCGCGGCCTACGAGACGTTCGGATACACCGAGCAGGACCTCCAGCGCGGGATCCACGTCCTGGAGACTCTCGCCCCCGAGGAGCGCACGCGCGCTGCCGAACGCCTCCGCACCCTGTTCGCCGGCCGCCCTCCCGAGATGAGCGAGTACACCGCCCTCCGCAAGGACGGCTCACGGTTTCCCGTCGCCATCCACTGCGTGCGCGTCCTGCGCGACGGAAAGCCCATCGGCCTGCGCGGCATCGTCGTCGACATGACCACGCAAAAGCGCGCCGAGGAGACGATCCGCCAGCAGGCCCTCTACGACCCCCTCACCCAGTTGCCCAACCGCGCTCTGCTCGAGCGGCGCATCGAGGTCGCTCTCGACCAGGCCCGTCGCGCCAACCACCTGGTTGCCATCCTCTACCTCGACCTCGACCGCTTCAAGTTCATCAACGACACCTTCGGCCATGCCCTGGGCGACAAGCTGCTGCGCTACATAGGCGCCAGGCTCAAGGCCTCGCTCCGCGCCGGCGACACCGTCGCCCGCGTCGGCGGCGACGAGTTCGTCGTCCTCTTCCCTGATATCCACGACCGCCGGGGCGCCATCGCCGCCGCCCGCCAGGCGATCCGCGCCGTCGCCTCCCCCTTCGACCTCGATGGCGCCGAGGTCCACATCACCGCCAGCGGCGGCCTCAGCCTCTTCCCCAAAGACGGCGACAATGCCCCCGTGTTGCTGAGGAAGGCCGACGCCGCTCTCTATCTCGCCAAAGAGCGCGGCCGCAATCGCTTCCACTTCTACACCGCACGCATGGACGCCGAGTCAGCCGGCCGGCTCGCCCTTGAGAACGAGCTGCGCCGCGCGCTCGACCAGCAGCAGTTCGTCCTTCGCTATCAGCCCCAGGTCGAAATCGACACCGGCGCCATCGTCGGCGCCGAAGCCCTGCTTCAGTGGCAACACCCCCAGCGCGGCCTCGTCTCCGCCGCCGATTTCATCGAGGTCGCCGCCGACTGCGCTCTCATCGATCCCCTCGGCGACTGGGTCCTGCGCGAAGCCTGCCTCCAGGCCGCCCAGTGGGAACGCGAGTATCCCGGCGACCCGCCGCTTCGTGTCTGGGTCAACCTCTCCGCCCGCGAGTTCCACCGGGACGACCTGCCCGACCGCGTCGCCGAAGCCCTCGCCGCCGCCCGCCTCGGCGCCGACCGCCTCGGCCTGGAGATCGCAGAGACGGCCGCCATGCGCAGCGTCGAGGCCTCCATCAGCCTCATGCGGAAGCTGCGCGCCCAGGGAATCATGCTGGCGCTCGATGACTTCGGCCTCGGTCATTCCTCCCTTGTGGACCTCAAACGGCTGCCCGTGGATGTGCTTAAGATCGACCAGTCCTTCATCCGCGATCTCGTCGGCAGCGCAAGCGACCGCGCCATTGTCGAGGCCGTCATCGCCATGGCCCGCAGCCTCGGGTTCAAGGTCGTCGCCGAAGGCGTCGAGTGCGAGGAACAGCTCGCCTTCCTGCGCGCCCGCGGCTGCTGGGGCATCCAGGGCTACCTCCACAGCCGCCCCGCCCCGCCCGAGGCCATCGCCGACCTCCTGCGCGCCGGACGCACCCACGCCGCCCCCTCCCGCTGACCCGGACGCGCCCCGCCCGGGAGGGATCGCGCACCCACGCGGCAAACCCTCCGCCGGGACGCGCCGTCCCGAGGAGGCACCCATGGCTCAGGATCTGTGGCAGCTCGCCCAGGCCAGGCGCGACGACCACGTCTTCTCCACTCTTTTCCCCGCCCAGAGCGTCCAGGAGCAGCTCAACACCGACGCCGGCATCGATGACGCCATCGAGTGGTGCCGCCAGACCGCCGTTACCCGCGTCTACGTCGAGAGCTTCCGCAGCGGCCTGGAGGCCGACGAGGCCAACCTGGTGCGCGCCCGCGATCGCTTCCGCCAGGCCGGGCTCGATGTCAGTGGGTGTATCACCACCACCGATCTGGAACGTCAGCCCGGCGCGCCCCGCCAGTTCTTCCCCTGCCTCACCTATCCCCCGGCCCAGCAGCAGCTCCAGCGCCTCTTCGAGTTCGCCGCGCGCCTCTTCGACGAGATCATGATCGATGACTTCTTCTGCACTGCCTGCGAGTGCGACGACTGCACCGCCGCACGCGGCGAACGCTCCTGGGCCGACTACCGGCTCCAGCTGATGAATCACCTCAGCGCCGCGCGCGTCCTCGGCCCCGCCCACGCGGTGAACCCCAGGGTCTCCGTCATCATCAAGTACCCTCAGTGGTACGAGGAGTTCCACGAGCGCGGCTACGACGTGGGGCGCCAGACCCGCCTCTTCGACAAGATCTGGGTCGGCACCGAGGCCCGCGACATCGACGACCAGCGCTGGGGAGGCTGTGCCACCTATCGACCCTTCTGGCTCATGCGCTGGCTCGGCCAGATCGGGGGCCCAAAGTGCGGCGGCGGCTGGTATGATCCCTACGGCACCCACGAGCACACCTACCTCGAACAGGCCCGCCAGACCCTCCTCGGCGGTGCCCGCGAGTCGGTGCTCTTCTGCTATCCTTCGCTGCTCGAAAACACCGGGCCCGCAAACGTCGAGGCGCTGCGCGCTGAGCTCCCCGCCCTGTTCGGCCTCGCCCGGTGGGTGAAGGGCGAGCGGCCCCGCGGCATCGTCTCCTACCGGCCGCCGAACGCGCCCGCGCGCGGCGACGACTACATCTTCGATTGGCTCGGCATGGTCGGGCTCCCCGTGATCCCCTCCCACACCTTCCCCGCCGACGCCAGGGCCGCTCTCTTCTCTGCCCACGCGCTTGCCGACGCGAACTTCCCCGAGCGCGCGCGCGACCTCGCCTCCGGAGGCGCGCGAATCCTGCTCACCTCCGCCGCCGCCCAGGCCGTCCGCCTGCCACAAGCATACGAGTTCGAGCCCCCGCGTCCGGCGCGCGACCTGATGAGCTCGCCGCGTCTGATCCAACAACTACGCCAGCAGGCCCTTGCCCCGTTTGGCCTGTCGCTCGACGCGCCCGCCGGCGTGGCCCTCTATCTGCTCGGCGATCACAAGATCGCCCTGGAGAACTTTGCCGCCCGGCCCGCAGATGTGCGTCTCGGCCTGGGCCGCCCGTCCCGCTGCCGCGCGGTTCTCACGCTTGGCGCCGGGGAAGCCGCGGCCACCAGCGCCGGCGATGCCCTCGCGGTTCGGCTGCCCGCGCGCAGCCTCGTTGCGATCGACGAAGAGCCGGCCTGAGGCCGCCCGCCTTCGCCCGGAGAATAAGGGATGAACGCCCCCAACGTCTTGCAGGTCTCGGTCTCCCAGCAGCACTGGGCCCAACCCATCGAGCGGAATCTGCGCCGCACCCTCGAACACATCGCCCGGGCCGCCGACGAGGGCAGCGACGTCATCCTGTTCCCCGAGGCGAACCTCACGGGCTACGACTTCCCCTACCTGCTCGACCTCGCGCCCGCCCAGATCCAGGCCGCCCTCGCCGAGGTCCAGGAGGCCGCCCGCTCCCACGGGCTCTACGTCATCTGCGGCACCATCCAGCGGCGCACCGGCGGGGACCGGCTGCTGAACCTCGCGCACGTCATCGATCCCCGGGGCGCGGTCGTACACGAGTACGCGAAGATCCACATGGCCGGCCCCGACGAGCAGGCGCACTGCCGGCCCGGAAACAAGCTCTCGCTGTTCGAAATCAAGGGCTTCCTCGCCACCATCGTCATCTGCCGCGATGGGCGCCATCCGGAGCTCTACCGCTTGCCCGCCATGGCCGGCGCGCGCATCCTCTTCCATCCGTCATGCTCGACCGAGAGCATCCAGGCCCTCTACTGGAAGCGCGCAGCCGGCCGGGCAACTCAGCCCGCAGGCCCCAACTCCGCCATCTACCACTGCTGCGCCAACACCGTCGGGCAGGACTACCGAGGCCGCCAGACTTCCTCCGGCGGCTCCTTCATCAAACACCCCACCGGCCTGTCCCTCGCCGAGGCCGACTGGTACTCGGAGACCGTCATCACCGCCCGCCTCGATATGGACGCGGCCGACCGGCGCTACGCGCTCGCAAGCAGCCAGCACCCCGAGTTCCTCCGCCCCCACTACGAGCGCATCCTCGCCGACGTCCGCGCGCGCAAGGACCAGCGCCCCGAGTAGCTCTCCCGCGCGGCTCAAGACGGCCGCCCCCCGCGCCGAAGATACCTGCGGCCGGCCCGGCGAGGGTCGCGCCGCAGGAGGGCCCGACGCGTGATTCCACCGCCCGCACTGGTCGGACCTGACGCCGACGCGCGCGGCCAGCAACGGCTCCGCGGCGGCCCTTTCGCGGAATCGTATGACAGCCGCCTCGGCCTCGATCGCCCCCTCGCCGAGCACGCCGCCGCCCGCCTCCTCGCTCGCCGCCGCGGCGGTCGCGCGCTCCAGCTCGGCTGCGCCGACTGCGTCATGACCGAGTGCCTCGTGGGCCACTTCTCCCGCCTCGACGTCGTCGCGGCAGCCGAAGCCTACGCGCGCCAGGCGGCCGCGGTCATCGCCGGCCGCGGCCGCGCCTATCACTGCCTCTTCGAGGAGTTCGAGCCCGACACCGACTACGACGTCATCGTTATCGCGGGGGCCCTGGAGCACGTGGCCGAGCCCAGACAACTGTTGTCGCGCGCCGCCGCCTGGCTCGCCCCCGGCGGCGAAATCCACATCATCGTCCCCAACGCCGGCTCCCTCCACCGGCGCCTCGCCATCCTGCTCGGCCTGCTCGACCGCGTCGAACAGCCCAGCGAATCTGACCTCGCCATCGGCCGCCGGCGCGTCTACACCTGGCGGAGCCTCGCCATCGACATCACCGCCGCCGGCCTCGAGCTCATCGCCATCGACGGCTTCTTCCTCAAACCCCTCCCCCGCGCCGCGCTACAGCCCTGGCCTCAGGCGGCCAAGCGCCTGCTCTTCCGGCTGGGCGCGCTCGCCCCACAGCTCTGTTCGCAAATCCACGCGGTCGCCGGTCTCCCAGGCCGCCTCGCCTTCCCACCTCCTGCTCTCGCGCTGCGGTAGCTTCGCTTCCCATAGGCTGCTCACGTCCCCAGGCCCCGCCTCGCCTCCATCGTCGGAGCGCGAACCTGTGACCCCGTCCTCGCCCGCGCGCCGAGCGGGAAATCGCCGGGTCGCGGGGAACTGCATCACCGGTGCGCCCGACGCTGCAATGGAGGTGCCTGGCGGATGAAGTCCTTCCTGTACGCTCGCGAGAAGGTGATCCCTGCTGTGCTGCGGGACCCGCTGCGGGTGGTCATCGTCCTCGTGCTGGCCTCCATCGCCTACTTTGTCCTGGGCCAATTCATCGGCTGGCTGGCCCGCATCGCCGAGCGTCGCACCAGCGACCCCGCTCGCCGCCAGCACCTCGCCAACGCCTACACACTGGTCAGCAGCGTCATCAAGGGGACCATCATCTTCGCCGCCGGCATGATCGCCCTGGAGCAGGTGGGCGTCCGCCCCGTCGCCAGCGGCAGCGTCCTGGGCAAGGTCATCGCCACCATCGTCATCGCCTGGATCGCCTTCGAGTTCACCCGCCGCGGCATCCACGCCGCCCTCAACGCCGCCGCCGCCAGCATCCCGGAGGGCGACCGCCGCCAGCGAATCAGCACCCTTCTGCTGCTCGCCGTCAACGCCGCCCGCTTCACCATCATCTTCTTCGCCGGCCTCATGGTTCTGCGCGACCTCGGCCTCAACCTCACTCCCGTCCTCGCCGGCGCCGGCATCGCCGGCCTCGCCGTGGGCTTCGGTGCCCAGAACCTCGTCCGCGACGTCGTCGCCGGCTTCTTCATCATCCTCGAGAACCAGTATGCCGTCGGCGACCTGGTCGAGATCAACGGCACCTTCGGGCGGGTCGAGGTCGTTGGGCTGCGCGTAACCATGCTCCGGGACCCCAACGGCGAGCTTCGCTACTTCCCCAACGGATCCATCTCCACCGCCACCAACTACACCGAGAACCACATCCCCTACGCCGTCACCGTTCCCCTCCCCGCCGACGGCCCCCCCGACCCCCTCGCCTTCGTCGCCCGCGTCCTAGAGGACTTCGAGCGCGAGCTGCGCGTCTTCACCCGGCCGCCAGCCGTCGGCCCCATCGACGACTTGCCCACCTACGCCAGAATCGCGCGGGCCACTGTGTGCGCAATCCCCGGCCGCCACAGCCTTGTCGAACAGAAGCTCCCCGCCCGCATCACCGCCGCCTTTCGGCGGGCCGGCCACCCCCTCCCCGACGACACCGAGGTCACGGTGGTTCTGCGCTTCCCTCCGCCCGCCTCAGGTGCGCCCACCAACCAACCGCCCGCCGTGCTAGACGCTCAGCGCCAGCTCTCCCAGTAGACGAAGTCAGCCAGCGGAATCCGCCCCTCGGGCCCCGTGAAAGGCTCGCCGTCCGGATACCCCAGCGGGGTCAGGGCGACCACGTCCACATCCTCCGGCAGCCGGAAAAACTTCTTCAGCGCCTCGTTGTCGAAAGACCCGATCCAGCACGTTCCCAGCCCCTCCGCCCGGGCCGCCAGCGTCAGATGGTCCACCGCGATCGCCACATCCACCACCATTGAGTACCGCCCCATCCACCCCCCTCGGTTGTACTTGATGTCCCGCCCGCACGCCACCACCACCACCGGCGCGGTCGCGATGAACCCCTGGTCGTGGCACATCGGCACCAGCTTCTGCTTCGTCTCCTCGTCCTGCACCACGATCAGCCGCGTCGGCTGGCGGTTGCTCCCGGAGGGGGCGATCCGCGCCGCGTCCAACACGCGCTCCAGCGTCTCCTGCGGGATGCGATCCGGCCGGTACCTCCGCACGCTCCGGCGTGTGCGCACCACCTCGTAGAAGTCCATCCCTCGCACCTCCGTCCGGGGGTGTCCGCGCAATCCGGCTAGCCCGACCGCGGCTGGTCGCGGCCGCCGCCCGCGTCGCGGTCCTCATCCACCGACGAGGCGTCCACGTGCGGCTCCCGCAGGCAGCGGCCCTCCTGCTGGTAGCGCCCAGGCGTCATCCCGTAGTACCTGCGGAAGGAGTGGTGAAGATGGCTTCGGTCCGCAAACCCCGTCTCTCGCGCCACCTCCTCCACAGATAGCTCCGTCGTCAGCAGCAGATGCGCCGCCTGCGCCAGCCGGTGCCGCAGCGCAAACCTCCCGAAGCTCAGCCCCATCGTGTGGCAGAATACGAACCGAAACTGCGTCACGCTCAGCGAACACGCCTCCGCCGCCTCCCGAAGGCTCACCCGCCGCGCCGAGTTCTCGCCCACCAGCTTGATCGCTGGCAGCAGGCGCGCCAGGTCGCTGGTACGCGCGTGTGCCCCTCCCCCTTTCCCGCGCGCGCTCCACTCCCGATACAGTGTCAGCAGCAGCCGCAGCACCCCCCACCTCACCCCGTCTCGCCACGCCGACCGCCGCTCCACCACCTCACCCGAAATCTCATCGGCCACCGCCAGCGCCCGCCACCGCGCATCCTGGCTCCTGATCCTCGGCCGCTCCCCCGGCGCGCTCGCAAACAGGCTCAGCCACGACGTCCCCTCCAGCGTCTCCTCCCCCAGATACTCCGGCGTGAAATGCACGATCAGCTCCCGCGTCGGCGGCGACGTCACCCGCCACCCGTGCGGCTCCCACGCCGAGTAGAGGAAGACGTCCCCCGCAGTCATATCCTCCACGCTCTCGCCCAGCGACCTCTCCTGCCGCCCGCTCAGCACCACCCCCACCTCGAACGCCTGGTGCATGTCCGTGTCGAGGGGCGTCGGCTCCGTGCGCCGCAGCACATACACGCTCACCTGCTCGCCCGGCGGATACGGACCCTCGGTCACTCTCGCCAGCATCGTTCGCCAACCTCCTCCCCCGCTTCGCCGCCGCTCCCTGTCGGCCTATTCCCCCCTCTACTGCCGACAGATATTACACAGATTCCGACCATCTGTCCAATGACTTCTGTGCCCCTTCGCCCTACACTATGCCACAACTGCTCTGGCCCCGCCGGGCGGCCCAGGCTGGTGGCCGCGCGCCGGCCATGCCAACAGCGCGGCGCGCCAATATCCCCGGCAAAGGAGGCGAGCGCTCAGACTCCCCCGGCTCGGCCAACACGCGCTCGCCGGCGTCTGTGGCTTGATGCTGGCCTGCCTCTCAGAACAGGAGGTGATGGACTGACATGAGGGTCCGAGGCAAAGGGTTCACTCTCATCGAGTTGCTGGTGGTGATCGCGATCATCGGCATCCTGGCCGCCATGGTCTTCCCGGTGTTCGCGCGCGCCCGGGACTCCGCCCGGAAGGCGGTCTGTCTGTCGAATGTCAAGAACGTCTGCCTCGCCATCCAGATGTACCTCTCCGACTACGATGACACCTGGTTCCCCAGGGAGCACAGAGAGGAAGTCTTCGCCTACTTCGAGACCGAGCCCGGCGGCGGGGAGGGCGGCGCCAGCTCCGATCGCTGCGGCAATCGCGTCCACATGGCCAATCCCTTCCTCCGAGCCCAGGTCTGCCTGGAGCCCTATGTCCGCAACCGCGACGTGTGGCGCTGCCCCAGCTCGCGCTCCCCGTCGTACGCGCAGTTCATTCTCCCCAGCGAGTACCCGGGAGGATGGCTCGGCCACCTCCAGGCCACCCAGGGCCAGTGGGGATCCGGGTCCACAAGCTGGACCGGAGGCTGGTCTCCCGGGCCGTGCAACATCGCCTGGCCCGTGGGATGGGGCGGCACGGTCACCGACTCCATTGTGCAGCAGGTCACCGGCGGCGACGCCTCCGGCGCCGTCGAGATCACCATCAACGTCAACGCCAACCGCGAGAACGCCGAGATGAAGCTGGCCTGGGTCGACGACCCCGCGTGGTGGGTCTCCTGCGGCGACAGCGGCGGACGCCTCGACACCATGACCCCCGCCCTGCTCGCCTACCCCGACTTGTGCATCCTCGCCTGCGCCGGCGATTCTTGCTGGGAGGCCGACTGGGTAAACTGCTCCTGGACCCGTGAGTGCGGCGTTGTCAAGGAGGTCAAGACCAACGTCGAGTGGCGAAAGGCCCGCGCCCGCCACCTCGGCGGCAGCAATGCCGGCTTCCTCGATGGCCACGCCAAGTGGTTCAACGCCGAGTTCATCCTCGCCAACTCGCCCCGCTACGCGTGCGGCTGCTGGGGCGGCGGCCTGGTCGGCGGCAAGTTCCAGGGCCTCCAGACCGAGAACCCCACGAGCGCGGCTGGCTCCCCGGCCAACGGCGTTGCCGAGGGCACCTGTCCCTCCGCCGACTGCGGCGTCCCCTGCCTCTACTAGACCCGCCGGGTGTCTGCGCGTCAGGAACCTGCTTGGCTCCGAGAGCGGAGCGCCCCCGGGCGCTCCGCTCTCCCCGCGCCTGGGGCGCAAGGGCCTGGAGGCGCGCCCCCGTCCGCGGCGAACGCAGACAGCGGAGGGCCGGGCCGCGCCCACCGCTTGGTCGCTTCCGGCCCGCTGAGCGCAAGAGGTCCCCGTAGGTGACGGAACGCACGTCTGTCCCACATCCCGACCTCGCCGAAAGCGTCGCCCGTGCCCCGGCCGCCGGCGGCCCGCCGGGCGGCGGCGTCAGCCGCCGTGGCGTCGCCATCGCCTTCCTCGCCCTCGTGCTCCTCGCGCCGACCGCGCTCTACGTCGAGCTCGTCTACTACCTCACCTACAACTTCACCGCCCTCGTCCCCCCCATCGTCCCCCTTGCCGTGCTTTTCATCGTCGCCGGCCTCAGCTCGCTGCTCGCCCGCCGCTGGCGCATAGGCCTTTCCCGCCAGGAAATCCTCGTCATCTATGCCATCGTCATGGTCGGCGCCCCCCTCATGTCGCACGGCATCCTCTTGTGGTGGATCTCCGCCTCCATCGGCCAGCCCTACTTCGGCCGCGCCGTCCCCCAGTGGGAGCCGACCTTCTTCCAGTACATCCCGCGCTGGTTCTACCCCTCCGATCCCGCCGCCGTCGAGGGCTTCTTCCAGGGCAGTGCCCACGTCCCGTGGTCCCTGTGGTCCCTCCCCCTCGCCGCCTGGATCTCCTTCTTCATCGCCCTTTTCCTGGCCAACCTCTTCCTGCTGCTCATCCTCAAGCGCCAGTGGATCAGCCACGAGCGCCTCGCCTTCCCCATCGCCCTCGTCCCCCTCGAGACCGTCCGCGAGCGGGACGTCGCCGGCCGCCGGCTCGGCGTCCTCCCCACCTCGTGGATGTTCTGGATCGGCTTCCTGATCGCCGTCGTCCTCAGCCTCCAGGCCCGCCTCCCCAGCATCCTCCCCTCCTTCCCCGCCATACCAGTCAACTCCGAGACCGTCCTCATCCCCTGGCAGAAGGTCGGCCCGCTCGCCGGCCTCGGCGACGTCTACCTCATCCTCTATCCCGACATCATCGCGCTCGCCTACCTCATCCCAAAGGAGCTGTCGTTCTCCGTCTGGTTCTTCTGGGTCATTCGCGTCGCCTCCACCGTCGCCGCCATCGCCGCCGGAGCCACCCCCCAGAAGCCCGAAGAGTGGTATGGCACCACCTTTCCCGCCCCCTACTACCAGGGCGGCGGAGCCGTCATCGCACTCACCATCTGGAGCCTCTGGGTCGCCCGCCGCCACCTCGGCCACGTCCTGCGGTTCGCCCTCACCGGCCGCCCCGAGACCCCATACGCCGCCGAGCCGTTCACCTACCGCACGCTCGTCCTTGGCCTCCTGCTCTCCTTCGGCTACCTGGTCTTCTTCTGCTGGCTCGCCGGCGTCCGCATCATCGTCGGCATCGCGCTCATCGGCCTCATCCTCACCTACCACATCGTCTGGGCCCGCCTCCGCGCCGAGAACGGCATGAGCTTCATCGCCTTCCCCTTCGAGGTCAACGAGATCCTCTTCCAGCCCCTCGGCAGCGCCGCGTTCCGCCCCGCCGAGATCATCACCGTCCACGCCCTGCGCTGGGCCTACTTCCCCGGCTGGGGCGAGTCCTGCGAGGTCGTCACCGGCGGCGCCCTCGACTCCCTCAAGATCGCTGACTCCGCCAACATCTCCCAGCGCCGCCTCACCATCGCACTCGTCGGCGGCTTCCTTCTCTCCCTCTTCATCGGCGCCCCCATGGTCCTCGCCGCCTGCTACCACTGGGGCATGCTCCAGCTCCACGCCCCCACCGGCGGCTGGCTCGATGGCGTCGTCCGCTCCGTGGGAACCGTCAACTACGACCTCATCACCTCGCCCAGCAGATTCAACCCCATCGCCGTCATCGCCCTCGCCGCCGGCGCCGCCTTCACCTTTTTCCTCGGCGTCATGCGCCTGCGATTCTGGTGGTGGCCGTTCCACCCCGTCGGCTACCTCGCAGCCAACGTCTGGGGCTCCCAGTGGTGGTATATGCCGATGTTCGTGGGCTGGGTGCTCAAGTCGCTCGCAATCCGCTACGGCGGACTGCGCCTCTATCAGCAGACCATCCCCACCGCCATCCGCGTCATCATCGGCACCCAGCTTGTCAGCGTCCTGTGGAACGTCATCACGTGGTGGGCGCGCGCTTCGATGTAGCCCCCCGGCCGCTCACCACACGTTCGCAGCCACAATCCCCAGCGCGACCATCCCCGCGCTCACCAGCAGGCCACCCGACACCGGCTCCCTCAGCAGCCACACGCTGATCGCCACGCCCACCAGCGGCGAGATGAACCCGAACACCGCCACCCTTCCCGCCGCAAACCGCCGCAGCAGCCACGTCCACACGCTGAAGCACAGCGTCCCGATGATCAGTCCCTGGTACACCACGGCCGCCGCGCTCATCACCCCTGGTCGCACCGCGGCCAGCCCCTCGAACGCAAGGCTGTACCCCAAAAAGGCCGCCGCCCCCGCTACCATCTGCCACAACACCACCCGGGTCGAGTCGATTCGCGCCACCGCATGTTTCAGGAAGATGACCTCGGCCCCCAGCACAAACGCGCTCGCAAGCTGCACCCCATCCCCCAGCAGCTGCGTCCCCTCCCACCTTCCCCATTCCCCTGCGAACAGCGCCGCGATCCCCCCGAACGCAGCCGCCAGCCCCGCCGCCCGGCCCGCCGTCGCACGCTCGCCCGGGATCAGAAAATGCGCCATCCCCACCACGAAGAAAGGATACGTGTGCAGCAGCACGACCGAGTGGCTCGCACTCCCCCAGTACACCCCCAACGTGAACGTCGCAATCTGCGCGATGAAGAACAGCCCCCCCCCCCCCCGCCCCCCCCCCCCCCCCCCCCCCCCCCCCCCCCCCCCCCCCCCCCCCCCCCCCCCCCCCCCCCCCCCCCCCCCCCCCCCCCCCCCCCCCCCCCCCCCCCCCCCCCCCCCCCCCCCC
>Ga0123519_10011976_pt1 | contig 12687 bp, 9 predicted proteins | sample YelNatPaOPRAMG02_FD_87396 | JGI IMG/M metagenome (GOLD analysis project Ga0123519, IMG submission 87396) | Hot spring microbial communities from Yellowstone National Park - Yellowstone National Park OP-RAMG-02 (version 2) | ecosystem: Environmental > Aquatic > Thermal springs > Hot (42-90C) ...
ATGGAAAACGGCGGCGCACATCGGGCGCCTGCCGACGCGCTCCTCCATGAGATTCAGGATGCGCTCCAGCGCCTGGCGTCGGTTGCGCGTTACGCCCGCGACCTTCACGCGGCCCTCGGCCAGATAGAGGATGGGGTGGATGCGCAGGCGCGCGCCCAACATGGCCGCCGCCTCGCCGATGCGCCCGCCCCGCCGCAGGTACTCCGGGCTCTCCACTGTCGCGGCCTGCTCGGCGGCGAGCCGGGCCGTGTGCAGCGTGCCGCTGAGTTCGTCGGGGACGTGGATGGACACGATGCCATCCGCCTGCGTGCTCAACTCCGCGTACAGATTGGCGAACGTGCCCAGGGCCGGCTGCGAGGTGGTGGGCCAGGAGTTTTCCTCCCGCAGTTCCCGCAGCCGCCGGTACACCTCGGTGGGCGTGATGTCCACGCCATCATGGTAACTCTGGCCGTTCCAAACCAACTCAAACGGCACGACGTGGATGTTGTACTGGCGGCGCAGGTCCTCGGGAATGCACGCGGCGCTATCGGTTACGACTGCGATTCGGGCCATGGGTTCTCCTTCCCTGCGGGCGGTTGCGCTGTGTCGGCGGGCGGGCGCCGCTCCCAGGCGTCCCGTGAGGACACGTCGCGATCCAGCAGCAGGCGGCGCAGGAGGACGCGGCGGCGCTCCGGCCCCGCCGGGGGCAGAGGGCGGCGGTTGGCTTCTAGCCGCTTGGCGATGGTGATGCCCAGCATGGCGAGGCTGGCCCAGATGACCGCCGGGGGCTGCCCCGCGAAGGCGAGGAGCAAGGGCAGGGTGGCGATGCCCGCCAGCGAGAAGAGCGCCGTCTGCCCCACGAGCCGCCCCACGGCCATGAACGCCAGGAGCCAGGGAAACCCCACGGGAACACCGCGAGCATAACGCCGAGGATGCTGCTGTGGCCGCGCCCCCCGTGGAAGTGGAGGTAGATGGGCCAGTTGTGGCCGATCATGGCGGCCAGCCCCGCCGCCAGCGCCGGGCCTAACTTCCTGGCCAGGGCCTGGACCTGCTCGGGCACCCCCGCGTGCATGACCGACAAGTGGCCCTCGGCGTTGCGGGGATACTGCTCCAGCCTTGGGGCGGGCCAGGGCCGCGTCATACCACCGCGCGTTGTAAAAGTACAACCCCATTGTACTCTCTTCCCGCTGGCCTGTAAAGCGGTACGTCGTGGGCGTGGTGCCGTCGGTGTAGTAACCGCGAATGGCGCGAATCCACTTTGGGTGCTGAGACCGGCGCAGATTGACAGGATTTGTGGGATGTTGTCGCATTCGGTCAGGTGCTGCAAGGCCGACTAGACCTGCGGATGAGATAGGTAACCAAGGACACGTGGTCAGCGCAACATGGGCCAGGTCGGCTTCTGACCTGATACGCACGGAGTCGCCGGTTCTCCTCCGAGGGGCGAGGAGGCTCTACGTCATGACCCCCCTCGCCCCCGGAAAAGCCCGAGTTCGCGCCCGGGCTATACCCTTTGTACCTTTACCCAAGTGTCGTAGAAACTCGCGCTGCCGCCAATGGGGTCCGACAAGCAAACGGCTTTCACGGCGCCATCCGCGCGCATGGCTGCGTTGGGGTTCAGGCCGCGCCCCCGACGTGGGTCGGCTTTGATGGTCAAGCCGTCTACGACGACATCGGTCGCACCGTACGCCCAGTGGCCATAGTGGAAGGATACGCCGACGACGCCCGGGCGAATCCCCTGAACGATCCGAACTTTCCCGACCATCGCCTCTTTGCGCCCATTGCCGAGGTCCCAGAGACCGTCGGGATTGCTCTTTGAGACGAGTCTGGCTGCGTCGCCGTCGCGGAGGCCAAGGCGCTCAGCATCCTGCGCGTTGAGCAAGATGTAGTTTTCGGGCAGGAGGGCGCCGCCCTGTGTCCAGTAGTTCCCTGGGGTGCGGGACTGGGTGGCGAAGACTTCTTTCCAAGTGATCAACTGTAGGTCGAAGCCATCGTCCTTGATTTCCTTCCCCATAGAGTCGCGGATCGGCTCAAAGATCGGCAAGCCGGAAAACCGCGTACCGGTCATGGAGTTCTTGGCCTTGGCCACATTTTCCACGTACAGGCTGAATAGGTTGCCGAAGGGATGTCCCAGCTTTGCGCCGGCATAGCCCTTGTCCCACGCCTCAAAGCGCCCGCCGCGGTTGATCACGTACACAACTTTGCGCCATAGACTGTCGTCGTCGCCCAGGGCCTGTTTCCACCGCGCCTCGTCAAAGACGCTCTTGGGCAGGTGCCGTCGCGCCTGCCGGAAGAGCGCGAGTTCCTCGTCCGACGCCTCGGGCACGCTGTCGCCATCCTTGTCGCCCCAGGCAATGTTGGCGATCAGTTTTAGGTACCAGTCTTCCTGCTTGGTGAATCCCAGGCCTTTGTCAAAGCCGTCGGGGCCGTAGCCGGGCAGGCTCAACTTCTCGGCGATGGCAAGCATGATGGCTTCCATGTTGATGGGCATCTCTTCGCCGAAGACTTTGACCGTTTCGGGGATAGGGGCGACGACTGGGGTGCGAACCTGGCTGTGCTTCTGCTGGATGTCGGGACTGGCGTGGGGCGTGGACTCAAACCGCTCAAAGTATGTCGTGTCGGGGAAGATATAGTCGGCGTACATAGACTGCTCGCCGATGACGATGTCGCAGGCAAAGAAGAGCGGGATCTTCGTGGGGTCTTTCAAGATCTCCACCTGCTGATTGCCCGCCGGCGTCGTGTAGACAGAGGCGCCCATGTGCAGGAAAAGCGCCTTGATCGGATAGGGATAGCCCTCTGCGGCGGAGGGCAGCACCTCTTGCCAGACGCTGCCGCTGAACGGGTACCAGGGGCGCTTGGCGGGGAAGCCCGTGAACAGGGTAGAGGCGTCGTACTTGCTCCCCTCGCGTGTCAGTTTCACGCCGAACGCGGTCAGTTTGCCGGGGTGCAGCCCTGGCCCCACCGGGAACGGCTGTCCGGGTTTATCGCCGATCTCATGCCAATGCCCGCCGCCGGGGCCCAGCCCGCCCGTCCAGTCCACGTTGCCGATGAGGAGGTTCAACGTGATGATCGCTTGCGCGTTGTAGTAGCCGTTGGTGTGCTGCACTGCGCCACGGTATAGTTCGGCGGCCGCTTGCTTGCCGTAACTCGTGAATTCTCGCGCCAGGATCACGATGTCGTTCGCGCTGACGCCGGCCGCCGCCGCCCATTCTTCCACGCTTTTCTCGGACACCAACTCTCTGAGCAACTGGAAGGCGGTCTTGACGGGCACTTCACCCGCCGTCGCTGTCGCCAGCAGGTCACCCACGACCGAGTTTTTGTCGTCGTATGGGTTTACCGGCACAAGCGCGCCACCGACACTGACAACGAAGGGATCCTCGGTGAAGACGGCGCTTCCGTCCGGCGTTACGTAAGTCGTAACTTTCTTGCCGTCCTTCTCTTCTTCGCTCTTGTTCACGAGGCCTGCTTCAGAGCCGCGCAACAGCGCACCGGGCCCGTCTTTTTCCACACGGACCAGGTAGGTTGCATTGGTCCAGGTCGTTTCGCCGGCGGCTTTCGCAGCGGCTTTGTTGGCCGCCGACAGGAACGCGGCGTCGTAACGCTGATTGTCCAGAATCCAGCGGATCATCCCGAGGGCGAGCGCGGCATCCGTGCCAGGCCGAATGGGTACCCACTTCCATGCTTTCGCCGCGGTTTTGGACAGGCGGGGGTCCACCACGGCGATCTTGAGCCTTCCATCGGCCAGGCCGGCGGTGATGCGCTCCACCATGTTGGTGGGGCCGAAATTGGCCTCAAAGGGGCTGGTGCCGAAGTAGATGATGAAACGCGCGTTCAGTGCGTCCGGTTTCAAGTGAGTTTTGCCGCCGCTCCACTTGCCCCCAGACCACTGGTCCGTCATCCGCGCGTAGGCGATGTGGTGCGACTGCTCGCAGATAGTGGTGTGCTCAAAGTAATTGGGAGAGCCGAAGGCATTGTTGAGCCAGCGCTTGGCGAATTCTACACGTCCGTGCTCAATGCGCCCGGCCATGAAGACGAGTTGATTGTTCTTCGGCCCCAGGTCAGGATGGTCGGGATCAATGAGCAAGTCCAGATGTTCCTTGTGTTTGGCCTTGAACTCGTCCAACGTCATCTTCTTCGCGGCTACGGCCGCCGCATCCGTGGCAAGGTCTTTGGCGAGCGCGGCGTCTCTCAGGACGTAGATGTCCTTCAAACCCGGGACATTGCCCTCGCCGAAGAGATTGCCGCCGTTGACGATCTCGTTGATGGCCTGTTCAAATGGGATGGTTATCCATTTGCCCTCTCCGCGCTTGCCGGCTCGTTTGAGCACCTTGACGATGCGATAGGGGTCATACAGCGTCTGCACACCGGCCTGGCCCTTGGGACAGAGTTTGCCATCTACCCGTGCGGCATCCCTGGGCGATGCGCCGTACTCAATCTGCGGCAGCATGGTCATCGGGCTATACGGGTTGCCATCAATCTTGACGGCGACGCCGTTGTGAATCTTCACCTTGATGGCGCAGGCATTGTGGCATTGCAGGCAGGCTGTGTAGAGTTGCGTCTCGGGCCGGTCAAAGGGGTAATCGTTGCCGCCCAGCAAGGTAGCCGCCGCTACCCGGTTGCGCGGCCCTAGTAAGGGCGAGATAACCTCGGTGAAGACGACGGTGCCGCCCAAGAACGCCGCTGTTTTCAGGAAATCGCGTCGGGTGGATTCCATGGTTTACCTCCACAAGTTGAGGATCGCGGGTCGCGTCATGCGTGGGCCTCTGCTTCCAGCGGCAGCAGGCCAAAACCGATGGCGAACAGGATCAGAGCGATGCCGATGGCGAATGCCGAGACTAGCCATTCCATTGTCGTGGGTACATACCTAGCGATATAGTTGAGGTGCGGCTCAATAAACGCCCTTTCTATGCCTGGCAGTTCGGCTACGGCAAATCCGGGCAGCACGATGTTCCACCGGATGCCGATAAAGCCGATGGTGGATACGAGCGCTGCCAGTCCAACTGCCAGAGGGCTACGCCGCCCGACACTGACCAGGACGAGTGCGGGAAGGCCCACGGCAAACCCAAGCCCCAGAATCCAGAAGATCCACCAGTTGGGGCCGAACAGTTGCTCGTGGATAGGGATGAAGTGCGAAGGGGCTGTGCCGTACAGGCTGACTAGGAACTCGGCGACTTCCATCAGGACCTCAAGCAAGATCAACCCCAGGAGCAAGCGCCCCAGCGCCAGCACGGTCTCCTTATGTTTAGCGTAGCCGTTGCGCACGACAAAGGCGGCGACCGCCGTGAGGAGCGCGCCGCCGGACGCCAGCGCAGAGACCAGGAACAGCAGCGGGAACAGGCCGGTGTACCAATAGGCGCGGGCTACCGTAACGGCGAACACCGTCCCGGTGCCACCGTGGAAAGCGATGGCTAGAGGGACCCCGATGCTCCCCAATACGCGCACGATTCGGAGATCACCTGCCGCCTTGGATGGGTCATCCTTTGTGCCCAGCGCCAGGATTCGGTACAGTTTGCCCTTCAGCCCCGGATTGGTCGCTCCGTGGGCGAAACTGCGCCGCATGAGCAGCCAGGCTTCTGCCAGCAGGAGGAGCAAGTAGGCCGTGTAGAGCCAGACGATCCAGGCAAGCGGTGAACCGAAATGCGGGCGGTAGAAGACTTCCAGGAAGCGTTCCATGCGACCCAGGTCCATCCAGATGAACAGCAGGGCCGCGATCAGGGCGATGAGGGCAGTGAAAACCGCGATGCGCCCCACCGGCTCAAACTGTTTCATCCGGAAGACGTAAACCAGCGAGGAGATGAGGAATGCTCCCGCCGAGAGGCCGATGAAGTAGATGTAGAAAACGACCCAGAGTGCCCAGGGCACAGGCGAGCCATACCCCACATGCAAGAGGCCGAATCGCAGGCGGTCCAACATGCCCACGATGCCCAGGGCCAGCGCGAGGACTCCGATGCCCAGAACCAACCACAGTCGTTTGCTCATCACGCACCTCCCTTATAGCAGGTAGTATACGCTGGGTTCGGTGCCCAGTTCTTCTTTCAGCCGCATGACCCTGGGAGACGAGGCAGCCTGGGTTGCCAGGCTCGCGGGGTCTTTCAGGTCTCCGAAGACGCGTGCCCCACCCACGCAGGTGGTGATGCACGCGGGCAACAGCCCCTTGTCCAGGCGATGCAGGCAGAAGGTGCACTTGCGCGCGTTGCCGATGGGCGACTCGTGGAGGTTGTCGGGAGTGCGACTGTGCTCGCGTCCGTACTCAAAACTGGGTGCCGTGTCGTAAGGGGCCGTTACGGGCGTGTGCCCGGCGGTGTAGAAGTCGCCGAAGTCAAAGGTACGTGCCCCATAGGGGCAGGCCGCCAGGCAATACCGACAGCCGATGCACACGTCGTAGTTGATGACAACCACGCCGTCGGGCCGGGAGTAGGTGGCGCCAACAGGGCACACGCGCGTGCATGGAGGGTGCTCGCACTGCATGCAGGGCCTGGGGAGGAACCGACGGGTAACGTTGGGGTATCGGCCTATCTCTTCGTCTATGACCACGTGATAGGACACCCCCGGCGGCGTCTTATTCTCGGCCTTGCAGGCGACGGTGCAGGCATTGCAGCCTACGCACTTCTTGAGGTCAATGACCATGCCCCAGCGGCGTTCGTGCAGCGGTTTGCTCAACGCGCGGGCCAGGTCCTCCTGCATCCGCAGGAGCATGCTTTCCACTTGCAGCGCTACAGGCATTCTTCCACTCCTTTCTTCCAAAGAGTTTCTGAGACTACGGTTACCGAGGGCCTGGGGCGGGCAGGCAGACCCCATTCGCGGGGAGCCGTTGCCGCTTCTTGAGCGTGCGCCAGGTCCGCCGGTGTATTGAGGTTGACAAAGGAACGGTAATAGGGGTCGGATAGGGCGATTTCGGCCGCTTCCAGATACTCGGTGCGGACTTGCGGATAGAGGTCCAGGGGGCAAAGTCTTCCCTGGCGCAACATGGTCTCTATCGGCCCAATGCAGGCGCGGGAATAGATGGCATGCAAAGGCTCTACATGCCCATCCGGCAGGCGAGGCAGCAGGACATCCCAATCCGACTCGCGCTCGCTCATGTAGCGAAGCAGGTCGGCGTTCAGAAAAGGCATGTCGCAGGCCAGCACAAGGCAGCGGGGGGAGTGCGCCATGGACAGGGCGGTGTAAATTCCGGCGAGGGGGCCGCTTCGCGGGATCAGGTCATCTGCCGCGCGCCCGCCCACAAAAGCGTAGCGTTCTGCTCCTGCTCCGATCAGGAGCAAGTCTGTGGTTACCGTCCTCACTGCGGCCGCCATACGCTGAATGATGGGCTGACCGCCTACGTGGAGCAGTGCCTTGTCGGCGCCCATCCGTCGGCTCTTGCCGCCCACGAGGATGGCAGCGCTGATCCTGGGCGCAAGGGGCGTCATGGGCGAACTCCTTCCGGCCTGGGGCGCAGGCGCTGGATCCATCGTACCCCTTGCCACAGGACGATGCCCGCCCCGAATCCCAGGGCCAGGTTGGTTGTGGCGAATGCCACTGTGGCGATCGTCAGGGCTATGCTGATCTCCACGTAGCCGCGAACATCGCGCGCAAGAAGCCCATGTTGCACTCCGACAAAGGCCAGCAATGCCCCGAGCACCGGGTATGGCACAAAAGCCAGGATCGGCAAGACGTTGCCGTCCACAAAAAGCGCCAGAACCAGACACAGTGCGCCCATGAATAGCGGTGCAGCCCCGGTGCGCGCGCCGAGTTTGTAGTGAGCGGTCAGCCCCCCTGAACCGTGGCAGACGGGTGCGCCACCAAAGAGCGCAGCGATGACCTGCGAAAGGCCCATGGTGGTGAGAAGGGCGCGGGGGGTTACCCTGCGGGCAGCCTGCCCGAAGTAAGTCCGCGCAGTATCCACGGTCGCAAACACCGCATTGCCAAGGGTGAGGGGGAGTTGAGGCAGGACGAGGAGCAGCAGCGCGTCGGCAAGGTCGGCAAGTCGCGGAAGGGCGGGACGGGGAAGGACTAGTCCAAGCCGAATCTGGCCAAGGCTCTCGGCAGCCCCGCCCCAGATGAGGGACGCGAACGCGCCGAAGGTGAGCACGATAAGGGAGACCGGCCACCTGCGATAGACCGCGTAAAGGAGAAGCACAAAGGCGACGCCGGCCAGAAGCCAGCCCAACGGCACCGGTTGCGATGCCAAGCGGATCACGCGCTCAACACCGCCGGGTACGATCTCGCGCCTCATGGTCAGCAGGATGCCGCTTCGGACGAGCAATAGGCCGAGGCCCAGTTGGATCCCTCGTGTGACGGGGCGCGGGAAGAATCCTCCCAGAAGGCGGGCCGTGTCGGTTGCCGCGAGGACGAGAAGAAGCCCTCCCATCCACCAGCCCGCTGCCCAGATCGTTGTCGCCGAAAGCCCCTGGGCGATCGCAATAGCGGCGATGGCCTTCAGAGGCTGGACGGGCAGGGGCAGGCGATAGAACAAGCCGGTCAGGACGTAGGCGATGCCGACGCCAAAGAAGACGCCCGTGGCCGACAGCCCGTTGACGGTAATGAGCGCGGCCGTCAAGGGCAGGAGCACGCCTATATCTCCCAGTGCGCCACCTATCTCTTGCACGGATAGGCGAAAGGAATCGGTCTTCTGCATGGGCTCCCTTTTGGGCTGAGTCCTGGCGCGGTGTTTCCAAACATGCAAAGGCGTCGCGCCTTCTCATCTATTGTAGCCATCTTTAGACTCGGTGAATAGAAGGGAAAGTCTGAAACCGTGTCGGGGAATCTATGTAAGAATTGTAGGGGAAAGGCCAGGGCTTGTGGGCCGACGTGCCTATGCCGTTGCGGCGGAGCCCTAATCTCCGAGCAGCCCTTTCTCCATCGCGTAGCGGACTAGGTCGGCGCGCGAGTGGAGGCCCAGTTTGCTCATGAGGCGGGCACGGTAAGTTTCCACCGTCTTGACGCTGAGGTATAGGGCGTCGGCCGCCTGCTGATTGGTGTAGCCCAGGGCGATCAGGCGCAGGACTTCCTCTTCGCGCGGGCTAAGGCGGACTTCGGGTTCCTCGGACGGGCGAGCCTTGTGCCGGTCAATCATGTCTTCCAGGAGGAGTTTGGTATGGGCAGCGTGCAGATATGTGCCACCGGCGTGGACGGCGCGGATCGCCGACAGAAGTTCGGTGTCTGCCGCCTGCTTGAGGATGTAGCCGCAGGCGCCGCCTGCCAGGGCCTTGCGTAGGTATCCCTCGTCATCGTGCATTGTCAAGATGAGAATGCGGGTGCGCGGGGACGATTCACGAATCTGGGGAAGCACCTCTAGCCCTCCCATGCCAGGCATGGTGATGTCCAGCAGCGCCACGTCGGGGGCCAACTGCCGGATACGCGCCAAGGCCTGAAGCCCATCTCCTGCCTCGCCGACGACTTCTATGTCCTCCTGGGCCGATAGAAGCATACGTAGCCCAGCGCGTAAGAGCGCGTGATCGTCGGCGATCAGGACTCGGATCGGTGTGCTTGCCCGGGGTTCATCCTCTTGGCCCGTTTTGCTCATGTGCTCTCCAGGGGAACTTCCACGGAAATTGTCGTGCCCGCGCCCGGCCTGGATTCTATCGTCAGACGCCCGCCCACGAGGGATGCGCGCTCCATCATACCGAACAGGCCAAGGCGGTCTCGCTCGCGGGCTGAATCTATCACGCGGGCAGCGTCAAACCCTACGCCGTTGTCCTCTATCAACATTACTACCACGCCTTCGCGACGCTCCAGGAGGACGCTGGCGTGGGTGGCCCTGGCGTGGCGCGCGACGTTGCTCAATGCCTCCTGCGCGATCCGGTAGAGGGTGCTCTCCACCTCTCGCGGGAGCCGCTGGTCGTCCATACCTGCGGCCACAAAATCCACCTGGAAGCCAAAGCGGGCGGGCAGCATTCCGACATAGCGGGCGAGGGCGGGGACCAACCCCAGGTCATCCAGGGCGCTGGGCCGCAACTCCAGGGCGAGATTTCGCACCTCGTCCAGGGTTTGGGATAGGGTGTTTCGCATGTCGGAGGCGAGGGCGCGGGCTTGCTCCAAAGAGTGCGCGCCTTCCAACACCTTCAGTCCCACGAGAAGGGACGTGATGGCCTGGCCGGTTTGGTCATGAAGTTCGCGGGCAATGCGGCGGCGCTCTTCCTCCTGTGCCGTGATGATCTTGCGCAGAAGTTGTCCGCGCATGGCTTCCTTGTGGCGCAGTTCCTCCCACAGTCGCACGTTCTCAAACGCCAGGCCCAGTTGGCGGCCTACGGCAGCCAGCAGGCCCATGCCTTCCTGCTCAAAGCAGTTCTCCTCTGTGCATACGAGGTTCAACAGGCCCGCCACCCGTTCTTTGGTCAGGATGGGGACGATCACGTGGCCCTGATGCAGGGCAGTCGGGTCGTTTTGGGACGTGTAGACAGGGCAAGACGCGGGCACAGGGCTGACGACAATGGGCTTGCGGGCGAGCGCGGCCTGACGGCAGGCTGTGCATTGTCGGCAGCAGGCAGTGCCGACATCGGCACGGGATGGCTCACCCATGCTGGCGCAGATGTAGCAAGAGCCATCGTCATTCAGCATGCAAATCCATCCTCCGGTCGTGCGCATCATTCCAATGACGTGTTCCAGTGCACGCTCTAGCGCCTCGGAGAGACCCAGTGGCCCCGATAGCGCCCGCGAGATGCCGTAGAGCGCCAGGAGTTCTCGGTTGCGGCGGGCCAGCCGAGCGTTGGCGATCTCCATACTCTGGCGCGACTGGGCCAGGCTGTTGACCATGGCGTTGAAGGAGTTCTGGAGTTGGCCGATTTCGTCATCGGCCCAGGGCACGAGACGATGCGACAGGTCGCCCTGGGCCACTCTCGCCGTGGCTTCGGCGAGGCCCAAGATCGGCCGGGTTACAAGCCAGGTCAACCCTGTGCTGATGACGATGCCCAGGATGGAGACGAGAAGGGTGGCCAGGAGAATCTGGCGGGTCGTATGCGCAAGGGTGGCCTCCAGTCGCCTCAGGGACATCCCGACTCGGACGATGCCAGCGCGGCTCTCAAAGATGGGGACGGCAATGTCCTGGATGATCCCCTCTTCTGTCTGGAGCAGTTCCACGTGGTGCGACTCGCCTGGGGGCAGAACGTTGGCCGCGAGTAGGTCGAGTGGGAATCCGCCGCCAAAGGAATCGGCGAGTATGCGCCCATGCGGGTCCAGGAGAAACGCATACCGCACGTCCTCATTGCTCAGCACGGTATTTCGTATGAGTTCGTGAAGCGGATACAGGTTGTTGGTCAGGATCAGGTCGGTGGAGCGGCCGGCGACGTCATGGGCAATGGATAGGCCGCGCTGCTCTAGTTCCCAGGTCAAGACACGAGTCATGACCTCGCGGACGAGGCCCAAGATGCCGAGCCCCAGCAATGCGATCATCGCGAGGGCGATGCCCATGACTTTGATGCGCAGGCGGACCCCGCCGATGATCTTCCAGACCGCAAACCACCCGCGTCGCAGTGTTGCGCTCATCGCACGGCTCCCACCGCGTTGAGCAATGCTCGCGCGGAGTCGTAAAGGCTGTCGTCGGGCTGGACGAACCGGTCAACACCCAATAGGGCTAGGACTTGGCGGCCTTCGTCGCTCTGATCCATCTGGAGGAGCAGCAGGCGCAACTGCTCCTTCACGGCATCATCCAGGCCGGGTGCGACGACTGCTGGCGGCGCGCCATAGGGTTCGGAGCGCCAGATGATGCGCGTCGCCTTGCTATAGTTGGGGTTCCTGGCCACCACCGCGTCATAGACCAGGCTGTCCACTGCCGCCCCGTCCACCCAACCTTCGGATACGGCTTTGATGGAGTTCTCATGGCTGTAGGTGAATAGTGTCCGGCCGAAGTACGTGTCCGCAGTTCCCTTTCCCTGGGATATCAGTGCAAACAGGGGAACCAGATAACCCGACAGGGACATGGGATCGGTGTACGCGAAGACGCGCCCCCGCAGGTCATCCAAGGTCTGGGCGGCGCTGTTGCCGGGGACGATGATGTAGGACTGGTACGTGGTCTTCCCGCGTATCTCCGGCACTACCAACAGTTCCATGCCGAACTCTTTGTGTCCCTGGACATACGCCCCCGTGCAGACGAAGGCCAGGTCAACCTGGCCGGTGCGGAGCAGTTCGTTGGTTTCGGCGTAAGTGGCGCGCTGGACCAGTTGTGCCGGGCGCCCCAGGTGCTTGGCGAGATAGGCGATGAGGGGATCGTAATCATGGGCGGTGGTCTGCGGGGCGAGGATGGCTGCGACGGCCACGCGGAGCCCGGGCGGTTCAGTCGCCGGCGTGGTCGCGGGGGGCTGGCGGGTGGCAGGCTGCAGACTCACTCGCTTGTAGCGGGCCTGGCTTCCGCAGGCACTGACGGCGAGACCCAGCGCCAACAGCAAGCCGCACACAATTCTTGCGATTCTTGGGAACAAGGCCCACCCTCCTGATTCCATAGGCTATTATAACTCAAGGGGTAGGCGCGTCAAAAAGGTGCGCTGGGGGACTCGGCTATGTCTTTTCAGTCTATCCGAAAAGTTTAGTCGCTCCGAAGGTAATCCAGGCACAGGCGAAATGGAGCATAGCCAGATCGTTCGCGACTTTCTTCTCCCAGCGGATCAGCAAGCCCCGGAATCGGTTGAGCCAGGAGTGCGTACGTTCGACCACCCATCGCCGGGCTCGGTAGCCGGGGACCTCGCGTTTCGCCCGAGATTCTTCGCCCCGTGCTCGGATGTGAGCGGTATACCCCCA
>Ga0123519_10011978_pt1 | contig 12686 bp, 21 predicted proteins | sample YelNatPaOPRAMG02_FD_87396 | JGI IMG/M metagenome (GOLD analysis project Ga0123519, IMG submission 87396) | Hot spring microbial communities from Yellowstone National Park - Yellowstone National Park OP-RAMG-02 (version 2) | ecosystem: Environmental > Aquatic > Thermal springs > Hot (42-90C) ...
ATGTCTTTATCTTTGTTTACTAAATATTTTGTAAAATAATCGGCATATCTACCATCCCATTTAATACTTTCCTTTATCTTGGTGGGTATGTCTTTATTAAAATCTACCAAAAGTTCTCCCAATTTCTCTGCATAACTAGGTACTTTTGCTATTTGCATCTATTATCTCTGGAGGTAGCTCTTTATCCTCTAATAGTAAATCCTCGGCTTTTTTAAATGCATCCTCGGCTTCTTCATGAGCTAAAAATGCTTCCACGTATTCCTCGCCACTATAATATTTAAAATTCATATAGTACTTTTCGGCTGCCTGTTTTATCAGTTTCCTCAATCTTGCATCCTTCACCATATAACCTTTCTCTAATATTGTGGGGTCTCTTAGCATTCTTTCTATTTCCATACTACCTCCAATAATATAAATCTTTAACGATAAAGAAAATCATAGCCCTACCTTCTTTGGTGTATTTTTCCCCTTAGTGGATTTTTTTAGTAAAAAAATTCACGTGGGGTCATAACCAGGTTCCTTTTGTGTTGGGTCCTTTTTGTGTGGGACGTGTTCCTTAATGGGTGTTTTGGGAGTAGCATAAAATATGTGTCATCGGGGTAAAGAAAATAATGTTATCGAAATGAAACATTATAACATAAAATAATGTTATCGAGGTGAAATATAGTATAAAATAATGTTATCGAGGTGGGGCCTCAGAGTCTAGAATTCTCTCCCCGCATAAAGCGGGGACTCTTCCTTAAGGATTTAAAAATCCAGCGGGTTTAAATCTACGTTCGTCGATATTAAGCGGGATTAAAATTAGCCTCTCAAAATTAAGAGGGATTAAAATTAAACCCCCAAAAAATAAAAAAATTAAAGGCCTAGTTGTATATATATTATAAAATAAATAATTTTCCCTCATGTTGTCGTCAAAGGGAAAATTAAAAAAAGGAGGACCAAATGAAAGAGAAAGAAGAGATAAAGATAGTCGAGAGAAATCTCGACGAAGAGCTAGTGGCACACATAAGAGCGAAAGATATGTTGCCACTGGTATTAGTAGGTAACACTGGCTTAGGGAAAACAGCCAGAGTGTTACAAGCGTGTGAGACAGTAAATGCAAAGCCCTATGTTATTCACCTAGCTCAAGCCGAAGATGTAGGCGATGTATTAGGCTTCGCCATAAAAGTGAAGGACGAAGTTGAATGGAAAGCTCTGCCTATGTGGCGAGAAATACTAGAGAGACAGAGCAGGGGAGAGAAGAGTGTTATATTCCTAGACGAATATAATAGAGCGAAACCTGCTTTAGCTCACTCAGTGTTTCAGTTACTTGCGGAATGGAAAGTTAAGGAGTTAAAGTTTGATCCCGCAAGTGTGAGGATACTTGGGGCGATCAATCCATCAGGCGAATACAATGTAAGGGAAGACGATGTAGCTTGGAGAGCTAGAGTGTGTTACTATGTAGTGAAAGGAGATAAGTTAGGCTGGATAAACTATATGGAGAAGAGAGGCTTAATGAGCTCTTTCTTAAAGAGATTCTTTGCTGAGAATGAAAAGTTGATCTCTCCAAATGAAGAGTTCGACGAAGATGTCTATCAGGGCTTTGCGTGTCCAAGGACTTGGGAGAGAGCTTTGATTGCCGAGCAAGAAAGAAATGGAATAAGTCTTCCAATGTTGATAGGTCTTATAGGAAGGGTAGCAGCTTTGGCACTCGTTAATTTCAAGCCAAAATTGCCTTCCTATGAAGAGATAGTCAAGAAACCAGAGTTACTAGATCAGATAGATAAAGGAGATAGAATAACTCTGTTAGAGTCAGGCATCAAGAAAGGAATAGGCGTAAGGAAGGAAGACTTTCTCAAAGTGTTTAACTACTTGAAAGACAAAGACAGAGAGTTAATTCTTGCTTGGCTTTCTTCTATATGGAAAGAAGCTCCCAAGTGGAAAGTCAGTGATGCAGAGTTTGACAAGTGGGTTGCGTCGCGTTTAGGAATAGACGAAAAAGATATTCCTAAATTGAAAGAGATTCTTGATAAAATGGAGGACAAATGAGACTTGAAATTAGCGATTCAGAGTTGAGGGACCTAATTACTAACGTAGTAGTTAGGTCCACTTACGGTCGCACATTAGTATATGTGCTAACCAAGAGGGAGATTGTTAGAGATGACACTCTCCCTTTCCCAGCTGGTGTAGGAAAAGAAAAGATGTGGGTCAATGTAAAGAAGTTGAAAGAATTGGCCCATCAATTGAATGTTGATGGGGAAGAATTATTGGCCCAGATTGTAATGCACGAGTGTCTCCATGTGGCAATGGGACACTTTGAAAGATTGCCTTCAAACATGATGGCCAACTGGGCTGAAGATGCTACGATAAATAGGAATCTTCCTTTACTGTATAGAAAGCCTTTTGTGACTCACGATTGGTTGAAACAATTCAATAAGGAAGTCCAAGAGGAAGATTCCGCAGAGGAAATCTTCATGAAACTTCAGAAAAATATAAAAATTAATGAAGATTGTCCTTCATGTGGGGGTAAAGGAAAGAAAGGTAGATGCACAGGGAAGAAAGGTAAAGGTGAAGAGGGTGAAAGTGAAGGAAGTGAAAGAGGTGAAGGAGATCGTCAAACAGTTGACGATCACGAGAAACTGAGGGACGAATTTAAAAATAGTCCCTTAGAAAAAGAAAGAATAAAGGAGGACTTAAAGAAAGGAATCAAGAGTGAGATGAATAAGTCGGCTGGGAAACTTCCTGGAGAGTTATCTAGAATTCTTGACCTCCTAGAAAAGTTACCCGCGAAATGGAAGGAAGTATTAAAGAATGTAATTGGGACTCTTCCTTCTACCGCAGATAACAGCTACGCAAGAGTTAATAGAAGGAATGATGATGATGAGATCGTCATTCCAGGAAAGAAAAAGAAAGAGAGCAAGATAGGGGTTGCGATCCTGTTTGATACTTCAGGCTCTCTATTTGATAACGACAAATTCTATGGGAGAGTCATCAGAGGGATTAAAGAGATGATCTCCCAAGAATTAATAGAAGTCAAGTTCTTCATAGAGTTCGACGTTAACTTCAAGGTGATCAAAGATTGGGAGGTCAAACATAAAGTCGAACTTGCAGGAGGAGGTGGAACTGATATTGTGCCAGCCATCACTTGGTTGAAAGGGAATGAAAAAGAGATTGACCTCATAATTGGAGTCACAGATGGATATTGGGGTCAGGAAGTTACAAAATGGCCCAAACCCAAGATTGTGTGGCTGTGTGACAATGAGGAAGAGAAAAAGGTATTAGAAAGGATGAAAAGGAGTGACCATCGAGTGATAGTCTTCGATGAGAAGTGAAACTAAGATGGATGGGAGAGCCAAATGGTTCTCCCATCCTACAAATTTTAAAAATATAGGGTAATATTTGATGTTGGGCCTAATTTCTTTAGGTATGCCTTAATTCCCTAGGAAGGAAAAAAGTTCCTTCTAATTTAAAACAGCCCTGTGGGTCTAAAAAGTTTCTCTTAAATCAGTTCGAACTTAATTCCTTAAAACCAGACCCTCAGTTTGGGTTTTTAAATTAATTTTTTCATATCCCCAGGTTCATAAAAAAATAAAAAATTTTGTTTAATTTAGTATTATAATTATAAAATAAAAATAAAAAAGGAGGACGTTATGAATACAGAAGAGTTATTAAGAGACCCCAAAAAAATAGAAGATGTAGTTTGGGAAATATTTAGCAATAACGAAGAAAAAGAAAATGAAAAGGTAATAGAAAAATTACTTCCACTTATAAATGATCCAACCTTACTTTACAAAATATTCACAGAAACCTCAATCGAGCTTTCAAATGATAAAAGAAAACAAATGATAACTGATCCTGACTACGCATTATTTTATATGCGTAACTATGAATTAGAACCTGATCCAGAACACTGGTTTGGAAAAGAGATAGTATTGCAGGATCCCGAAACAGCAATATATTATATAAGTAGTTATGATATTGATATAAAAGATAAGAACGTAGAAAAAATGATTGTGGATTATTTAATAAATAATTTTGATGATTTTAGAAATGCAAATGATAGTGATGATTTTTATAGGAGATATAGTGAGGTGGAATATTATTTTAAATTATTAAAAAAGAAAAACGAATTAGATAGATTTGTAAAAGAATATCCGTCTATCTATCCAGTAATAAGATGTTTCTATGAAAAAAGTTTCTTTCCTGAATCTATGAAAAAAATAGTAAACAAATTAGAAAAGGAATATAATTGTGGGGATCTCTAAAAAATTTAAGATGGGAAAGTAACCTTGGTCCTCCTATTAAAATTACTTTCCCATCTCTCAAAAGTCCTCCATTGGATGGGAGAGTTATTCTCTCTTCTGCTCTCCCATCCTACAAAATTTAAATAATAATTTAGTATATTATATATATAATAGGAGGGAAAAAATGAAAGATGAATTAATAGAAACGATGAATAGTGGTCCGCTAGGAGACTTCAGTTTAAGTAATAATGAAGCCCTAGCTATAAAGAACGAGCTGAAAGAAATGATAAATAATTATGTAGATGAGGAAAATGATGAAGTTAAATTGGTATGTGCGATGTTTGTATGTAGTAATGTCCCCTTAAAAAAGTTGATGGAAGGATTAAATAAAAACAAAACAAAGAGGATATTAAGAAATGAATATGTAAGACAAGTGGAATGGTTATCTGATGAAAATGGATTTAATTTTGAAAGATACGATGAATATAATTTAAATCCTCTTTCTAATATGTATTTCATCATCCAAGAGATCGGAGGAGAAAAAAGGAATATGGTATTTAATGAAGATAAATTGTTTGAATTAGTTAGGAAGTATAAGGAGGATGATATAAAAGAGAGAATGAATAAAGAAGATGAAAAGTTATTAGTGGAAGATGGAAGTTTTCTTTATCCCTATCTTAAATATTTAAAGAGGATAGAAAAGTTGGAAGAGTTTGTTAAAGAGTTTGGAACAGATATATTAAATAAAAAATTGGAATTGATTGAAAAGAAAGTAGAAGAAATATAATTGGAGAGAAAAAGATCCTCTCCTTTTAAAATTTAAAATAAGAAATAGGTATATATAATAGGAGATGAAAATGAATATAACGGATTTAATAAAAGATCCCGATAAAGCAAAGAACTTATTAAAGAATAAACTATATAGATGGGGTAACCCAAACGAAGAAGATTTAGAACTAATTAGAATACTATTAAAAGGTGTGGGTGATGAACATGATATACATGTTTATCTTTCATATAAAAAAGAAAAGTTGGGTGGTGAATTAGAAAAGAAAATATTAAAAAATCCTGAGGTAACTTTCTATTACATAGAAAAAGTAATAAAAGATCGTTGGCCTATAGCAGAGAAAACTCTTGTAAAAGATTTAGATATTGCTTTAAAATATGCCTCAAATATATTATATGGTAGATTTGAAAAAGTTGAAAATCGTATTTCGAGATCCCCTTCTTATTCTCTTAAATACGCACTAGAAATAATAGGGGGTAGATTTGAGAAAGGTGAGGAAACAATATCTAAAGATCCGATATCCTCATTAAAGTATGCCCAACTTATTATGCATGGTAAATTTGAAAAAGGCGAAAAAGCTATATCCACTAGATCAGATACCTCATTTATTTATGCAACCAAGATATTAAAAGATAGATTTGAAGAGGGAGAAAAATCAATTATGAAAAATAAAACTTATTTAAATAACTATATAAAGTTTCTTAGTAAAATAAACAAATTAGAAGAGTTCTTAAATGAATATCCAAAAATAAAAAAGAATTTAGAAAACGAGTTAAATACAGGAGAATGAAAATGAAAGAAATAAATAAAATCCAAAAAGCCATCCTAACCTTAATAAAAGAAACTTCATTTAATAGATTTGATGGAAAGAAAATATATAAAGACTTAATCAATAACTCTCATCTTTGGGAAGGAGTAGTATATGGTAGGTTTGGTTTACATGATTTAATTATTCTTAGGGATCTCCCACAAGGGGTATATAATGCTGATGAGATGTATGTTAGCGTACCCAACAAAAAACTAAACAAATTTAAAAGGTTAATCAAAGGTTGGGAGTATTCTGACATAAATACTATTTCCCTTTCTCCATATATGAATCTCGTATCTCAGATCCATCAACTAGGATGACTCTCTTTAATCGATGGGGAGATACCGATACTGGAGATCTAACTATCGTAAGATTATGGTGGCATTAAGTTATAAATATAAGGAGGAATAGTTATGAAAATAAAATGTCCTAAATGCGAAACAGAAATAAGATCTGTTAAAGATATAGAGTATGTAGAAAATGGCTCGGTATACTTTAAAGTAAGTTTAAAAAAGAATGAGTTATCATATACTCAAAAAGGAATCCGTAGATATGAGGCTGGAGAATTCATATGTGCTCAATGTAAGACTACTCTTCCATTCATTACTGATAAGGCGGTAATAGACTATTTAAAAAATAATATATAGGAGGAGGTATGAAAATAAAAAAAGAAGAATATTTCGTTCTTGATGTGGGTAATGATAACTATCGAGTTTTAAGAGGGTCAGCCCAAACTAAAAAATTAACGCTCGGCAAAACGTATACCGGGGATGAACTTGAGGAATTGGGTTACGAACTCGATAAAGAAGAGGGGCTTGAAGAGTATGTTTGGATAGCGAGAAGTATTCGCTAGTGGGATATAAATAAAAAGGAGGTAGTTATGGAGTGGGTATTAAGATTGAAGGATGCAAAAATAAAAATAGGAGGAAAAAAGATAGCAGGAAATGTAACCATATTCGAAAAATGTTTTCCGATCCTGCCACCCAATACAAAAACCAAATATAGAATTAAACTAACTCGTACTACTAATATACTAGAACAACCTCCCTTTAAACTTAATCTCCTTAAAGGAGTATATCATATTTATCTATTAGAGAATGGAGAATACTGGATAATAAAAGATACAATATTAGTTAAATAGGAGGAAAGGAGAAGAAATGAAAAGAATAACTAGAGAATTTCTAAGAACCCATCCCAACATCATCTTTGTCTATGGAGATAATTATTTAAGAATAGGTTTAGGTGGAGGAGCTAGTTTAAGAGGAGAACCTAATACCTATGGTTTTATAACAAAAAAGAAACCTTCTGATGAAGATAACGCTTTCTTTAAACCTGATGAGTATGTGCCTATTTATAAGTATGAAATCGCTAAATTAAGACAACATATAAAATCACGTCCACAAAACCTTTTCCTAATCTCAAAACTTGGTAGTGGCCTAGCTAATAGATATAGAATATTTGAATACGTAATTGAGCCTCATATAAAAAATGATCTATTGGATTTGGAAAATGTTCGTTTTCTTTGGTAGAGGATTTTATGAACATATCCCATCTATTAAAAGATAAAGAAACACTAAGACTTTTACTCATTAAAACTATCAACAATAAAGATATTTCATTAGCCAAATCTTTAATCCCACTGGTTCAAGATCCCTATTTAACCTATAAATTTGCTCATGATTTAAATCAATCCTTAACCAATAACGAGGAAGATATAATAGCTAGGGATCCCCAAAGTTCTTATCTCTATGCTAGATTCATAGATAAACCTTTCCCTAAAGGTGAACCTATCATAGCCACTCAAGCAAAGGATACTTTTTTTTATGTTGCATATGTTCTTAAACATAAATGGGAAATGGGAGAAGAAGCTATCTCAAACGATACCTATTTCGCTCTAGCCTATACTGAAGAAATATTAAAAGATAGGTTTCTTGTGTGGGAGCCTAAATTAATCAATAACCGTTATTGGTTAAATCAATATATAAAATTCCTTAAAAAAATAAATAAATTAAACGATTTCTTAAAAGATTATCCTACTCTAAATATTACAATATCAAATTGGCCTGAGGTAAAATTTGAACTAGAAAAAAATTCTTCCTAACCAATCCTATATTTTTTTTGTGCTTCCTTGTTTTCACTAGGGTAAATTCTATCTTATCCCATTTTCAAATTCTATTTGTTTTTTAATAGTTTTTTATTTCCTATCCCTTTCTCCTTTTTCTTTCCCCAAAACAAATTCTATTTATTTTTTAATAACTTCTTCCGATTTTGCTATTATAGCTCGAACGAATTATCAAATTCCTTTATTCCTCTTCCTTATCTAGGCGTAATCTAGTTGGTGGTTCCTATTCTTTTTTTGGGGTTTTGGATCTTAAATTAGGTGGACTAAGTGGATGGGTCCCAAGTGGGATCGAAGTTGTGGTCGGGTCCGAACTCCCACCCATCGAAAACTTTAGGCTCGCTCAAACCTCTAAATCAAAATCACTCAAACCTCTAAATCAAATCCCACCCAAACTTTAAAACTTACTAGGTTATCTCTAAATCAAAATCCCACCTCCCACTAAGAAAACCTCTTAAATCAAAATCCCACCTCCCACCAAGTTTATCTCTAAATCAAATCTCATCTCCTACTTAAGTTATCTCTAATTCTAAAAATACTTCCTAATGTTTAATTCTTATCTAAAATACTTCTTATAATAAGATCTATTATAAACTAATCTATAATAAGTAATTATATAATAATAAGTAATTTTTAAAGGGATATTTTATTTTAGATTTAATATAAGAACAATATTGATTATAGAGGAAAAACCAAGAAAACAGCAAAAGATTATTATATTTATATAATAATATTTAGGTAACCTCCCAAAAAAACTTTATTAAGAGGAGAACTGTTAGGATATAAATTATAATCTTTTTTAGTATATTTATTATGAATATAGTGGATTTATTAAAAGATTCGAATAAAGTTAAAGAAGTATTGGAAAAAGCACTTAATGATAAAAATAAAAAATTAGTCAAGATATTGATTCCTATAGCTAAAGATCCATGGTTAACTTACCTATATGCAAGAATGATAGTTAAAGGTAAAATTAAAGACGAATGGGAAGATATTATTGCCCAAGACTTATGGTGTTCTTATAATTATGCGTATAATGTTTTAAAGGGTCCATTCCCTAAAGGTGAAAAGATTTTTGCTAAAAATAATGGATACTCATATAGTTATGCTAAAAAAATTCTAAAGGGTAGATTCATTGAGGGAGAAGAGGTTATCTTAAGTGAGGAGTATTGGTTGAATAAATATAAGGTATTTCTTAGTAAAATAAATAAATTAAAAGAGTTCTTAAAAGATCATCCAGAGGTTAAATTATGAATATAGCGGATTTGTTAAAAGATTCAAATAAAGCTAAAGAAATATTGGACGATGCTCTTGGAGATAAAAATAAAGAGTTAGCCGAGATATTGATTCCTATAGCCAAAGATCCTTATTTAACTTATAGTTATGCCTACCTAATAAATAAACTAATTAAAGATGAATGGGAAGATATTATTGCTCAAGATTCAGGAAGTTCTTGTTCTTATGCTATAGACATTTTACATAAACCTTTTATTAAAGGAGAGAATGCTATTGCTAGAGATCCAGGGTATTCTTATTATTATGCTATAGAGGTGTTAAAAGATAGATTCATTAAAGGAGAAAAAACAATAATAAAGTCAAAGTGGTTAAATGAGTATGTTAGGTTTCTTAAAAATAAAAATAAATTAAATGAGTTCCTAAAAGACCATCCAGAGGTTAAATTATGAATATAGAGGATTTGTTAAAAGATTCTAATAAAGTTAAAGAAATTTTGGGAGAAGCTATTGATAAGAAAAATAAAGAATTAGCCGAGATATTGATTCCAATAGTTAAAGATCCAGAGTTAACTTATATGTATGCCGAAAAAATAACTAAAAGAAAAATTAAAAAAGAATGGGAGGATATTATTATCCAAGATCCTTATTATTCCTACCTCTACTCTTTGAGAATTTTAGATAAGCCTTTTCCAAAGGGAGAGGAAACTATTGCGAAGAACGGATTCTATTCTTTTCAGTATGCCTCAAATGTTCTTATAGATAGATTCATTTTAGGTGAGGAGGCTATTATTAAGGATAAATATTATTATTTGGAAGATTATATCAAGTTTCTTAAAAGAATAGGTAAATCGGAAGAGTTTTATAGAGATTATCCTAAACTTAAAAGAAGTACAGAAGAGGAGGTTAAATTATGAATATAGAGGATTTGTTAAAAGACGCTGATAAAGCTAAAGAAATATTGGAAGATGCTCTTGTAGATAAAAACAAAGAATTAGCAGAATTGTTAATCCCTATAGCCAAAGATCCTTGGCTAACTTATGGTTATGCTTACTTAATAAAAAAACCAGTTAAAGATGAGTGGGAAAATATTATTGCTCAAGATCCACAAAGTTCTTGTTCTTATGCTATAGACATTTTACATAAACCTTTTATTAAAGGAGAGGGTGTAATAATAAAGTCAATGTGGTTAAATGAGTATGTGGATTTTCTTAAAGAGATAGGTAAACTAAATGAGTTCTTAAAAGATCATCCAGAGGTTAAATTATGAATATAGAGGATTTGTTAAAAGATAAAATTAAAGCTAAAAAAGTTCTCGAAAAAGCTTTGGTAGATGGTAATAAGGATTTGGTTAAAGCTCTTATCCCAATCGTTAAAGATCCTGAGTTAACTTATTTCTATGCTAAAGATATAGTTAAAGGAAAGATTAAAGATGAGTTCGAAGATATTATTGCTACTTCGGATCGTTATTCTTATTTCTATGCTAAAAATGTTTTAAGAAGTCCTTTTCCTAAAGGAGAAGATAATATTGCTTTAACTCTCTATTCCTATTTCTATGCTAAATATGTTTTAAATAGTCCATTCCCTAAAGGAGAAGATGCTATTGCTAGAGATAATTATTATTCATATGATTATGCTAAAGATATATTAAAAGATAGATTTATTAAAGGAGAGAAATCAATAATAGATTCGTGTTGGGTGTATGATTATGTTGATTTCTTAAAAAAGATAAATAAATTAAATGAGTTCTTAAAAGACCATCCAGAGGTTAAAGATAAGATAAAAAAATAGTATTATTTATATGGACATATCTGATTTGTTAAAAAATAATAATAGTAAAAAAATATTACATGATGCTATTAATAACAAAAATATAGAATTGGCAGAAGCTTTAATTCCTATCGTTAGAGATCCAAGGTTAACTTATAAATATGCTAGGAATATAGTTAAAAGTAAAATTAAAGATGAGTGGGAAGATATCATTATCCAAGATGCAGATGTGACTTATTGGTATGTCAGAGATGTTATAAGAGATCCCCTTCCTAAAGGTGAGGATATTATGTCTAAAGATGCTATAGTGGGATTTTACTATGCAAAGAATATTTTGAGAGATAGATTCATTAAAGGAGAAAAGATTATAATTAAGAGTGAAAGTTATTTGAACGAATATATTAAGTTTCTTAAAAAAATAAATAAATTAGATGAGTTCTTAAAAGATCATCCTGAAGTAAGATAGAGTATGAATATAACTGATTTATTAAAAGATCCAAATAAAATAAAAGAAATTTTGGAAAAAGCTATTGATAAGAAAAATAAAGAATTAGCTGAAATGTTAATCCCTATAGCCAAAGATCCTTATTTAACTTATGAGTACGCTAGAGAAATAGTTAAAAGAAAAATTAAAAAAGAATGGGAAAATATCCTTGCCCAAGATTCTTATTGTGCTTATTTTTATGTATCGAATATTTTACATGAACCCTTTCCAAAAGGAGAAGATTCTATCGTTAAAGATTATTGGTGTTCTTATTATTATGCAAGAGTAGTTTTAAGAGGCCCATTTATTAAAGGAGAGGATACTATTGCCCGAAATCCTAAATATGCTTATGGGTATGTTAAAAATATATTAAAGGATAGATTTATTAAAGGAGAAAAATCAATAATAGATTCGGGTTGGGTGTATGATTATGTTGATTTCTTAAAAAAGATAAAAAAATTAAATGAGTTCCTAAAAGACCATCCCGAGGTTAAATTATGAATATAGAGGATTTGTTAAAAGATAAAATTAAAGCTAAAAAAGTGCTCGAAAAAGCTTTGGTAGTTGGTAATACGGATTTGGTTAAAGCTCTTATCCCAATCGTTAAAGATCCAGGTCTAACCTATCAATATGCTCTGTATTTTGGTGGGGGTAAGGTTGAAGATGAGTTTGAAGATATTATTGCGCAAAATGATTATTACGCACTCCATTATGCTAAATATATTTTGAAAAAACCTTTCCCAAAAGGAGAGAATATTCTTGCAACTAATTCTAGATACGCCTATGAATATGCTAGAGATATATTAAAAGGTAGATTCGAAAAAGGTGAAGATGCTATCAGTAAAAGTTATACTTACTCGTTTCATTATGCTAGCGATGTTCTAAAAGGTAGATTCGAAAAAGGTGAAAGCGTAATTTGTAAAGATCCTGAATTGGTTTATCTGTACGCTAGAGATATTCTAAAAGGTAGGTTTGTAGAAGGAGAGAAATATATCATAAAAGAAACTCGGTGGACTTACCTTTATGCAGATGAGATTTTAAAAGGTAGGTTTGTTGAAGGCGAGGATATTATTGCTAAGGATGCGTGGTATTCTTATCATTACGCTATAGATGTAATAAAGGATAGGTTTGAAAAAGGAGAAAAAGCTATTATTGGAGTTAAGGTGTATTTTAAAGATTATATTAAGTTTCTTAAAAAAATAAATAAATTAAATGAGTTCTTAAAAGATCATCCTGAAGTAAAAGATAAAGTATGAATATTAG
>Ga0123519_10011979_pt1 | contig 12686 bp, 12 predicted proteins | sample YelNatPaOPRAMG02_FD_87396 | JGI IMG/M metagenome (GOLD analysis project Ga0123519, IMG submission 87396) | Hot spring microbial communities from Yellowstone National Park - Yellowstone National Park OP-RAMG-02 (version 2) | ecosystem: Environmental > Aquatic > Thermal springs > Hot (42-90C) ...
AGTGGTATCTAAAGAGCGGACCAGTTCCGGAGGAATAATTGTGCCTTTAAGTAGAATAGAAAATACCAAATCCGAAGGATTTTCCCGCTTTTCATATTGAACCGGGTTTGAGGTCTTGACCTCAATGGTTGAGACCTGCGGGCTATATTTAAAATCAATCCCCAACACTTTAATTAGCCCTGGACCCGCTACCGGGGTAGGCGGACTCACCACCACTGGCGCGGTTGCTCCTCCAGTAGGTTCTACCACTGGCACCGCCAAAGCTGGCGGAGCAGGAGTTGAAACATCCGCAGTGGTGCTAACCGTAATAACAAGCCTTTCTCCTTCTCTGGCGATATTATATGATGGTAAAGAAGCAGAAGAGCCATCCAGAACGATCCGAAGCTTAGTAGGATGTTGACCAATTCTGAGTTTCGCGATGCCCTGGCTATTTACCATTAGCTGGTTTCCAGGATAGAGACTAGCTACCTTCCAGAGGTCTAACACCAGTCGAGCCGGGCTTTTCATTTCAAAGGAGTTAAAATCTGGGGGATTACCATCCATTACCAATAGAATTCTGGTTCGGTCTGTTTCCTCTGAAACTACTATATCCAGCAATTTGGAGGCAATTTTACTAACCGGCACCTCGCCAATTGTTGCCCCAGAAACCGTGGTGGGAGACACTTCCGCTTCCTCAGCTGTGACCTCCGCTTCTACTGGTTGCGCGGGTTTTTCCTCCACAATCACTCCCCCCTCACTGGTGGAAAGAAGGTCCTCGGAGGTAATTTCTTTAGGTTTTTCCTCCGGCTTAAGAGTAATGATGAGCAAATTTTCGTTCCTGGTCACCTCTTGAGCCATTTTCATATCCAAGCCGATTTCTATCCTCGCCACTGAGGTCTTTTCTCCGGGCACGGTGCTGGTCTTAATAGTATTTATCACACCATTATTGATTACCAGTTGGGCCGGAACTTCTTCACTCATCATATAGTCCGCTATATCCAAGATAATCAGAGCCGGCTCCATTTGAGGATAGATACTGTAATAATAACCGGATGAAGTGGTAGTCACCACCACCTGAAACCACTCCCCGGACTGCTGAACTTTTACCCCAATTACCTTATTCAGCTCCTCTTGGCTCTTTTTAGCAGAGATTGAAAACAAAAGCCCTGCCAGCAAAAGACCCAGCCAAAACCTGCTAACCTTTCCCCTCGCTCTCGCATTCCGCTTGACCATTGAGCTCCTCCTTATTTCTTCCTTTATTGACCCTCTCATTTAACTTTTTCCTATAACCTCCCTTAAGTTAATAGGTCTCCATTTTAAGAAATTTCTCCACAATCCGAATTTGTTGCGGATTGGCCGGGTCAAGATATTGTTCCTCAATCACAATCCCATCCGGCTTTATCTCCTTCACCCGACCATGATTTATCCCCAGTTCATCTCCAACCTTTACAAAATAATCATTGCCGTTGGGCAAAACAATATGCGCAATGTCTCCCCTCATTCCGCCGACAATAATTCCATCAATCCACATCTGGTCTAAATTATATTGAACCAATTCCCCCTCACTTCTTTTCCCCTCACTAATTAACTCGGGCATTTGAAACGGGTCTCGCTTGCCAGAAGGGTTATAACTCCAGCCCACCTTTTTCTCTTTTTCTCCTTCTTCTTCAACCGCGGTAGGAGCAGTAGTTTTCTCTACTTTGGCAGTTGGTTGCGTGGGACCAGTGGTTATTTCCCCCTTACAGCTATAAACAAAAAACAAAACCCAACCGAGTAAAATTAAGCTCCCAGCCCATCTCCAGATTTTTTTCAGCTCCAGTCTCATATTCATATTTATTCCCTCTTCCTCCAGAGTTTATCTCGTCTTCGTCGGTTGCGCTTTACCTTTCTTCTCTTCAGTCACCTGCGCCTCCTCCTTAAACCGATAAGCTAATAAAGTAAAATTCGCCTCTAACATACCTTTTTCTTTAGCCCGTTGAACCTGAAGATTAGTGATGTTAACGATTCTCTCCATCCGAGCCAATTCATTAAGAAAAATCATCATCGCAAAAAAATTAGACCGAAGTTTCATCTTTACTGGAACTTCAACATACAAGGTTTGAGTCTGGTCGCCTTTTCGCTCAAAGGTGGTGACCTCAATGCCATTAGTTTTAGCGCGCACAGTGACATCCTTAAGTAGCTCATCAATCTGAGTTTTGGTGGGCAATTTGGTCATCGCCTTTTCTAATTCTTTTTTGAGAATTTTATTCTGAGTCTCAAAAACCTGGAGGCTATCTTTTACCGCCATCAACTCAGTGATACTTTTCTGAAGCTGAGTGAGTTCGCTGTTGAGCTGGTCAATTTGGTTGCGGTAACTACGGTCAATGGTGAAATAGTATAATATAAAAATAACCGCTGATACCAAAAGCAACGCCAAAGCCTTTTGATACCAGGGAATTTTGATTATCCTTTCCGCCTTAAGATAATCACCAATCGCCATTGATTAACCTCCTTGCTCCGAGCCAGGGAGAGCGCCCTCCGCCATCGGCTTTTTCACTTCTACGCTCATCTGATATTGATAAAAAGGACTCCCTAATCCAGACTTGGCTTGGAGCTCAACTTTTTTGAGATTGACCACCCCGAAATACTTATTTCGCTTCTCAAGATTAGAAATGAAATTACTAATCTGGTCCTTTTCAGTTGCCCCACCTTTAAGCTCCCAAGCGGTATTATATAATGCGCCCGTGCTTTCCCCTTTGCCGGTAATTAAATTATCAATCCAGACCGCATTCTGTCCGGTTTCGTTTTGAGGAATGGCTTCACTTAATTGGTCAATCAATTGTAGATACCAATCCCTTCCTCTTTCCAACCCAGTAATTACCTCAATCTTTTTTTGTAAAATCTCATTATCCTTTTTATATTGCTCCATCTGCTTCTGAATCGACTGAAGCTCAGCGAGCTCCTTCTTCTTCTGTGCTATCGTGTTATCCAGAGAATTAATTTGTCCTTTACGCGCCACCACCATATAAATTATGCCCGCCAACACCACCAGAAGAACAACAATAACAACTACGATTTGATTCTGAAGCGTCGCCTTCTTCTTGGCTTCTTTAACCGGTAATAAATTTATCTTAATCATCTATCTCCTGCCCTCCTTAAAGCTAATCCCACTACTACTCCCGCTTGAGGTCCCACTTCCTCTATATATGCCGGGTCAAAATGTTTTGGATTCCGCTCCACATTCTTAAACGGGTCTAAAATCTCTACTGGTAAATTCTGATTCTTGCCTATCGCCTCCGCTAACCCAGAAATCCGACAACTCCCTCCACATAGCCAAATCTTGTTAATCTGCGCATCTGCAGGAGCCGCAGCAGAATAAAAATCCAGACTCCGGGCAATCTCTCCCGCAATCTGTTCGCTCACCTCCCTTATCACCATATCCACTTCCTTACGCATAACCTCCTCTGTATCTTTTTTCGCACTTCCACCCTTTTTGAGCAGTTCCGCATCCTCATAGCTAACGCTCAACTGCTTCTGAATCTCCTCAGTAAAAAGATTTCCCCCCATAGAAATATCCCGACTAAATACATACTGACCGCCCTGAAGCACCACAATATTGATTAAAGAGGCGCCGGCATTGACCAGCGCAATCACCTCCTTCTCCATAATCGGATAATTAGCCTCATACATATTGAGCAAAGAAAAAGCATTAACATCTATCACCACCGGATTCAAGCCCGTCTCGGTCAAAACCGAAACATAATCATTGATTATCTCTTTCTTAGCCGCCACCAGCAAAACTTCCATATTCCCTTCCGCATCTCCCGGATTAAGTATCTGAAAGTCCAAATTCACATCCGAAATCTCAAACGGGATGTATTGAGCCGCCTCCCATTGAATCTGCTCCTCTAATTGCTCCTCAGTCATTGCCGGCATTGTAATCTTCCGAATCATCACGCTTTGTCCGCTAACACTGGATACCACTTCCTTGGCTTTAACCTTGCGCTCAGAAAGCAAGGTGCGAATCGCATCCACCACCGCACCGGTATTCATAATCGCACCGTCCACAATCACCTCAGGCGGAATAGAGACCATTCCAAAATTGGCTAACTGATAACCTTTTTTGCTCTCCCTGAGTTCTGCCACTTTTATGGTGTTAGAACCAATATCCAGCCCTATTGTCGGTTTTTTCCCTCCAAAAATCCCCATCTAAATCTCTCCTTAATTTTTTCCTTATTCTCCCCCATCCCTATCCTTATTGATGCTCTTCATCCTCTCTCTGATTCAATTTTTTTCATCCCTGACCTTCTAGACCTACCTCGCACAGAAGTCTCATCCAAAAAAACCTTATCCTTTTCACTGAGCTTATAGCCCAAGGCTAAAATTAGCTTACGCTTGGTGTCCATCCTGCAATCCATACCCCTTTCAATCCGGTCAATGGTAAGCGCACTAATCCCCGCCTTCCGAGCCAGTTCCGCCTTACTCATTAACAGAGATTCCCGAATTGCTTTTACATTATTCTTTCCCATTTACCTACCCCGTGTTTCCTTCTCTTTATCTCCCCAGCTTTTATCCCTTTACCCCCGCTAATTATATTATGTATAACTTTTAGCTCATTTGTCAAGAGTTTTTTGTAATTTTTAAAAATTTTATTTAATTTTATTTAAATTTAACATAAATATAGTGTAATTATTATTGCTACCACAAAATATAGTATATAATAAAGAAAAATCAAGTGTGGATAATCTGTCTAAAAATTGTGAATAAACCGACAATAAAATAGCTCATAGCGGTGGTAAAATTAAACCCAATTATGGAGCTTGGATATTAAAATTTCCTCCCAGCTCCGCAAATGCTCCCTCTGAATCTTTGACCCGAACCAAAATTTTTATCTCCCCTTGAAATCCATCTGGAATCGTCCAGCTAACTATTTCCTTTATTGAATTTAAAGTTGCCCCAGGAGGCGCCTCTACCAGCTCATAATTAAGTCTATCCCCATCCGGGTCTTTAACATGAAATTGATAATAAAACACCTTATTCTCTATCCAGGACTCCCCCTGGTCAATAGCCTCTGGATGCTGATTGGCTATTACTGCAAAATTAGAAGGATACCAGGTTTCTGGGGCAAGTTCTGTAGCCACTTCCACAAATATTTGGTCTCCCTTTTTTAACTCATACTCGCCGAGAGAAAGCTCCTCTCCCTCTGCACCCTCTAAAAGCTCGTTGTTCACTCGCCAGCGATAATAAAACTCCACTCCTTCACAACCGGAGCAATCAATCTCCACTCTCAAGATACTTTCTTTGCTCGCCTGCTCCGGGGTAATCCAAACTCTTTTAATCACTGGTCTTTCCCCCTTTACCATCACTTCCTCAGAGCGGATAAAATCAATTTTATTCACCCCATCACTAGCGCTCAGCTCCACATATATAACTGAATTCGGCTTTAGCTCCTTTGCCTCTAAACTATTGGAGCCACCTTCTTTAATCAGCTTTCCATCCCGATACCATTTATAACTGAAAACCACTGGGTCATTTTCTTTATCAACAAAATCCACCACTACCTGTAAATCCTGATTAGCGATAGCGGGGCTGGGCGAGAAGCTTATCTTATAAATTTGGGGAGGACGATTTTCTTGTTCGGACTTACCTCGGCAACCGATAATAACACTCAGGACTAATAGAAAAATAATCAGCGCACTATTTTTTATCTTCATTTTTCCCTCCTTATCTCTTAAATGGATATTTCCTCCAGAAATAAAAAGTCGCTAAAAGCACAAATAATCCAGCCAAGGGACCATTTACTAAAATCCCCCAGGGATGGTCTTTACTATTGCCCAGGACCTGCATCATAGCCGGGGCTACTAAAAATGAAATTCCCCAAGCCAATTTGGTAATCAAGCCCTCTGCTCCCATATACATTGACTCCCGACGGTAGCCAGTGAGCTTCTCGTCAAAATCAATTACATCTGAAATTAAAGGTCTTTGCAACACCAGCACCGCAGAAACCGGCGGAGCCACTATAAAATACATCACAAAGCCAAAAATTTTAGGATTGATACCTGGAACTAATTTGACCATCGGAAAAAGCGGAATCACCAGCCCAAACCAGAGCATTGCTATTGAAAAAGTTAGCTTCTTGCCCACTCTCCCTCCTAACCAAGCAGTGAGCGGAAAAAATAATCCCGCAACAATCAAAATCACCCCCAATAAAAGCCCAGAAACCTCCTCCTTCACGCCCATAACCACTTTCCCAAAAAAGGGCGTAATGATAATCAACATATTACTGCTCAAGATAAAAACCGCAATAATAGCAATATAGGGAAGAAAAGAGGAATTTTTAAACACCTCCACCACCGCCCTTACCATCCCAAATGGTATCTCCTTTTTCTCACTATGAGGGGTCTCCTTTAGCTTGAAAACCATTGCCAAATAAATCGCAACCAATATCAAGCCTGAGATGATTCCCATTATCTTATATCCATCTAAGTTGATTTTTATCAGATTAAACTTATGCGCCAGAAAAAAACTCACTACAAATCCAGTAATCACCTGAGCAATTACCCTCCCAAAAACCTCTCCATAAGCCATCAGCGTGCTTACCTGAATCCGCTCCTTAAGATAGGGGGTTATCTCCGGCAAAAGCGACATATAAGGATTTACCACCACTGGATATAAAAATCCGAACCCAGTTAAATAAATCCCTAACATAATTATATTAATCCAGCTCGGCTCCCGAGTGGGCGGAAACCAGACTAAAGCTAAAAATAAAGCTAAAAAAGGCGCTCCAAAAAGAATAAACGGCCTCCTTCTTCCCAATCCGGTTTTAGCCCTATCACTGAAGAAGCCCACGATTGGGTCGCCAATGGCATTGCATACATACCGCAAAAAATTAAGAACCCCTGCTACACCCACACTGAGATAAATATCTTTAGACTCCGGCGGAGAATAAAAATAAATTATCCAAGTATCTACCAAGGCGATACTCAGCGCAGCTGGCAAATTACCCAAACCATATATGAACTTATTTCCAGTTGATAAAGCTTTGCCCTCCAGCTTCTCTTCCTGCTCCCGAGCCAGTGCCTCAACCAGCCTCTCAGAATCTTTTTGCTCCACCGCTCTCTACCTCATCTTTAGCTCGGTTTTAAACCCTCAATTCCCGAATTGCAGACGCGGTCTCCTCTGGAAGCGCAGTATTGATAAAAATCCCCGAGCCAATCTCAAATCCCGCCATCATTGTCAAACGAGGCACGATTCGTAAATACCAATGAAAATACTCCTCATCTTCATCCCGAATCGGCGCAGTATAAATCACTATATTATAATCTGGATTGCCGAGTAGCTTAAACAATTTTGCCAGATTCCGCTTTAACACCTTGCCTAACTCTTTAGCCTTCTCTATCTCAATATGCCCCACGCAAGCAGAATGCTTTTTCGGTAAAATCCAGGTCTCAAACGGACTACGAGACGCAAATGGATGAATCACCACAAAATCCTCCCCATCCTCTATCACTCTCTTCCCGACCTTAAGCTCCTCTTGAATCAAATCACAACAGATACAACCTCCGGTGTCATCATAATATCTGGTCGCAACCGCCATCCTTCTTCTCAAGCTCTGAGGAACAATTGGAGTGGCAACTATCTGCCAGTGCGGATGAATTAAAGAGGTGCCAGCATGTTCCCCGTGATTCTTAAAAATAATCACCACCTGAATATGAGGCTCATTCCGCAAAGCTAAATACCGCTCCCGGAGAGCTATCACCACCTCTTCTGCCTGCTTATCTGTAAAATAAGGAAAATATAGATTGTGCTTGGGGGTTTCTATTAAAACCTCGTGCCGTCCCGCTCCATCCATCTTCCTAAAAAGCCCCTCCACCTCTCTCTTTGGCTCCCCTACTGGTTGTAATGCAGAAAACTTATTGGGAATCACCCGAATCCACCAGTTAGAAGAATTAGCAGTGCCTCCAGACCTATACCCAAGCACCTCTGGCGGGGTCTGAGACTCATTTCCCGGACAGAACGGGCATTTTGGGTCAAACTCCGGGGGCAATGGCTTAGCTGGCTTAGAAAAATCATGCGGTCGTTTTGCCCGCTCAGTTGCAATAATCACCCACTCATTGGTGGTGACATCCTGTCTTATCTCGCTCATTTTCTTGCTCCTTTTTAAAAAATTTTATTAAAAATAAATCCTCATCCGCTTAATCAATTCTGCTCGCATGCAAAAAAATTTTCAAATCCCGATAATCCAAATAGGATTATTTTCTAAAACCAAAATCCTCCTAATCCCTTATTTCCCACTTCTCCCTCTCCGGTTCACTATCTCTAAAAATTCTTTATGAATCCTGCCATTAGTCGCCCACAATTCCTTCTTATCTAAGGGCATTGGCGCTCCTTTCAAATCCGTGACCGTTCCACCCGCCTCCTCCACCAATAATACCCCGGCAGAAACATCCCAGCTATTTAAATTATACTGCCAAAAACCATCAATCCGACCAGAAGCGACATAACATAAATCCAGCGCCGCCGCACCATCCCTTCTAATCCCATGCGGATAAGGATGAATCAGATTATAGAGCCTTAAGTCCCGCTCCATCTCTTTTCCCCGGTCATAAGAAAAACCAGTAGCTAAAAGCGCATCTTTTAATCTGGAAACCTTGCTCACCCCAATCCGCTTTCCATTCAAAAACGCGCCTTTGCCCCGAACTCCATAAAACATCTCATTCCCAATCGGGTCATAAACCACTCCTAACAAAGGCTTACCTCTACTTACCAGCGCTATAGATACGCAAAACTTTAAATACCCATGCGCATAATTAGTGGTTCCATCCAGCGGGTCTACCACCCAGATATACTCTGAATCTAATGAGCCCCCTCCCCTCTCCTCGCTCAAAATTTCATGGACCGACACCTCTCTCTCTAACAAGGCAATAATTTCCTTCTCGCATAAAAGGTCCACCTCGGTGACTAAATTAGCTACCCCTTTTAGACGGTATCCGCTGATTTTACCCAGATACTCCATCTGAATCACGCCCGCCTTTCTGGCGCAACGCTTGGCAATACCCAGCCATCCTACCAGCTTTTCGCCAAATTTTTTATCCCAACCCATTTTCCTCATTCTAAAAAACTATCTCCTCTATAAAATAGTTCTACCCGTTTTATTTATTTAACAAGAAAGGAAAAGCAGAGAGCACTCCTTCAGTAATAAATTCTATCGCCTTTACTGTAAGAAGCAGTCCCATCAACCGAGTGAGGATATTTATCCCGGTATTTCCCACTGCTTTCAACAAAATCCCAGAAAAGCTGAGAATCAGATAAGCCAAAATACTGGTCAACAACGCAGAGATTGAAACTATTAACTTCCCTTCAAAGCCCGAATGCTGAAAAACTAATATCATCGCAGTGGTAATCGCGCCTGGACCACTCAAAATCGGTATCCCTAATGGAATTACTGCTATATCCTCCTTGACAAGCGCCTCCTCCTCTTCCTTGGGCGTGCTTTTAGTCCATAATCGGAAGGCATGAAGCATAGTTAGACCAATGATAAAAATTAAAATCCCACCTGCAATCTGAAAAGAAGAAATAGACACCCGAAAAAGATATAAAACCGACTTGCCCAGAAAAATAAACGCCAAAAGCGTTATAACGCAGGTGAGACTTGCCCGCAAAGCAATTCGCTTCCGCTCTTGAGCACCCTTTCCTTCAGTTAAACCCAAAAAAATAGGCGCATTCCCAAACGGATTGACTATCGCAAAAAGCGAAATCAGGCTGGCAAAGAAAAACTTTAGCCCCTCATTTAAATCCATCCTATTTTATTTTAAAACCCCTAATCAAAATTAACAAAACCTTCTCCATCTATCAATCTCAATTTCTATTCAATCCATCTCACCTGCGGAATCTCTCGCTCCACCACTCCATCAGCCGGTCTTGCTGGATAACCCATAACAATGCAAGTCGCTATCTCATCATAAGGCCATTTTAATCCCAATTTCTTTTTGAGTTTGAGGCTCATATTGATAGGCTCAGATAAGCCAATATAACAAGTCCCCAAGCCAAGTGAATGCGCGGTCAGGACCATACTATGCGCAAAAAGCCCGCAATCCAATAATGGCTTACCGATTCCTCTGCTATCTTTGACAATAAAAATCGCTACTGGCGCATGCAAAAATAAATCATACTTAGGACGATTCTGATAAATCGCATCTATCCCCCCAATTAGCCTCGGGTCCATTCTCCCCGGTGATACCCAAGAATAAAGATGAACCATAACCTTGTTCCAAAGCCTCCTCCCCATATAAATCACCCGAAGCAAGTTCAAAATCTTCACGCTCCAGTCCGCTATCTCTTTTAATAACTCCTGATTCTCCACCACAACCACTTGCCAGGGCTGACAATTGCCTCCACTGGGCGCAAACCTACCTGCCTCTATCACCCTCCGAATCAGCTCCTTCGGCACCTTCTCCCGCTTAAACACCCGATTGCTCCGCCGACGATAAATTACCTTCTCTACCTCAGTTAATTTATCTTCTATTTCTGAAAATGGCTTGGGCACCTCTTCCTGAAAAGGATTGGGATAACCAAAACCAACCCGAGGATGAATCTGCTGACTCTTATACCTCCCCTTCTTTATGTTTAAATAGCCTTTAATCTCAATTGCCCCCTCTTTGCAGATAGTCGCACAATTCCAGCAAGCAATGCATACTTCCCCAAAAAAAGCATTACCCACAAATACCGCCTTCTTATCCTTTAGCGCAATCAGCTGTCCCCCGCATTGCTTAACACAATATCCACAACCACTGCATTTCTCCGGGTCAATCCTAATCCTAGGAAATTCAACCTCTTCTTGAGAATATGATTCAACCTTTTGATAAACATGCGCACTAAAAAATCTTTCCAGCATTTTTTCCCCTCTCTGAGTTTAAGGTTTGAGCCTGACTCCTGTCTTCTCCGCATCCCAGGTGTCAGCAGTAACTCCAAGCTCCTGTAATTTCTTCTTTACTACCCGATGAGTCTCGGTCTTGGGCAATTCCTCCACAATGCGCACATAACGCGGAATCGCAAAATATGCTAACCTGCCCTTTAAAAATTCTATCAACTCCAATGGCTCTAATTTCTTCCCCTCCACCAATATCAAGCTTACCATAATCTCATCCTCGCCTAACTCGCTGGGCACCGCATAAACCGCACATTCCTGAACCGAAGGATGTTTCAATATCTCCTGCTCCACCTCATAAGTAGAGACCATTTCTCCCTTTTTACGCACCTTCTCCGTATCCCTGCCCACAAAATAGAAAAAACCCTGCTCATCCCGATAAACATAATCCCCAGTATGAAGCCAGCCATCTCTAACCTTCTTCTCGGTCGCCTTCTCATCCCGATAATACTCCACCTGGCGACCACTGGCTTTGCCTCCTAAATAAATGCAAAGCTCCCCCGGCTCTCTTGGTTTTGCCTCTTCACCATCATCCTTCACCACCTTAACCTTAATTCCTAAGGGCTTACCAATTGAGCCTTTGGGCGCATTGCCAGTATTCATTATAATCCCGCCTCCACCATCCACCGCTCCATAAGCCTCCCAGATTTCCACTCCAAACCTCTGCTCAAATTTCTCCCATAGCTCACTCGGGCAGGAACTGGTGATAATCCTCCTGATTTTATGTTCCCTATCATTTGGCTTCTCCGGCTGTTTGAGCAAAATCGGAATCATCGCACCTAACAGGTTAAAGGTGGTCGCATTATACATCCTCACCTCATCCCAGAACCGAGACGCACTGAACCTCTTTCCCATTGCCAGGCTCCCGGCTCTAGCCAAAACGCTTAAGGTCGTGACAAAAAGAGCATTAGCATGAAAAAGCGGAAGACAGGTATAATATATCTCATTCGGTTTTGCGATTGCTAATCCCATCCCCCGCATCATTAACCCTAACATATCCCCCTGGCGATAGACCACCCCTTTAGGAAGTCCAGTAGTGCCTGAGGTATACATTAAAACCGCTAAATCCCCAACCCGAGGCTTAACTTTAGGACGCTCATTGGAAACCTTTGTATTATAAAACTCCCGAATGGAAATCGCCCCTTGGGGAAGAGAAACCGACTCATCATAATCATTAACTATCACCATCTTCAAATTCGGCACCTGCTCCTTAATTCTTGCCAGATGTTCATATAAAGAATGATGAATCATTATCACCTCACAATTGCTGTTGGTAAGAATATGCTTAAGCTGGTCTCCCCGCAAAGACACATTTACCGGCACCACGAACATCCCGATTTTCTCCGCACCAAAAAAGAAATCCAAAAAACGAGGAGAATTAAAATCCATAATCGCTAGCCCTTGCCCGGGACCAAAACCTAACTCCAAAAACTTATTCCCAATCCGATTAGCCTTCTCATCTGTTTGCCGATAGCTGAACTTCTCATCATAAAAATAAAGAAAAATCTTCTCCGGCTCCCTCTGAACCGCATCCTCTAAAAGGTCACAAAGAAAAAATCCCTCTGCCAAAGATAAGCTCTTAGCCTTAACACTTTTCTTCAGAGTCTTTAAAAGCGTTCCCCGCTTAAACTCAAACTTAAGCACATTCCAAGCTATCTTTGCCAGAAGTAGTTCCGGCCTCATTCCTTCCCTCCTAACTAATTCTTTCTATTACCCTTCCGAGCAATCAGACCGATACCCCTCATCCCTCTCTTCTCAAAATAGTTTCCATAAGTTCCAGCCGTTTGAGCGGAGAAGGACC
>Ga0123519_10011980_pt1 | contig 12686 bp, 11 predicted proteins | sample YelNatPaOPRAMG02_FD_87396 | JGI IMG/M metagenome (GOLD analysis project Ga0123519, IMG submission 87396) | Hot spring microbial communities from Yellowstone National Park - Yellowstone National Park OP-RAMG-02 (version 2) | ecosystem: Environmental > Aquatic > Thermal springs > Hot (42-90C) ...
CCCATTCCACTACATTAGCAAAATGCTGCCGGGGTACACCAAATCTCGCAAAATCAAAATTTTCTATCACCAGCAGATCAAAATTTTCTAAATCTTTACTGAAGACATCATAAGCCGGAAAAGGGATAAGCGACAGGTCTTTATCCGCCACCAGAGTAACATTTTCGGGATTGCGCAAAATCACAAAAGACACCAGATCAATCCCCGGATTATTTTTCCAGACGAGCCGCCGAAAAGCATAATCATAGCCGGGCTGACCGCAGATATAGAGGATGCGCAACTGGTCGCGAATAACCTGAAAAGAAAACTTCTGGTAATTGTTTTGCTCGGTTATCTCTTTGGGCCGGGCCGCAACCCGCAGGGTATAATTAAAACTGCCGGGCCGACTGGTATCCAGCAGAAATTCGGTTTCATAATAATTGGTCCGACCATCAGAGAATATAGTTTTTCGCTGGACAACCTTATTGTCTTTTTCCAGCCAGACCTCAATCGCCCCCGGCGGAAATCCCCGAACCCTAATTCCGGCCTCAACCCGGGCCGGCATATTCCGGAAAGTCATCTCCGGATATTGTAGTTTTACTATGGCGATATCTCGTAAAACCACCTCGGCAAAAGCCGCGACATTTACCGGCACCCCCAGTTGCTGGCTAAAAATCTCCGGGGGAAAATTGTCCAGGCTGTCCACATTTTCCTGGCCATCGGTTATCAAAAAAATCGCCCCCAGATTTTCGCTGTTAAGTTTGCGGATTGTCTCTAAGGCCTCGGCAATACCAGTCCGATAAAAAATTGGATACTTATCCTGATTAAACAAAGACCAATCAATCGGCTGGACCCCGTCGCCAAAACAATAAATTTTTACTTCATACTTCTGGGCCCAGGCGGAAAGATTTTTTCGGAGAAATTTTCTGGCTTCGGCCAATCGGCCACTTATCTCAAAACTGCGGGAAGTATCCAGGGCCACCGCCAGGACCGGCCGGCTCTTCTGATAGACCTTCCGGGAAGGATTAAAAATAAAAACCAACAAAACCAGAAACACCAGAAGACGCAAAAAATAGAAACGATTGTTCACTGGCGTAATTTCTCCTGAATATATGGCTGATGAACTGCGTCGGCTTTATAAGTGCCGCAGAGCGCATACATGATGATGTTCAAAGTCAATTGCTGGGCGGCAAACCGCTGAGTTTCGCCACCCGGTTGACACTCCCAGAGATAATTGCCCAGGCGGTCCCTGGCCCAGGCGCCGAGTAAATCGTTATACGAATAGATAATCGCCGGTCGGCCGGCAATCGTACTGCCCAGAAGATAATTTTTTACCAGCAGCCGGCCACCCATTGCCCGCAAAAGATAATAACTGCGGAAAATCGGATAATCCGGAGGAATCGGTCGCAATGGCGCTTCGGGAAAAATTTGATTTAACTCCTGCTGGACTATCCGACTGAAATCCGCCCCACTCCAGCCGGAAGAGTCATCAATAAACAGCATTCCGCCCCGGTCAATAAACCGCCGCAAATTTTCCTTTTCCTGGCGACTGAACCCGGAAAAATCATTCCGTCCGAGCATAATCAAAAATGGCAGAGAAAATATTTTATCATCGCTCAAATCAACTACCACCCTTTCCGGATAGACCTCAATACTGGTGGTGGTAAGAAGAAAGTTTAAAATATCCTTCCAGACATAGGGATACGGGTCCCAGTTCCCCCGATAGCGCACCTGAGCAAAAACAAAGGCATTGCCGTATTCAGCAAAAACCAGACAATCGCTAAAAATAATCAGCAGGATTAAAAAAATTCTTTTCATCTTTCAGGTTTTAAACAACAATTCTATTTCCAGAAAAATTACCAGAAGCAACCAGAAACTCAACTGGGCTGGTTTGCCCAGAATAATCTCCCGGACGCGGTTGAGTTCTCCGGATTGGAGATAATAAACTTTGCCCCGACTGATTCGGCGCCAGTCGGCCGGACTAAATTTTTCCAGATTGCTTTCGGTAAAATCCGGAGGAAAATTTACCGCCACCAGTTGATTTATCCGGCGATTATTGACCACAGCGACTATCCGATAAATTCCCGGTTCTTTTAATGTCCGGGGGACGGACAATTTTTCCCACTCACCTGAGCGATAAACCGCCAGTTCCTCAATGGTGGCCGGTCGGATTTTAACCTGGCCCATCTGAACCAGGACCAGTGAATCTTTCTGAATACGCAATTCTTCGGTGTTAATCATCAGCGGGATTTCCCGCGTTGCCTCCGCCGGGCCACTGAGAATTTTTTGCAAAATAAACGAGAAAACCGGCTTTACTGCCAGATTTCCCCAGTCCCGGTCAGCCGTAGTGGCGACAAAATATACCTGACTGTTGCCCACCAGAAGCGGCCGATTGTTTTTTAATAAGAGGAATGAGTAACTGCGGTCTTTTTTCTGAACGGCCAGAGCGGAAACCGAAATTTTTTCCCATTCAAAATCCGGCCAGGGCAAAAAACTTTCTGGCAGAAAAACCGGCTGAACCGATTCCTTCGCCGGGACAAACTCGCCAATGATAACCGGCAACCATTCCTGTTGATTGTATACCTCGGCATTTATTTTATCTCCGGCAAAAATCAGAATATTACCCCCGTTATTTAGATATTCTTTAAGGATTTCTGCCTGCGATTCGGAAAGTCGCCAGTTGGCCAGAATAATCCAGCGGTATTTTTGCAAAGTGGTCCGGACAAAATCGTTCTCACCAGCTATTCGGTACTTTCGGTTAAACGCACTGAGGGCCTGACGCAGATAAAAACTTTCGGCCCGAACACTGCCGAACTGCGGGTCACCATCAAAAATCAAAATATTGTCTTCGGTAATTTTCGGTAAAACAAAATAGAGACAATTATCGCCAATTAAATTATCAGCCGAAATTTCCAGTGAGCCCCATTCGCCCAGTTCTGGTCGGCGGAAATTTATTTCGGCAGTTCCGGTTTCTTTCAGGCGAAAAAACTTTCTGGCGATTATTTTTCCCTGGCTCCGCAGGACACAAAAAACCGGTTCATCCATGGCCAACCCGTAATTATTAATCCGGGCAGTTAAGTCTTCGCTTATCCCTGACCGGCAACTTATTGAGCGGTTGGGCAATTTTTCCGGATTGACCTCTATGACTATAATCTTTTCTTTAGTGATGGCCGCCAGGGCTGACTCCAAATCATTGCGTAAATTTTCTTTTTTCAGGAATGAACGCTGACCGTCGGTTAAAATCAAAATTACTTTATTCGGGCTGGCCCGGTTTTCCAGCATCCGGCTGGCCTGACGAACCGCCGCCGCCAGATTGGTTTCCTCATTGCCCGGCTCAATCAGGGCCAGCCAGCTGGCCAATTCCTCCTCCCGTTGACTAAATTTTTCCGAACACCAGTTGACCCGGTTGCCAAAAGACAATAAAGCGATGGCGACATTTTCTGGCAAATTTTCTTTTAAGCGTTTGACTATCTCCCTGGCCCGGTCAAAATTAGTCATTCCAGACCCTTTCCAGTTAAGGGAAAAGGAGTTATCCAGACAAACCACTATATCTATGCCGCTGCCACTTTTAACCGGACGGTGCCAGTACCAGAAAGGCCGGGCAAAAATTGCCCCAATCAAAAAAAGTATTCCCAGACGCAATATCAATAGAAAATGATTTTTCCAGCGCTGCCAGAAGGTCAATTGCTGAAGGGCCCTTTCCACCAGCACCAGATAACTGAAATCGCGCCGGGCAAACTTTTTTCGCCAGTAAAAAAATAGCAACAGCAGCATTCCGGCCAGGACCGGATAAAAATATCCTGGATAAGCAAAAAATATTTTCATCTCTTTTGCCAGAAATCACTTAAAATTTTTTCTATCGGCTGATTGGTCGGGGCCAGTTGATAATCAATCCCGCTGGCCGATAATTGCTGACGATACTCATTCAACAACTTTCCGATTACTTTCTGATAACTATAGTGGATATCACTTTCCAGATAAAGTGTCTGGCGAGTTTCGGCATCGCGAATCTGGACCAGGCCGGGATTGTCCCAGGTCAGTTCCGACGGAGACAATATCTGAAAAACAACCACTTCGTTATGGCGGGCGGCGAGATATTTTAAGGCTGGAATGATTTTTTCGTCTGGCCCGAGCAAATCAGAAAAAAGAAAAACCAGACCGGGCTTGCGCGGAATTAACCCACCAATTATCTCCGAAAAGATTTTGTTCCAGTCAGTAGCCCCGGCGGGGGTGGTTTCTTCCAGATACTGCCAGATTAAAGCCAGATGTTTAACACCCCGGCGGGCCGGTAAAAATTTTTCGATACTTTCAGCGAAAACAATGAGCCCAACCGCATCCTTCTGTTTATTCAGGATATAGGCCAGGGCCGCGGCAAGTTTCCGGCAATGGTCCAGTTTATTATTGAGAGCCAGCGAGCGGGAAGCATCCACAATCAGATAGGCTATCAGATTAGTCTCTTCTTCATATTCCCGGACAAAAAATTTATCCTGACGGGCATAAATCTTCCAATCCAGATAGCGCCAGTCATCGCCAAAACTATACTGACGCAACTGGGCAAAATCAAGCGATGTCCCCCGGCGGCTGCTTTTATGATGACCGGTCAATATTCCGGACATCGGCCGGCGGGCGAGAAAGGTCAGACGATTCAACCGCCAGATTAATTGCGGCGAGAGTAAACTCATAAAACATTAAACACTATCCAGCAGGCGCTGAATAATATCGGAAATTTTTTGGCCTTCGGCCTCAGCCGTAAAATTAAGGATAATCCGATGGCGCAAAACCGGCCGGGCCAGAATTCGGACATCCTCAATCGATGGACTGAGCCGGCCATGGATGAGCGCACGGGCCTTGGCTCCGAGAATCAGACATTGACCAGCCCGCGGACCAGCGCCCCACTGGACATATTGCCGGACAAAATCCGGACAACCCGGATATTCTGGTCGGGAATTGCGAATAAGCCGGACGACATATTCCAGAACTTCATCGCTAACCGGCACCTGGCGAACAATCTGCTGGAGTTGAATAATATCCTTACCGGTCAGAACTTTTTTGGGTCGCACCAGCTCGGCAAAGGTTGTTTTTTCTAAAATTATTTTCTCTTCTTCGGCCCCGGGGTAGCCGATGTTTATCTGAAAGAAAAACCTATCCAGCTGGGCCTCCGGCAGGGGATAGGTTCCTTCCTGTTCAATCGGATTCTGGGTCGCCAGAACAAAAAACGGCAATTCCAGTTCATAGGTCTTTCCCCCGACAGTCACCCGGTATTCCTGCATCGCCTGTAATAAAGCCGCCTGGGTTTTTGGCGGGGTGCGGTTAATCTCATCGGCCAGAATAATCTGAGCAAAAATTGGTCCGGGAATAAAGCGAAAACTGCGGCGCCCGCTGGAAATATCTTCTTCAATTACTTCCGTTCCGGTAATATCGGCCGGCATTAAATCCGGGGTAAACTGGATCCGGGAAAATTTTAAGTCCAGAATATCGGCAATGGTAGAAATCAACAGGGTCTTGGCCAGTCCGGGAACCCCGACCAGTAAACTGTGGCCGCGGGCCAGCAAGGCAATCAATATCTGCTCAATTACCTCCGACTGCCCGACAATCACGCCAGCGATTTCCTGAACAATTTTTTGATAACCGGCGACCAGTTTTTCCCAGGTTTTTTGTTTTTCGTCGTCAGCAAATACTGATTTAGTCATAAAATTCTCCTAACCATGCGGATGAAATTTTTGATGTTGTTTTTTCAGATAATGCCGATCGGGGTGGGTATAAATCTGGGTCGTTGCCAGTGAACTATGTCCGAGCATCTCCTGAACCGCCCGCAAATCCGCACCGCCGGACAAGAGATGGGTGGCAAAAGAATGGCGCAGGGTATGGGGGGTTATCGGTTTATTAATACCAATCCGACGCAAATGATTTTTTAACTGTTTCCAGAAAGCAACCCGGGTAATCGGCCGGCCGAATTTACCGACAAAAAGATAGGGGCTGTCCGGATATTTTTTTTTCTGTAATTCCAGGTGCCGGAGTAAAAAGTTCCTGGCGGTCTGCCCCAGCGGGACAATTCTTTCTTTATTGCCTTTTCCTTTCACCCGGCAAAATCCGGCCGAAAGATTTACCGCCGACTCCGGTAAGTTTATCAGTTCTGATACCCGCAGGCCGGTCGCGTACAACAACTCCAGCATCGCCCGAAAGCGCCGACCGGTGGCGGTATGGGTTGGCACGCTTTCCAATAAGCGTCTGACCTCTTCCACGCTCAAAGTCTCGGGCTGAAAACGAACCAGGCGGGGAACATCAATCGTCAAATCCGGCCGGTCGTTAAGATATTCTTCACTCACCAGAAAGGCAAAAAATTGTCGGATGCTCTCAATTAACCGATAGAGCGAAGAACCGCGAAGATGCGAAGAAAATTTTTCCTCCAGCAAAAATGAATTTATCTGTTCAGCGGTGATTTCCGAAAGCAAAATTTTTTTCTTCTGGCAGTAATTGATAAATTTTTTCAAATCACTGCGATAGGCCAGAAAGGTATTCTCGGCCAGTCGTCTCTCAGCCCGAATATAACTTAAGAAATCAGTAAGCCACTGAGATAAATTTTCCATAATACAAAAGCCGAATGATTAGGACCGTATAAATTGCCGCCAGCAGGTCATCGGCAACAATTCCCAGACCGCCGGGCAATTTTTGAATCTGTTTTATCCCCAAAATCTTTTTTATATCCAGAAAGCGAAAAAGGCCAAAAGCCAGGATTAGCCAGATCCAGTGCTTAAGACTATAACTGGCAATTAACATTCCGGCCAGTTCGTCAATGACTATTCTCGGGTCATCTTTTATCTTAAAATTTTTTTCGGCAATATTGGCCGAAACCATCCCCAGAAAAATCAAAAAAACAATTACCCAAAAAACAATTTCTCTCGGCAGAAAATTGTTCAGACACCAACTGATTATCAAGCCGAACACCGACGCCGCGGTTCCGGGGATATACGGTAAATACCCCAGCGGGCCCAGGGTTGCTATTGCCTGACCAATTTTCATTTTTCCCTGATTATGTAGGAAAATTTTTTCCAGTAGATCAGCCCGGAAAAGAGGGATGAGGCCGCCGCCAATAATGTCAGCCAGAAAGAAAAACGCCGGACAAAACTTACGCCAAAAATTCTTATCCAGTACTCCGGAGATAACAAAAGCACCAGAATCCCGATAATCGCCACCACCTCAGTTGTCGTCTTAAACTTTCCCAATCGACTGGCCGCAATTACTATATTTTTCTCCGCCGCCACCAGCCGCAGTCCGGTAATCAAAAAATCCCGGGCGATGATTATTACTACCATCCAGGCCGGGATATCCAGCCGGGGCTCGGCTACAAAACAGATAAAAGCCGTGGCCACCAATAACTTATCCGCCAGCGGGTCTAAAAATATTCCCAGATTGGTTACCATATTATAGCGCCGGGCCAGCCAGCCGTCATAAATATCCGTAAGCATCGCCACTAGAAAAATCACCAATGCAGCAAGATACAGCGCGGGGTTTTTGCCCGAAAGAAATACCAGAAACAGAGGAACCAGAATTATCCGGAAAATCGTCAGACGATTGGCCAGATTCATTTTTTAATCCTTTCCCGGCCGGATTATTTCTACTGACCGGGGCAGGCGGAACAATTCATCAGACAAATTTTTATTGCGCTGAAAATTTTTTATTTCCATGGTGGAGACAATTTGCTCTCCGGCTCTGGTCAAAGTGAGAATATTTCTCTCAGGCACTAAATCCGGTTCGGAAAAATAAATTTTTAACGAAAAATTAAGCGGCAAATCACCACCCGACAATTTGGGAATAAGAGTTAAACAATAAGTTGGTGAATCAAAGGTAAGAGTAAAATTGTAATTTTCTTTTAAATCGGCAATCTGTTTTTCCGACCAACTGGTAAAAATAAAATTCTGGCCAATCCCTCCGACGCCGGACAGGAATTCTTGCGACGATTCCAGGGCCTGGTGAGTCGCCGGGTCATACAACCAGATTTTTTTCTTGTCAAAAATTATTATCGGCTGGTGGTCGCCCGACTCCAGCCGCATTTTGTCCGGAGAACGAAAATAAAACTTGCCGGACACTTTTTGCGGCTGATTGTGGTCGCCGGGCCTGATTTCCTGAATAAAATCAAACTGCAAAGTTTTGGTTATCTTATCCTGATTCTGGAGACGAGTCAAAAAAATCTCCAAGTTATCTTCGGCAAAAATTCTCGCAACTACTAATACCAATAATAAAGACAAATACCGGAGTTTCATTGGGAAGGATTATTGAGATATTCCTCAATCTTATCAAAAAATATCTGCCAGCGGTTGGTGCCTTCCGGCTTGTAAATAAATCCGGCAACCTCCAGCCGGCTTAATAAATCCGTCGCCCGGGCCGAAGAGCCAAAATGGGCTTTGAGCAGGTCCTGGGATATTCGTTTACGTTCCAGCACCAATCGCAGGGCCGCCCGCAAATCGTCATCACTTTCCTCCTGCTGGGCCTGCTCAATCTGGGATTTAACCGGGGTTAATTCATAAGAAGGACGAAAATTCTGCTGGCGAATGAAATCCAGAATCTTTTCCACTTCTTTTACTGCGATATATGAACCCTGCAAACGAATAGGCACCGGCTCGCCCGGTGGTAAAAATAACATATCACCCCGACCGAGGAGGTCCTCGGCGCCGATAGTATCTAAAATAACCCGCGAGTCAACTTTGGTGGTTGTCTGAAAAGCAATTCGCGCCGGGAAATTGGCTTTGATTACTCCGGTAATAACATCCACACTTGGCCGCTGGGTTGCCAGAACCAGATGAATGCCCACTGCCCGGGCCATCTGGGCCAGCCGCTGGATTGAGTCCTCAACCTCTTTCCGGCAGACCAGCATCAAATCCGCCAGTTCATCAATTATCACCAGGATATAGTAATCCCGGGGTTTAGCCATCTGGGTCATTTTTTCATTATAACCCTCAATGTTGCGGACCATCTCCCGGGCATATTTTTCATAGCGCTTTTCCATCACCACCACCAGTTTTTGCAGGGCCTGAGCCGCTTCCTTCGGCTGGGTAATGACCGTGGCCTGCTCCGGCGAAACCCCCGGAACATAGAGATGTGGCAGGGTCTCATAAATCGGCAATTCCAGACGCTTCGGGTCAATTAATAAAAACTTTACTTCATCCGGCCGGGCTTTATACAAAACCGAGATGATAATGCTGTGGATACAGACACTTTTGCCAGAACCGGTTGCCCCGGCAATCAAAAGATGGGGAAAAGGCATAAGATCGGCAATCGCCGGTTCACCGTCGGTAGTTTTGCCCAGAGCAATGGTCAAATAAGATGATGACTTTTCAAATTTTTCCGAACTCAAAATATCTTTAATCAGAACCAGATGGGATTTTCGGTTTGGGGCTTCAATTCCTACCGCCGATTTTTCCGGCACCGGAATTATCCGAACCGCCGGGACTTTCAGGGCCAGAGAAATATTTTCCGCCAGGGTCATCACGGCCTGAATTTTTACTCCTGGAGCCAGTTTGAGGTCATAGCGAGTAACCACCGGTCCGGGGATGATTTCCGTCACCTGGGCAACAATACCAAAATCCGCCAGGGTTTTTTGTAAGACATCGGCATTGTATAGATGTTCTTCTTTTTTCTGTTCATCCAGCGATTGGCGCACATCCGGCAAAAGTTCCGGGACTGGCAGTTTATAGCCGAAATAAGAATTTTCCTGCGGCAATCTCTCGGCAGTTTTTTCCGGCCCTGGCTTCTTTTCCACTCTGACCACCGGCCGTTCAATAATTTTTGGCGGTGCTGGTGGCGCCCCTGGCGGCGGAGCGGATGGCTGAGGAGAGCGAACCTTTTTTTCGGCTGTCCGCAGGCCCTTCTGTAACCGTCGGGCCTGCTGCCATTGCTGCCAGTCGGCAACTATAATTTCTAAGATATTTTTACCAACCGCCAGCCAGTTTATGGAAAATAATTTACCAGACAGATAAAATATCAGTATCAGAACAAACAAAACGCCTACCGGATAGCCGAATAACCGCCGGAATACTTCCGATAATTTCTGGCCGACAAGCCCGCCCCAGTTGAGTTGATTGGCCCAGCGACTGATTAGCGATAACTCCGTAGCAAAAAATATCAGGGTCAGTAACAATAAAAATGCCCGCCAGAACGCTCCCCGAATTTTTCGCAAAATTTCCAGACCGAAAATAAACAGAACCGGTCCGAGAAGATATCCGGCCTGGCCAAAAAGCCGGCCAGATACTCTGGCGATAAGCCGGCCAAAATTTCCGCTTCCATCCGGCACCACCACACAATAAAAGACCAGCAATCCCAGAGCGATTAATACCAGCCCGGAATAATTTTTGCCCGATCTTTTATTCGCTGGACGAGAAAATCGGTAAAACCTATTTTCAGACATTGGCTATTTTAGAGAAACCCGAAAAGTGTTTTCCGCCGCCTCAATTTCAATTTTATTCTCGCGGGACAGCCAGCCGAGAGCCAGATGGAGAATCCGGTCGGAAACCCCCAGAGCAGTTTTTAGCCGGGTGGTAGTGATAAATTTTTGGGCAGTCAGGGTATAGTTATTCCTGGATAGATATTGCCAGATCTGTCCGGCAGTTGTTCCAATCAAATTCTGCATATCACTCCACCAAAAAAAGTTCGGTACCGATAGAAACCGGCTGACCGTTTTCCACCAGGATTTTTTTTATCCGGCAACTTTTTTCCGCTTTGATTTCGTTCATCACTTTCATCGCCTCAATAATCGCCAGGGTCTTGCCCGCCGAAACCTCCTGGCCTTCTTCCACAAATGGGGCCGAGGTCGGCGATGCGGCCCGATAGAATACCCCACTCAAAGGCGATAGAATCTTTTCCCATTTTTGTTCTCTGGGGACTTCCGGTGTCACTGGCCCAGCGGCCGAAGCAACGGCTGGATTGGCCGGAATTTCGCCATCAGCCCGTTTGAGATAAAAATAGGTTGTTCCCCGTTTTACTTCCAGTTCCTGAATATTTTCCCGCTGCATTATTTCCAAAAGGGATTTTATCTCGGTTAACTTCATTCTGCTGGTGATTCTCCGACTGCCCGATGGGAAAGATTGACCCGGCCCTGACTGTCAATCTCAATTACTTTTACCATCAGATCCTGCCCTTCCTTCACCACTTCATCCACCCGGTTAATTCGCTTGCTGGTAAGTTGCGAGGTTCGCACCAGACCTTCTTTGCCCGGCAAAATTTCTACGAATGCTCCGAAACTGGTTAGCCGGGTGACCTTTCCCCGATAGACCTTACCCACCTCCACATCGGCAGTATAATATTCCACCATCTGCCGGGCCAGTTCCATTGATTCTTTATTAACTGAAGAAATTGTTACTGTGCCGTCATCTTCAACATCAATCTCGGCTCCGGTCTCTTCAATAATCCGACGGATATTTTTCCCGCCCGGGCCAATCAAATCGCCAATTTTATCCCGGGAAATCTTGAGGCTCAATAAGCGCGGAGCATAAACTGAAATATCGCTGTTTGGTTTAGGCAGGGCCGCATTCATCTGTTGTAAAATTTTCAGACGGGCAACCCGGGCCTCTTCCAGGGCCTGAGCCATTATCCCGGCTGGCAAACCGGAAATTTTTATATCCATCTGTAAAGCGGTAATTCCCTTTTCAGTCCCGGCCACCTTAAAATCCATATCGCCGAGATGGTCTTCCATTCCCATAATATCAGTAAGAATGGCATATTCCTGACCATCGCTCACCAGCCCCATCGCCACTCCGGCAACTGCCGATTTTAAAGGAACCCCGGCCGCAAATAAGGCCAGCGAACCTCCACAAACCGAAGCCATTGATGATGAACCGTTGGATTCCAGAATATCCGAGACAATTCTGATTGTATAAGGAAAAGTCATTTCATCCGGAAGCAATGGATAGAGTGCCCGCTTGGCCAGCGCCCCATGGCCAATTTCCCGCCGGCCCGGACCTCTTTCCGCCCGGACTTCTCCGGTGGCGAACCCGGGAAAATTATAGTGAAACATAAACCGCTCTTTGTATTCACCTTCCAGAACATCCATAATCTGCATATCATGAGGTGTGCCGAGAGTAACTGTCACCAGGGCCTGGGTTTGTCCCCGCTTAAACATTGCCGTCCCGTGGGTCCGGGGTAGAACATCTATCTTAATGTCTATCGGCCGGATTTCGGTAAATTTTCGGCCATCGGTCCGCACCTTTTCTTTTAAGATCAATTGCCGGGCCCGGGTATAAAGTTCTTCCTCTATCCAGTGATTGGTCAGAAAAGAGACCTGGGGATTGTCGGGAAATTTCGTTTGAACCATTGCGCTGGCTTCTTTTTTCAGAGCCGATAATTTATTCTCCCGGGCCGATTTCTCCGGGGTGCGCACTATTTCGGAAATTGTCTGAGAATAGTTTTCTTTTAAGACACTGGCAATTTCTTCCGGAACCACCAGCGGACTGCATTTTATCTTTTCTTTCTTTGGCAAAGTTTTTATCAGTTGAATAATCTTCTTTAGTTCCTGATGGGCATATTCCAGCCCCTGAAGGATTTCCTTTTCTGGCATTTCGCTGGCGCCGGCTTCCACCATCACAATCGCCTCTTCAGTAGCACTAACCACCAGATCGGCCCGGGACTGTTGCTGTTGTTCCAGTAGCGGGTTAATTACCCAGCGCTCGCCAACTTTAGAAAAGCGCCCCCCGGCCATGGTCCGGCTTAAAGGAATA
>Ga0123519_10011981_pt1 | contig 12685 bp, 10 predicted proteins | sample YelNatPaOPRAMG02_FD_87396 | JGI IMG/M metagenome (GOLD analysis project Ga0123519, IMG submission 87396) | Hot spring microbial communities from Yellowstone National Park - Yellowstone National Park OP-RAMG-02 (version 2) | ecosystem: Environmental > Aquatic > Thermal springs > Hot (42-90C) ...
CGCATCCCCAGAAGAAACGTCTCTCCCGTAAGGCAATTTACGGCTCTATATCCAACTTTCTGCCCATCCTCAAAAACGCCGCGTGTGACGACACCTCCGATTCTCCACGTTGGTTTCTTCGGCCGGATTGACTCGATGAGGCGCAGAAGAAACTCGCTTTTCCCTGAATGAATCGGGCCCGTGAGAAGCCACCGGCTGTCTGGTGTTGAGGCGAGAATGTTTTGAACGATATCGTCGATAGTGGATCCGTGAACATACACAGTATCATGATGTGAGTCGCCGGGCTTCATGCACATTCCCAATCATCGCTGTGCGTTGGTGTTTTTGCCACTCGTGGGCAAGGCGCTTTGCAAGATCTTCGTCACCTGAGCGTCGGTGAGCTGGACATGGTAGAAGTCAGCGTAAAACCGCCGTGTTTCTTCTCTCATTTCCCACGAGCATTTTTCGGGGTATAAGATTGTGGCAAGCCACCTGAGACCTATGAGCCGGTTGACGGAAGGCGGACGGTCCAGCCAGTTGAATGGAAGATGGGGTGTTGTGTACACGCGCTTGTTTTTCACAGCATCGAGATTGCCCCACACTGGATGATTTGCTAAAAGCTCAGGACTTACCCCGAACTCTTCTCCGCGTTCGAATCCGATGATAATGACGTCGGGATTCCACGCGAGAAGCTGCTCGAAGGACACGCGCACGCGCCCTTTCCCTCCCGCGCTCCTGATGTCAGCCACGTTTACGGCGCCCACGATATCAAAGATTTCAGCATGGAGGGACCCACGGGGATCAGTTTCGAGGCCATCGGGACCCTCAGCGTAGTAGATGCGTACTCTTGCGTTTTCTGGGATGGAGGCGGCGATACGGCGGATTTCTGCGAGTGTGTCGCGGCAATAACGAGCAAGTTTTTCCGCCCGTTCTTCCGCTCCCAGCACGCGTCCCACAAATTCGTAGGCTTCTGCCGTCTGGTCCAAACGTCCGTCCACGAGAAGGACGGGAATGTGAGCTTGCTGCTGAAGACGTTCACTCAAAGAGACGGAGTAGTCGTCTGTTGTGCCCATGCTGAGAACAACATCGGGTCCGACGCGCAGCAATTCTTCGAGGCTACTCGTGTTGCCCTTCCCGAACCACGATCCGAGGACAGGTAATTGACGGTACGGCTCGGCGATGAAGCCTAATTCCTCTTCGCCGAGAGGACTTGTCCACCCAACCATTTTTTCCGGAGCCAGCGTGTAGAGAAAAACAGTCCCCACGGCACTCGTTGCGAAAGCCTTCTTGACGTCTTGAGGAATCGGTACGACTCGCCCCACCATATCCCTTACGGTGCGCGTGGCTCTCGTGCTTGTTGTTGTGGCCACGTCGAGTGGCGATGCCGGCGCCTCGTTTGTCGTTCCCTGGCACTCAGCTATCCCTGCCGCAAGGAGACTCACGGCGAGCGTGACCCACGCAACGAGTGTCATGCGATAGCCTTGGGGATGATTTGTGGAACACATACTCGAACGTCCTCACCATTGTGCTTTTGCAACGGATGAATGCGCGTTGTCACACCATAGAGTTTTTCGAGGGATTCCTCGGTGATGACATCGTGCGGATGCCCCACTGCCTCTATTCGCCCGTTGTTCATAAGAATGCATCGGTCCGCGCAGAGAAATGCATGATTGGGGATGTGGGTGGTCATGAGGATTCCGCGTCCCTGAGCAGCAAGCTGGCGGATGCGCGTCAAAAGACGTATCTGATTCCCGTAGTCCAGACTTGAGGTTGGCTCGTCCATGACGAGGAGGCGAGCTTCCTGCACCAGTGCCCGGCAGATGAGCACCATCTGTCGTTCTCCACCACTGATTTCGACATAGGGGCGATTGCGTAAGTGCTCAAGACCCGCGCTGCGCAAAACCGCTTCTGCAATCTCTTCGTCTCTCCGCGACGGAGAAGAGAATGCACCTAAGTGTGCCGTTCTGCCCATCATGACGACGTCGATAACTCGATAAGGAAAGAGCGGAGTGTGAAGCTGGGGAAGATAGGCAACGTGTCGGGCGAGCTCCTTACGGCCAAGTCGGCGAATGTCGACGCCGTCAAGCGTGATCTTCCCTCTTGTGGGGGTGAGCAAACCCAGGATTGCCTTCAGTAGTGTCGTTTTCCCCGAACCGTTTGGTCCAAGGAGACACACCACCTCGCCGGCTCGCATCTCGAACGAGATATCGTCGATGATTGCACCATTTCCATAACCACACGCGAGATGACTGACTTCGAGTTTCATGCTGCCCATCCCTTCTTTACCCGCGTGATGAGATACGCGAAAAACGGAGCTCCTACGAGAGAGGTGAGAATTCCCAGCGGAATCTCTGTCGCCGTAAAGCCGCGAGCGAGATTATCAACGACAAGAAGATACGTCGCACCCAGGAAAAACGAGGCCCCAAGGAGTGTTCGGTAATCAGGCCCCGTGAGGGCGCGGGCAAGATGGGGGATCACCAGTCCGACCCAGCCGATAGAGCCACAAACCGCAACTGTCGAGGCTGTCATGAGCGTCGAACAAAGGACGGTCGCCAATCGGAGGCGCGAAGTTTTAACGCCCAATGCGCTCGCTTCATCCTCGCCCAGAGAGAGCACATTGAGTCGCCACCGGAGCAAATACAACGGAATTGCTCCGAGAACAATCGGCACCGCGACAAGTTTCACGTCGGAGCTTGTCACGCCCGAGAGACTTCCCATGAGCCAGAAAGTTATTGCCGGTAGACGGCTTGAAGGTTCTGCAAGCGTCTTCAGAAGGGCGATGAGCGATGTAAAGACCGAGCCCACCACAATCCCCGACAGCACCATGACAAGGATCGAGTCTTTTCCATGACTCAGCTGCGAGCTGATGAGGCATGTGATGGCAACTGCCACAAGCCCGCAGCCGAATGCCAAGGCCTGAATCACTCCTACTGGCAATCCCCACACCAGTCCCAACGCCACGCCAAAGCCGGCTCCGGCCGTTGCTCCAAGAAGATCTGGTGATACCATTGGATTTCGGAAAATACCCTGGTATGCTGCGCCGGCGGTAGCTAGGGCACCCCCAGCAAGCATTGCCACTGCAATGCGCGGAAGCCGAATCTGAAACAAGACTGCTTCGGCACGCTCGTCCACATTGCTGTTACCCACCCCAAGGAGGCTGAGAACCTGGTGAGGAGAGAGCGCGTATCTTCCCACGAAAAGAGAAGCTGTTGCCACGGCAATCGTAATGAGTGCAAGCAACACGATGCCGCTCTGCGTCCCCCGCGTCTTCTCTTGCCGATGTCTCAGTGAGAAAAACTGGGGCACGGTCATCTCGCGACTCGTGTTTCGCTCCCCATTCATTGTTTCACACTTTCTGGTGTCAGAATCACTCGCTCGATCTCATTTCCTCCAAAGTCGTGATTTCCACCTTCGGCGATACGACGCCACACCTTCTCCGGCGAGCGAACGATCAGTCCTGCAATGACGTCCACCCCGTGCTGGAACAAAAGTGGTGTGAGGGGCGCACTTGGACCGACAAGGGTGACTCGCGCATTCTTCCCGAGCTCGAGCAAGCGGGGGAGGGTTTTATTAATGAGTGTCGTTGCGGTAATGACGATCCAGTCCTGAGACGGAAGAATGTATTCAGCCGCCGGATCTGGAATGTCTCCGCCGCTACAGCGTCGCTCAATGATTGTCAGCTCACAAATATCAGCGAGGTGTTCGATTCGTCGAAAATGACCAACTACCGCAACCTTCTTGCCCCGGAGTTGGTCCGCCATCACATCAAAGACATTGGCTTGTTTTGGGGTCGTCTCTGGCAAGTGAAACCGTCGTTGCACCTCCTCTGGAGCATTGAGGAAGGAGTTGATTGCTGCCAGGCCGAAGCTTGCATCGAGAAAATTCCAGCTTTTGATTCGCTCTGCGAGTTGTCGCACGCGCATTCCAACGAGAGAGCCAGCACCGGAAGCGGAAAGATGTCCCTCGCGAAGTGTCATCGCCACGCCAACTCCGCGAGAGCGCACCAACGTCCAGAAAAAGCCTGCGAGACAGTCCTCTACCACCAGGTCAGGCGGCACAAGGTCCACGAGCTGATCATAGATCTGCCATCGGTGCGCATTGCTCCACGCTTCTCTCTTTGTTTCATCACTCATCGATTCATGCTCCGTCCGGCGAACCCAACGATTTCGCCTCCCGCGCGATAGATATTGCCACGACTTACAGTTCCGTTCGTGGGATCATACATCATCGTGAGCCAGACGTCGGGATGGATATCCGATTCTGCCAATGCTTGCTGAATCTTGGGATTGGCAGTTGGTCCAAAGCCGGTATAGGTACGAGTTGGTCCCCGCGAAGCAAGCCACCACCACGCCGTTTTTCCCCCGTTCGGATCCGAGGGTGAAACAGACCACGGCGCGAGCGGGCTGGCTTCGATCATTTGTCCTGATGCATTCATCGCTTCATAGGTGAGGGCGATCTTGTTGATGTTGGTGTTCTGGCCGGCGAACGGATCGATCATCTTTGCTGTCGTGACGTAGGCAATTGGTGTGGAGAGAACTGCCAGTGAATCCCGGCCTTCAACGAGCACCCCATAGGGCGGCGGATAATGATTCGTGTCGACCCGATAGGATTCGATGGCTGTGGCACACGAGCGCATATCGGCACGCGTGCGCGCGACCTTGCTTCGGGTCTGGGCCTCTAAGAAATTAGGCACCGCAATAGCCGCGAGAATAGCGATGATGGCAACAACGATGAGTAACTCGATGAGGGTGAAAGCCTTGGTCATGATGCTGAACCTTTCTCTCGCGGAAATCCTTTTCGTTATGTTTGATTGAGCATAACGCTCATGAACACTCCACCAAGTCAAAGGGAAAATGGAAGAAAGGGACTGTGGATTAGCGCGAACGCATCCGTGCGCGGATACGTCGCACGTAAGGGCGAACAGCTTTGAGCGCTGCCTGCTCTGCGTCGCGGTATGCTTTCAGGACAGCAACGCCCTCTTTGGTAAGCGCTGCGCCCCCTCCACGAGCGCCTCCTGTTTTGCATTCAACGAGCGGTTTACGGAAGGTCGCATTGACAGCTTGGACGAGGGCCCAGGCGCGCCGGTACGACATCCCCATACCCCGCGCAGCGCCCGAGATCGAGCCTGTCTGGCCTATGAGCTCAAGCAAATCCGCCATTCCTGGGCCGAGAGTATGTGTCCCCGTCAAGTCGTCGATTTTTAGCCGTATCTGTCGAAAGAACGCGCGTGTCACAGTTCCTATTTCTCGTGTGCGTGCGAGCTCCGTGCAACAGCGAAATGAGCCTCCCAAGCAGGGCAAAACATCCTCTGCGAGGTATCCTAAATCCAGACGATTGTCTGCGAGAGGTTATAATCGGAATGACTGCGGTGTCCTCTTATGTTTGTTTCAGGATATTGGTACGTAGCTCTCGTGTCTGATCAGCCTCCCACAGGAGCAATAATTGGATGCTGTACAGCCTTGTCTGCGTTACCCAACGGAGAGCTCGTCCAAGCGCTGAGTGCTTGTTTCATGCGCTTCACGCAATGATTGCCCATAGCGAGCAAACCAGTCACGTTTGGCGACGGAGAAAATCGCCTGGGCTAAAACGACTGAATCCACATGCCACGGAGACGTGGGGATCCCCAGCGCGTGAGATACTGTTTGCAGAGCTGCACGAGCATGCAGATAGGGACACGAGATTATTGCCTTTGACGTGACGAGGCAGGCGACCGGCTTATCAGTGACGGTTCTTCGCTTTTGTTCAGCTTGCTCAAAACTGTCCAGCAAGATTTGGGCTGCTGCGACGGGATTGAGACCTGTTTTCCTCCAAAGGTCAGGCTGTGACAGTGGGCGGCTTGGGACATACACTGCGCAAACCGTCAATGTGCTCGAATAGGTCGTCTCGGATACTCGCCCACATGGGATCGAGAATAACATCAATCCCCGAGCGGCGCGCTAGCTTGGCTGCAGGGACAAAATCTGCATCTCCCGAGATCAAGACAATTTGATTTACATTGTGCTGATAAGCCAACGAGGCAATATCGAGACCCAGTCGCATATCCACGCCCTTTTGTCGAAAATTAAGCTCGAAGTCATCGTCCGTAAGCTGGTCCCAACGTTTGCGCCCAGCTAGGAGCTCCTTCAAAGATATCCCCTTGAGCTGCCAATGGAGTTGACTAGTTGGAATGTAACCTAGACGCAGTGCAACCTTGCGCATGCTGCGAAGTTTTTGGTGGAAGGTCATACGCCAGCTCGCTGTTCGGGACTTTCCAAAGTCGACTGATTTTTTGCCGATAGGGGTATGCGCTTTCCACGCCACCGCCGGAGCATCGTAGACGAAGATGCGGTACAGGCGAGGGACACGTTGTCCGTCGTCGTCGTTTAGGTGATTGAGTGCCATCTTGTGGAGCGTCTTTGCTGCCTCCTCCGGTTCCTGTGTGCCATAAATCTTCCGAGCGCGCTTGAGATAGAATTCCGCATCGACCATGACTGCAGTTATTATAGGGGAAATATGGTAGAGAAGATCGCTAGAACTATCTGGAGAGAAACAAAACGAGCCCCGGGGCTCGGCACTTCCCGGATTTTTGAGGGAAGGCTTACTGCCAGGGGCGGATTCATTACGGTCTACCATAGCCAAAGCTCCTTATTCGTCGACCCACAAGGGACGCAGAACTCCCTCCTCACCTCCCTAACGGCGACGGATTCAACTGTCGGGACCCAAGTTACGTAGAGATGCTTCTATCGAGTAAACGAGTCTTGTTTCCAGGAAAAACGCCACGGCGGTAGCACTAGGTAACAATTTCGTCTGCAGACGTTTCCGAAAAGCGTAGTTTCAAGCCGTGACCTACCATACTACATGAGGGCGGTACGTTCTTTCGGCACGCGCGGATACCCCATGCGACAAAGGCTGTGTCGCTCTCTATGAGTGTCTACACCGTTTGCACATTGCGGACAAAAATGGTGGGTGCGTGGTCTCACCGCATACCGCGTTTGTTCCAGTGAAACATAACCGCGACACGGCATCACGCACGTATTGCGTAGTTGTGATTCGACGAAGATACGCCGAATGGTTTCGTGTGTTTAAGGGTCAGCGGTTGCGTGTCGAAGGGCGCGGTGCGAAAGCGTGCGATTACAAATCCAGTTTTAAATTGTTTATAAAACTTCCAGCGCGAATGTCAGCGCCACACAAATATCTCGCTCGTCGAGCGAGCATTAACTCGTGTGAGGAAAGTGTTCCAAGCGCAGCTCCGCCATTGACGACACCGCGGCGCTTTTTCCTGTGCGCTATTGGCGCTATGGCATCGCGCGGTCGAGGCTTCTGTAGCCAATTGCTTCGGCGATGTGCACCGATTCGATTGTGTCCGACTCGCCGAGGTCGGCGATAGTTCGCGCAACTTTGATTATTCTATCGAAAGCACGCGCGCTGAGCCCCAGCGTCCTGAGAGCTGTCACAAGCATGTTTTGTGCTTCGTCACTCAGCCGGCAAAACTTTTTCAGTTCGCGTGTCCCAAGGTGCGCATTGCAATGGATGTGGGGAAGATCAGCGTAGCGCATGCGTTGGCGCATTCGAGCAGCGTTGACGCGCTGTCGAATAACTTCGCTCGGCTCGCCACTGCGATCGCGCCGTGCGAGTTCCGTGACCTGCACGGCGGGAACTTCGATGTGGATGTCGATGCGGTCGAGGAGTGGGCCGCTCAGGCGACTTCTGTATTTCTGAATTTGCTGAGGCGAACACTTGCACACGCGCACCGGATCGGTGGAGTACCCACACGGACACGGATTCATGCTCCCACACAGGATAAAGCGTGCGGGAAACGACAAGCTCATCGATGCTCGGGAAATGTTTACGACACCATCTTCGAGCGGCTGGCGCAGAACTTCCAAAACAGTGCGCTGGAATTCCGGCATTTCATCCAAAAAGAGGACGCCGTTGTGCGCGAGCGACACTTCTCCAGGCCGAGGGATGCCTCCGCCACCTATCATGGCGATGTTGCTAATCGTGTGGTGTGGCGAACGAAACGGACGTGTCGCAACGAGCGATTCCCTCACGTTGACCAGCCCCGCAATGGAGTGAATCTTCGTCGTCTCAATGCTCTCGTCGATGGTCATATCGGGAAGGATGGAAGGCAGCCTCTTGGCGAGCATTGTTTTTCCGCTTCCTGGCGGCCCTATCATGAGCACATTGTGCCCCCCCGCCGCCGCAATTTCCAAGGCGCGCTTCGCCGCTTCCTGTCCCTTCACATCCACAAAATCCGCGTGATAGTGTCCGTTGCGCCGGAACACTTCGTTCATGTCCACTCGGTAAGGAGTGAGCCCGATCTGCCCATTAAGAAAATTCACTGCAGTTGCTAACGAGTTGATGGGATAGACATCGATGTTCTCCACGACAGCTGCTTCAGCTGCGTTGTCTTCGGGCACGAGAATCGCCTTGTAGCCACTTGCCTTCGCCCCCAGTGTTATCGGAAGCACGCCTGCGACGCCTTTCACTCCACCATCGAGCGAAAGTTCACCGATGACACACACTTCGCTCAGCCGTTGGGTGTTGACACGTTCCAGCGCGCCGAGCAGCGCCAGCGCAATCGGCAAATCGAGCGATGGCCCTTCTTTGCGCATATCCGCGGGGGCAAGATTCACCGTAACGCGGCGCGATGGGCAATAGAATCCCGAATTCTGCAAAGCAGCTCGCACACGATCCTTGCTTTCTTTGACGGCTGCATCAGGCAGCCCCACAATGCCGAAGACGTATTCTCCCGGTGAGACGTCGACTTCCACTTCCACGAGAAATGCGTCGATCCCGTAAACAGCCTGACTAAATGCTTTGGCTAGCATCTGATTTTGGAGATCCTTCCTGGGCGCATGAGTTTACACAAGCGAATCGTGCTGCACAATGACAAGCGAAAATCGAAGTTGCGCGCGACATCCAGTGCTTGCGCGCTCCACACTCGCCTTCGTATGGTGCCCCGCGCGCTTTCCCCACCGCACACTAGTTTATTGATTTCTTACGAAGGGAGTTCTAGATGGATCAGCGCGATCTCTTCCACTTCGAGTGTCGGCGACCCGAGCCGCATATCCACGCGCCCTTCCACCACATAAGGTCCACAGCTTACTGTGCGTGGGGCGTACCGCTCGTATACCTGCGGGAAAAGGACGGCCTCAAAGGTATCTGTCCTGTCTTCCAGAGTGAGCATTTTCATGGGTTTGCCACAGTTCCGAGCAATCAGCTCTTTGGCGGCAATAGCCCACCCTATCATGCGCACCTTTTTCCCATTGTACCGTCGAATATCTCGCGCCGCGATGGCCCCTCGTGGGATGGCAATAAAATCCAACGGATGCCCACTCACCATAAAGCCTACTGTCTCAAGTTCCCAGCGGCACAATCGTCCTAGTGCTTCGTGTCGCCCCATCTGCCGGTATTCCACTTCCAACGAGGGGAGAGGCGCAGCGGTACGTGAATCGGTCTCCTGAAGAAGTGCTGCATGCGTGAAGAGTCCCTCGGTTTCTTGGGCAATGCCGGCAGTGCGCAGAGAAAGTTCCAATTCGAGAACGATGCGACATCGCTTTGCGGCACGCGCACGCACATCGTGACACGTTCCGGGGAGAAGTGTGTCCAGCGCTCCTGATCGTGCCAGAATCCGGGCTTCATGGGGCTGGGGAGTCACGCGTCGGAGAAAATCCTCGAGAGAGCGATAGCGTCCGCCTGTTTTGCGCTCTCTCACGATGCGTGCACACGTTTCCCTACTTATTTCTCTGAGGGCACCAAGCCCTACCCGCACCCAACCTCGCGCCTTCATTCCTCTCACCTCGTGTGTTTCTCCACAAAATTCCACCTCACCCTCGTTCACGCAGGGCGGCAAAATGCTCAGTCCCCACCGTCGCGCTTCTTCCACATAAGCGTGGGCACCATAAAATCCCCCTCCGTTGTCGAGCACCGCCGCAAAGAATTCTGCCGGATAGTGCGCCTTAAGATACGCCACTTGATAACTGAGAACGGCAAAAGCTGCCGAATGCCCTTTGCAGAAGGAATAGCCCGCGAAACTCGCAATCTGTCGCCATATTTCCTCCGCCTCCTCCCGCAGAAGAGAGCATCGTTGCATTGCTCCATCCACGAAGCGTTCGCGTGCTGCTTCCATCGCTTCTCCGCTGCGCGTTTTGCCGCTCATTGCGCGCCTCAAGAGATCTGCCTCACCATAGCTCATCCCTGCCACTTCATGTGCCACGAGCAGCACGTCTTCTTGGTACACCATCACTCCGTAAGTCTCTGGCAAAAGCTTTTGAAGAAGAGCCTGCACGCGAGGAAAAGGATGATCCGACGCGGATTTTTTGCCCTGGTGGCGTTCGATGTATTCCTCCATCATGCCGCTTTCTGCCACCCCAGGCCGTATAATAGAGCTTGCCGCCACCACCTCCCCGAATTCACGGCATCGCAGACGTTCGAAGAGGGCACGCATGCCCGGCGACTCAATATAAAAACATCCCATTGTTCGCCCCTCGTGAATGAGACGACGCGTTGCCTCATCTTGCACAATGGCATCGAGATTGTGAATGAGGGAGCGCAATTCGCCGGGTGTGTTTCTCTTTTCCGAGGGCAGAGCAAGTGGGCTGCGAGAGCTTTCAAACTGCTCGAGAAGTCCCGCGAGCGCCACGCTTGTGCCACGTCGCGTGCCAGCGTATTTCATCCGTGATGCTTCACTCGCAAGAACACGTTGCCGCCTCGCGTCCGGTTGCGTGGCATTCTCTTGTGGTGCGGCCTCTTTTCGTATTTCCGCACGGATGCGCGTGTTGCGTTGCGCCGCTTCCAATGCATCCTTGAGAACCCCAAGAGAACGATTGCTGAGGAGATCCATCTTGATGAGTCCCAACTCTTCTACGCCTGTCATGTCCATCTGTGTGATGACAAATCCTTTGGCGCTTCGAGTAAGAGGAACCCAGTCGGTCACCCGGCACGGCGCAATGACCACGCCGCCGCAGTGAATGGAGAGATGACGTGGCAACCCTGCTAGCCGCGACGCAGTCGCGAGAATGCTCCGCCACGGTTCTTCGAGAGAGAGCCGACGCAATGTGCCGTCTTTCCGTCGTTCTCCCAGCCGCATATCTTCGGCGTCTTCCACGACATATCCCGTGCTCTGAAGTCGGTTGAATCCCCGAATTTCTCCCTCACTGAGGCCATAGGCTTTTGCCACTTCTCTCACTGCTTGCCGCGTGCGCAATGTTTGAATCGTGGAAATGAGCGCGACGTGCTCGTGACCAAAGAACTCGAAACACCAGCGCAAAATTTCGTCGCGTTCGCGCCACGAAAAATCGAGATCGATATCGGGTGGCGAGCTGCGCTCGGGATTGAGAAAACGTTCAAAATGGAGTCCGTTGCGCAGGGGACACACATGAGAAATGCCGAGTGCATAAGTCACGATCGAGTTCGCTGCACTGCCGCGTCCCAGGGTAAAGAAGCCGCGTCGGCGTGCTTCTTCAACGATTCGGTGAACCATAACAAAATAACTACTAAATCCTGTTTGCTCAATAATCTCGAGCTCGTGGCGAAGACGTTCGCACGCCTCCGGCGGCGGAGTGGGAGGATAACGCCACTGCAACCCCTCCCATGCCAAGCGTCTGAGGTATCCTGAGGCGTCGCGCTCACCCAGGAATTCTCCTCGCGGCAACTTCCACGCGCGGAGCGGTAGCTCGCATTGGCATGCCTCTGCTACTTCGTGCGTGCGCTCCATTGCCCGCTTTATTTCCGCCGCGAGAGCATGCCCTCTTTCCACGCCGAAAAGCTCACCGATCTCTTCCGGAGACATAAGATAACCCTCGGCACACGAGGCGTGCTCTTCTTCTCCAAGTTGCTCGAGAGGGATGAGGCGGCGCATCGCATGAAGCAATGTGAGAAAAGGCGCATCTGCGGGCGCGCCCATCCGAACATCTCCTGTCACGATGAGGGGAACACTCAGCCGATGCGCCTGTTCGTAGATGCGCCGGTTCTGCCGGCGTCGTCGTCGCCCCGCCACGAGCATGGCAAATACCTCGGCGTTGCTATTCGCCGCGGCAACCTGCAGCCCTTTCTCCCAGTCGCTCAGCAGAATGACGTTCGAGGAAAACCCTTGTATTTCTTCGAGGAGATCAAAATCAGGATTGAGCATGCGGCGTGTGGCAACGCGGCAAAGTTCGTGATACCCCTCGAGGTTCCGTGCCAGCGCAACGACTCGTTTCGTGAGGTCGCCGTGGCACAATTGAGGCGACTGAGATCCTCGCGCCTCGTGTTCCTCCTCCTCATCGTCTTCCGCAGGAAGTTCCCCTGCCCGCAGCCGCCACAATTCTCTCTCCCACGCCAAAGGCTGCGTCAGCTCTATCCCGAGGAGGGGCTTCACACCAGCTTCCACTGCGGCTTTGTAAAATTCCACAATGCCACTCATCGAATTTGTATCGGTGAGGGCAATGCACGGGGGAGAGGCGCATTTTGCGCCGTGCTCCTCTTCTCTCGTGGGGGGAAGGGAAGATGCTGAATTCGTTTTCGTCGGGAGCATGTCGCCGCGCGAACAATCGGCGAAGAGGCTGTTTCCGCGACGCGCTTCTCGTGTGCCTGTTGCCGCCCACTTTACAATCTCCGCCGGCGAGAGCGTGGAAGAAAAGAAGCTGTAGTAGCTGTGAACGTGAAGATGGACGAACGAGTAGTGCCGGGTACATGGTCGCGTCATAGAACTTTTCTCCTTTCCTCGTGGGGAGAAGGCGCGCGC
>Ga0123519_10011993_pt1 | contig 12677 bp, 15 predicted proteins | sample YelNatPaOPRAMG02_FD_87396 | JGI IMG/M metagenome (GOLD analysis project Ga0123519, IMG submission 87396) | Hot spring microbial communities from Yellowstone National Park - Yellowstone National Park OP-RAMG-02 (version 2) | ecosystem: Environmental > Aquatic > Thermal springs > Hot (42-90C) ...
AGCCCTTTTAAAATCCCCCTTTCTTTTTCCCCCTTTACAAAAGGGGGAGTAAGAGAGGGATTTTCCCCCGAGCAAGCTCGGAACTCCAAAATCCACAATCATCATCCATAATTCAAAATTCATAATTCAACATTTCTCACAATTCTCACATTTCTAACGTTTCTCACTTCTTGCTGTGAGCCGTGAGCCGTCAGCTCACCTGTTCTCTTATCAATCTTACGAAAAGAACATCTATACTATCTGAAATTTCTATTTTTTCTTTATTCTTTTTAACAACCTTAAGTTTCTGATTATTTTCCTCGCCAACCGGTATAACCATTATTCCCTTATTATCAGAGAGCTGGCTTATAAGTTCTGGCGGTATTTCATCGGTTGAACATCCTACAATTATTCTATCAAATGGCGAGAACTCTTTCCATCCGTTATATCCATCATCGGTCTTAAGTTTAACATTTTTGGATGAAAAGATATTAAAAAGTCGGTCCCTCGCGAACTCATTAAGCGTTTCTCTTATATCAATAGAATAGACCTCCTTCGCTAAACAGGATAGAAGCATCGTCTGCCAGCCGGTCCCGGTTCCAATCTCAAGAACTCTTTGTTCTTTGTTGAGCTCTAAAAGTTCTAACATCAGCGCTACTACATATGATTGTGATATGGTCTGATTTGGGAGAATTTCTATTGCGGCGTCATCATAAGCTCTTGTTTTTAAGTGAGGCGGAATAAAAATGTCCCTTCTTATTTTTTTAAATGCTTCTATGACATCCTTTTTTTTTATCCCCCTTTTTATCAGTTGTTCCAGAACCATTTTATGATTTAAATAGTCAAAGTATTTTTCATATTTTTCGCTAAGAATTCTGTTTATGTCTACCATAGTCCGTTATGAACCATAAAACAGGCGGTTGTCGTTTTGATATTATTTTTATGGGCTTTCTCTATAGCAGCGTGGCTTTCGCTTCCCGGTTGTAACCATACATACTTTATACCTAATTTTATACACTCATCAATAATATTTTCCGATACCTCTGGCTGAACAACAGTGATTACGATATCCGGTTTTACAGGCAGTTTTGATAAATTCTCGTATATTTTAACTCCGTCCTCGAATTCGTTAATCTCTGGGTTGATACCATATACCTTGTAGCCATTGTTTTTTAAATCTTTAAAAATCTTATAACCGTATTTTTCCTTATTTAAACTTACGCCAACTACGGCTATATTATATTCTTTAAAGTGCATATCTTATTCCCACCCCGCCCTGTAATATGAAAGTCGTTCCAAACGCAGGCGCTATTTCAATAAAAATCCTTAATGGATTTGTTTCAAATATATACTCCACTCCTCCCTTTAATTGAATACAGAAATCATCTTCATCAAACAGAATCCCGCCGCCATAATATAATGGAAGTTTTCCTTCATTAACTTTAAACCTTTCATAGTCCTTCCATAGATAATCAGCGTGAAATTTCACATCTGAATCAAATGCCAATAGAATATCTATAGCGTTTTTATTAGAGATATCCAATTTGGCTGTTATTCCGAATGGCTTTCCTATGAAAAAGCCAATAGCTTTTTCACTCTGCGCTCTCAGATTAAATGGCAGAAGCAAAATTAGTGATAATATTATTTTTTTCATATCTCCTCCCTTATATTTGATTTTAATAAATTTAGCGATTTATTTGTTTCATCTATTAATGTTTTAACCTCAAGTGTTTTATCTATCGCTTCCTTTAGCCATTTCTTTGGAGTTATAGAACCAAGCTGGCATATTCTCTTCATTTCTCTGCCTATAGATTTATCGTTAAAATAATTCTCTATCTGATACGCTATTATATGTCCCAGTGGATAATCAGGAAGATAAAGCCCGTGATATATCATATGAGAATAAACTCCAAGTATTGCTATGTCCTTAACCTTAAATACTGGATAGTAATATTTGTTCCATATATCCTTTGCTATTTCGACAACCTTATCCCTGAGTTCTTTTTCATTGAATTTCTGTTTTTCATACATCCATTTCCATATATACATATCCACAAGAGCGACACCGGATATCTCCCTTGTATCCCAGAATGTCTGAATCGCGTTAAAATATTTTTCATTTTCGTCTTTTTTAATTCCGAGTATATCAAGCGATTTATTCTGAAAAACAAAAGCGAATGCTTCGGTAAAAGCGGTATTTGGAACTCCGCTTAATAGATTGTAATCGACATCATATAGCGTATAAATCTGTTCAACGCAGTGTCCTAACTCATGCATAGCCGTATTAAATCCCTGCCAGTTCATATACTTAGAATCAATCAATCTTGTTCTTAAATGCGCCTTTTCCCCTCTCATCTCGGGTCCCCATGCATGCCCGGCGCCTCTTGCTGGATCAACCTCTATTTTTTCGCTTAAGTAAACGGCTTCATTTTCGGCAAAATCAAGATTGATGAGTATATCTTTTATGGATTTTTGAAAAGAGTCCATATCTGGAAATTTCTTTTTTACAATCCCGTCAAGATCTGCTTTTACACTGTTATCTCTAAATCCGTTGTACCATATATCAAACGGCTCTAATTTTCTTTTTAATCTACTTTCTATGTGTCTCGCTATTTCTTCTGAGACATCTGCATTTAAAATTTCTTTTAAAAGTTTTTCGGTCTCTTCAAATGGAATTTCTCTCCCAAGATTGAAAACTCTATCCACATAGTTTGGATATAGTAAAAAATATTTGTCTTCCTCTCTGTGCGCCCTGAATATATTTAATAGATTTGAGTATCTTTTAGATGTTTCTTTTATTTTCTTTCCGTTATATGTCAATTCAAAAGGATTGTAATCTTTTTTCTCTTTTTCATTTATAAACTCTTCACAAACATTTCCTGAAACGACATTTTCCATAACCTTATAAATTGTCCTCTGTTTGTTTAAATTTTCTTCGTCATTTTTAGAATAGTATATTTTAATCTGATCCCTCAATCCCCAGTGGCTTATAAGTTTCAATTTCTCGTTGAATATTTTTTTATTGTTTTTATCCACTACCTTATCAATTTCAATGTTGTAAGAGTAAACATATTCAGCGCATTTAGAATATGTATTTGTTATCATCTGCCCTATACTGGATGGAACTCTTGATACAAATTTTTGAGCCATTCTGTTAGTCGCCCAGTTCTTTCTTGAATAAATATCCATCTCTTTTATTGTCTCGGATAAGGTCTTAAGAGGATAGTTTAAAAGTATTAAAAAAGCTATTCTGTTTTTAAACATATCCTCATTTAGATGAACCATTGGATTTAAATTAGCGAAATATTTATCTATTTCCGCTAATTCTCCTCTATCCTCGTCAAGATTCATTCTCAATCTGAGTTGAAGAGCTACAAGATATCCTTTAATGTATTCATAATTTTCATTGAATCTTTCAAATATAAGATCAAGATTTTTCCCTGTTTTAAAATTATCAAGGCAGAAGCGGTAAAATTCTTCTTCGCTTCCATCTTCCTTATTCCATAATTTAGAAACCTGAGAAACGCATTTCTTTATTCTCTCTTTCTCATCAGGATATTTTTTTATTATTTCATTTATCGTTTTGTTTAGAGTTTTAGCGTTTATCATTTTTCCTCCTGACACAAAATCCATAACAAACATATTGTACTAAATTTCACACTCATATCTCATAAAAAGCAAAATACTTTATGTCTATATCAAAAGGGCGGGACATGTTCACGCCTGCTTACCGTTAGGCAGGCATCGCTACAAATCCCCCTTTTTTTTCCCCCTTTATTAAAGGGGGGACAGGGGGGATTTCGCCTTTTCACTTCCTCACTCTTCACTAATCACTGCTCACCTGCTCACTTTTATTAGATCTATTCCCTGTCTGAGTTAAGAATTATAAATCCCCAGTAAACAGATTGAGGGTCCGAAAAATAAATATATTCGGAGGATCTGTCTATAGCGTTTTCATAATTTTTATCGAATTTCCGGTCAGAAATATACTTTATCCTTGAATCATAATTCCCGTGTATGTTTATTTCAGGGATATAATCCGTAAAATAAGGAACGAGTTCTTCTAAATTCTTTGGATATCTATTTGTTAGAATAAAGTATTTAATCAGGGCTTTTCTTATTTTTAAAAGGGCTTTTTCGCAATCCTTTTCTTTTTTATCCAGGTTAGAATGATCTTTAAAGTATTTTATTTTATCCGTTGTTTCATCTAATATCGCGTCTATAACTCTAAAATTGGACGAAGATATATCAATTGGTTCAATCTCATTTTTTAAGAGTTCAATTTTTTGATATATCTTGACTCTGTAATCGTCAGTAGATATATTTATATTGATTGTATCCGATGAAGTTTCCTCGCAGTAAGCAAAACTGACGAAAAAAATTGACATTCTTATCAAAATCATTTATATCTCTGGGTGGTTGACGGGAGTCGAACCCGCAACCTTCCGGGCCACAACCGGATGCTCTAACCAGTTGAGCTACAACCACCATTCTTAATATATATTTTAACAAAAATTTGATAAAATTATAAAAGGTGAAACGCTAAAAGCAGTCCGGGAGGATACTATGGTAATAAAATCTCCAGCAGAGGGAAGATTCTTCCCTTCTGATGAAAAGGAAGTTTTTTCCTTTATTGAAAAAAATATTATAAAGAAAACGGATGTAAAATCAAAGATTGTTTTATCGCCTCACGCCGGATATGCCTACAGCGGAAAAACATCTGCAAAAGCGATTTCTTATTTAGAGAGGGACTTTGATACCGCTGTGATAATCGCGACGGCTCATACTGTGGAATCCGAAAAGCCATCGCTTATAAAAGATTGCTCTTTTGAAGGGGTTTACGGAAGCATAAAAACTGATGATGAACTCGTAGATTTTCTTTTAAAAAAAAGCGTTTTTAATCTGAACAATTCTGCTTTTACAAGGGAACACTCGGTTGATGTAATACTTCCTTTTTTGAAGTATTTAAATAGCAATTTTAAAATTGTTCCAATCGTCATAAACGGCGAAGATAAGGATATACTCAAAAAATCAGCGATTGCTATTAAAGAATTGTCTGATAAGAAAAAAGTTGTTTTTGTGATTTCTTCGGATTTATCTCATTATCCCCCCTTTGATGTGGCTAATGCGAGCGATATCGCTCTTTCTATGGCTTACGATATATCCATTAAAAATAATGATGTTGATTACTTTTATCTGACAAAGAATCAACTTTTTGAAAAATATTCCGGTTATCTTGATACTGTCGCTTGCGGTTTTTCTCCCATGGTTTTAGGACTTTTTCTCGCAGGCAAGATTGGTTATAACTCTTTTGAGATTGCTGAATACTCTAACTCCGGCATGGTTGCGGAGAGGAGAAGCGTTGTTGGGTACCTGGGCGGCTTTTTTACCAGTAAAAACCTGAGAGAAGATCTAATAATACATCTTAATGACGAAGAGAAAAATGACTTGCTTGATATGGCGAGAAAAAGTATAGCGAATTATTTGAAAGATAAAAAAGTTTTTAAGAAAGATATTTTAGAAAATCCAAAGTTCAATCTTCCGTTTGCGGTTTTCGTCACGCTCACCGAAAACGAAGAACTCAGGGGCTGTATCGGAAGTTTAACTCCTCAGGAGCTTCTTGGAGACGCTGTGTGTGAGTATGCCGTTAAAGCGGCATTTGAAGATCCGCGATTTGATGAACTCTTATCATCTGAACTTGAAAAAATTAAAATAGAAATCTCTATACTTTCGCCTCTTAAAAGAGTGAGCGATATTTCGGAGGTAAATGAAAATATAGACGGGGTCTATGTGAAAAACGGGTTCAGGAGCGGAACATATCTTCCGCAGGTCTGGGAGCACTTTAAAAATAAAACGGACTTTTTAAAATCATTATTTGACGAGAAATCTGGAATTGGCTATGACAAAGTGAAAGATCCCGATACAGAAATATATACCTACAGAGTTTTAAATTTCCGGGAACCCTCTCGCTAACCTTCCACATTGCATTTTAACTTGGTTTTTGGGCGAAGTCCTTTATATACCATGCCCTCTGCGATATAGTGAATGCAAACATCGCTCCAATTCCTATTAACGCTCCTAAGGGTCCGCCAAGCAAAAATCCTGCAAAACCAGCTGCAACTCCCAGTGCTATATATGACTCCTTATTATTGCTTATATCCCAGCCAACTTTTGTTAAGAAGCCGGGCTCCTGTGGTTCTTGAGGTTGATTAGAATCTTTTGTAACGGATGGAACTGATGCTTGTTTCTGTGTGTCTATATTTGCTTTTACTCCGGGAACAGCGCCATCAAATGTCTTTGGAGCGCTTATTGTTGCGCCTTTTGCCTGGTCAAGTGCCGTATTTGCAAATGAAATATTTACCTGCATTAAAAGAACCGCTCCTAATGTGATTGCTGATAAAAAATTTTCAATTTTTTTCATAATTTTCCTCCTCTTAAATATATTATAATATAATCCTTTTATAAAACAAGGGTTTTTAAGACCAAACATAAATTAGGAAAAAAGACCTATTCATTTTTTTGTTCTTCTATGGAGAGTTTATATTTTATAGTGGATTTATCAATCAATTCGTTTTTTATTTCATCCGGCGTATCATCAGAGTTGATTATTTCATATATTGACTGAAGCGTTATCCTTAACGCTTTTTCATATAGATTATTTTGTTTAAGAATCTTAATTATCTCATCCCTGTCTTTAAATTCATACATTTTTGATTTTTTTACTTTTATGTTCGAGCCATCGCTTATTATATCTATAAAATTGTTTTTCATAAGAATTAGTATTTTTTCTTCTATCTCCTGAGCTTTAATCTCAAGTTGCTTAATATTATTTGATAACTTTATGTATTCGTTGGCAAGCGTTTCTATTGATAAATTGCTGTTATCTTTATATATTGGACATTGCTCTTTAAAATCGCACCATCTGCAGCTTAACTCTGAGGGCTTTGGATCAAATTTTTTATTTTTTATATTTTCTACTGTCTTAAGCACATCTTCCCAGAAACAGTTTATCTCTCTATCATCAGCCCTTGGGATTTTTACCTCTTTTAATGTCTCAACATAATAATAAACCATATCTAAAACATTAATCTTTTTTACATTTTCTCTATATATTTCTTTAACTTTTTCTATAAGATTTCTATCCATCTCGCATATTTTTTGATAAAAATAAAGCTGGTCTTTTGTCCTTTCTCCCGGTTTCCCTGTTTTATAATCCACTATTATTATATTTCCACCGCCCTTATACTCTAATTTATCAGCCACTATATTAGCCGTTATTCCGTCCACATCCACATATGTTTTATATTCTAACTGAAATGGAATTTCTTTATTTTCCGAGTGTTTCTGGTAGAAGTTCTTAATAACATTTAACGCTTTGTTGTAATCTATTTTTTCATAATGCTGGTTTAAATATCCCCTTTCTTCAAATGGTTTTGATTCCCACTCCTTGGTTAAAAATTTTATAAGATCTTCAATTTTTGGCGGCGGCACCCTTCGAAAGAAATATTCAAGCGTCTTATGTATTACATCTCCAAAATAAAAAAAACTTTTTGGTTTCTCTTTTATCTTATCAATGTATCTTACTTTGTATTTAAAGGGGCATTCGTTATATAAAGAAAATTTAGAATAGGAAAAATAAAATTTTTCAGATTCTTTTTCCTGAAATTTTTTAGTTTCATTATTGTTATATAAAAATAAGTCCTGGTTCTGATATTCACTCATATTTTATCAACTCCATTATTCTCGTTTCCTTTCCTTTAAAATCGGATGAAGTAAGAATTCTTCCGATATCCGGAGAATAATAATTTATAATTTTCGTATTTCCAAGGTTCTCAATAACTTTTATACAGTTATAGAAAACCCCAGCTTTAACGCTTACCTTTTCGATGTTCCTCGCTTCGTATCTTACTTCTGTCCCGTTCATTTTTCCTTCCCATAAATTAGGAAGAGGATATTTAATTATTATTTTAGAATTCTTGCCATCAAATTCTATTATATCAAATCCTTTTATAAGATAATATTTTTTAGATATGTTTATCAATTTTTTGCCCGCATAAATTTTAGATGTTATATCTATCTTTGAAAAACTTTTTCTATCGAATTTTAATATTTCTATGGCATTTTTGCCGTATGATTTTGAATCGCCGAAATAAGATATATTTTGTTTAGGATATATGTAATTCGGGCATATTACGGATCTAAAGATTGCTTCATCGTAATATTTCGTTTTAGGAAAATTCTTTACTATAAATTCAAAGTCCTTTGAAGATTTAGAACAGTTTCCGTAGTTTGAATTAATAATTCCGCTCATATAAGCCGAATATTCCGCTTCTAACTTATGCGGATTTTCACTGTAATATTTTTCAAAATACTCAGCCGCTTCAATAAGTTTTCCTTCCTGGTAAAGTTTATTCGCCTGTTCAAATGTTGATCTGGAGCAGGAAGATAAAAACAGAAAAATTATAAAGATTTTTTTCATAAAAATAGTATAGCATATTGAAAAGCATGCGAGTCACAAATAAGGCATAAGGCGGAAGAAGATAGGAGGTGATAAGTGAGCAGGTGAGCAGACGGCTTACGGCTCACAAAACATTGCTCACGGCTGACAGCTCACGGCTCACAGCAAGAAGTGAGAGACGATGATGGATTGTGGAGTCCCCCGACGTATCGTCGGGGGAGGATGCCCTCATCAAGATGAGGAGTCCAATGGAATCCTGACCTTGGTCAGGGATTTGCCCCGCCCTTTTGGATGAATGCTTATATATATGCCAAAGATTGGCCAAAAGGTCGGGGCTTGGGGTTGAGGAAATCCTTCCAAGTGTCATTAAGATTAGCTCGGAGAGAATAAAAAAGGATTGGTTGGGAAAAACAAAAAAGTATTTATTTTATCTTTAATATTTCCTTTATTATCTTATAAATTATCTTTTTTGTCTTATTTTGTTTTATATTTTTGATTAGGTTTATGAGTTTTTTATCTATGTCCGGAAGTTTTGTATCGGCAAGAAGAACATTTTTCTCTTTAAAAAAGTTATATAGATCCGTATCCAATCCTTTTGATAGTTTATATAAAGTCAATAAACTAATTTTTTTAACTCCTCTTTCAATCTGTCCTATATAGCTTGGATGAAGGTTTGTTTTTTCGGCGAGTTCTTCCTGGGTAAAACCTATTTCCGTTCTTCTTTTTTTAACTATTTGCCCTATATATTTGTATATGTCATCTTCCATATAAATATATATTTACATATAGAATACTATCTTTTCCATATACTACAAGGTTTAAAAATAAAAAAACCTTATAGTATTGACAACCAATAAAAAATATGTAATAATTTTAAAAGGAGGTTTTATGAATAAAAGAAAGAATTCAATCAAAATGACAGGCTTTATGCTTTTATTAATTGGCATAATGCCTTTTTTTACAAGCTGTGCTACCATATTTGGTGGTGGAGCTAAAGATAAATCCGAGAGAACTGCGGATATCAGATGGGGCTATTTTGTACTTGATATACTTGGTGGTGCGGTCCCGCTTATAATTGACTTTGCTAATGGCGCTATCTATGAGCCAAAGGTAAAGCATAGCGATATTAAAAAAGAAATGTTAAATGCGTTGAATAAGAATATACCGACTTATTTTGTTAAGAGTGATGGGGTCTATAAGGCATCTTTAAATAGTGGGAATATAGAGTATAGCAAGGTGTCGGAAAACGAACTTCCGCCTCAGGTAAGTAAATCTCTTAAGGCAGAAGTGGAAAAGATAAAAAACAGAAGTTAAACTTATAACTTATTGGGGGGAAAATAATTCCCCCCAATTATTTTTAGATTAAGCAATTGGATGGGAAATGAATGGTGTGGTGATATTTGTTTGTTTTTTGTTTTTCACTCTAACTGCCAATGCTGGTTATATAGTAAAAACGAAGATGGCTAATCTGAGAAAAGAGCCAAATTCAAAATCCGAAGTTGTTTATAAACTTTATCAGTATGAGGATGTTAAAATCATCAAAACCTATGGCGAATGGGTAAAGGTTAAAACAATTGATGGATATATCGGCTGGGTTCATAAATCAGTTATAGAAAAATTAGAAGATAATCCAAAAGAAGATAAAAGCAATACTAAACCGGCGCAAACTTTGAACTCTGATAATCAAAAATCAACTCAGAGTAACGAATCGAATAATTCTTCTAATGTTTTTATCTTACAAAATGAGCCAGTATCTCAAACACACCAGTTAACAAATAAACCAGAGGTCTCCTCCGCTGGTATATCTAATAAATCCCTTGTTAAAGAATATAAATTCAAAGATACTTTGCAAAGACGAAGAGTTATAGGTGATCATATATTTCCTTCAACAGTTTTGTTTCCAACTCCAATCCCAAGCGCCAGATTTGGATTTAGCCAGGGATTTTTAAATAAGAAAGGTGAATATATAGATATTAGTGATGACGATAAAGATGGAATCATTCAATCAACAGAAATTACAAAAAATAAATATAATTATGCTGGGCTTTCAGAAATATTTGATTCGCAGATAGTTATCCACGAAAATGTTTCATTTGATTTAAACGCTAATATTATTCTTTCAGGTGGTATGGAGAAAAAAGATTTTACCTCAGTAAAAGCAACTCCCGGTGGAGATATTAGAATAGGTCCATCATTTTCATATAAATTAGAAAATAATCTTCTTTTGAGTTTCGGTTTGAAGTATTATTTGCATAAGGGAATTAATGTCTCTGCTAGTTATGGTATAGATGGAATGATAAATGTTTTAGAAGAAAAGATAGGTGATGATGAAGGTTTTCGTATATTTCTTAGTTCAGTAGCAGCAATGCCTGAGGATCAAGGAGGTGGAGAAGATCCTGAAAATATAGACAGCATAAATGAGTGGCTGACTTTAATAAGCAGTGATTGTACAAGAAAATATTTATCTGATGCAATAAAAGGCTTTACTCAAAATATTGTGGTAAATAATACTAAAACTGCTCTTTCTCCTTCGCTTGGTTTTGCATATCCTATAACAAAATATTTAGGCGTTCAGGGTATTATAGAATATCAAAAAATAAAGGATAAATATTCAAGTAAAGTTCAGGAAACAGAAGTAGATTATAATAAATTGGATTATGGACTTGCCACCTCAGTGGATTTCAGACATTTGATTGGATTTCCACTTGGCATCAGTTTAGAATATTTTAGAGAAAAATATGAATTAGAAAAAACTAATAATATAGCATTTTCCACATATTATCAGGGAAACGGCGATATTCAGTTAGGATTAACTTTGAAAACATCTAAAACTGATACAAAGAAAAGCGAAATAACATATAAAGATTCTTATACCCAAAAAATTAATTCAGTTTACAATTACTTATTTCTTTTAGGAGGTAAAAATGGTTGAGTATGATCCAAATGTAATAAAAAAATATGCAGAAGAACTTTATGCTATAGCTAATAAATTGATAAAACAAACGGCAAGGAAATATTCTTTTATCGGTGGAATTATAGGGACTTTGCCTGCAATTTGGATAGAAGAAGGAGATAAATATCTTGCCATTATAAGTGTAATTATCTTTGCTTATTTTGGTTATAAAATGGGAAAAGAAGTAGGTGAAAAAGATGCTTTTAAATATAAATTAGATGCGCAGGTATCATTGTGCCAGTTGAAAATTGAAGAAAACACAAGAAAAAATACTAATTTATAATAACTTTTTTAAATTTTTTTTGAAAAACTAAAAAAGAAAATTGGTTATATTGTCAAGGGATTAGTGTTTAATGTGTATCTTGGATTTTTGCATCAATTGTAAATCAAACAAAAGAAAATGTAGTATGATATGCAAGCAATTAAATATAAAATAATTACATTTTTAATCCGCTATTTGGTAATTGCGTTTGCAATTATGGTTATCCAGCACTACATTAAAGGAATTTCGATCAACGGTTTTTTTACAGCGATTAAAGTTGCATTGGTTATGGGGTTTTTAAACGCCTTTGTAAAACCAGTCATAAAATTTATTAGCATACCTTTTACTATTATTACGATGGGTTTATTTTTATTAGCGATAAATGTGATAATGGTTTATTTAACTGAGGCTTGTGTGCCTGGATTCAAGGTTAATGGTTTTATTGCGCCTTTAATTTTCAGTTTTTTGGTTGCTTTGACATCTTGGTTGGCAGGAATGATAATTTCCTAATTTAGAGACAAAATATGCCGAAAACAAAAAAGAATAAAATACAACAAAAAAAATTTGATTTAATTCTAAATAAAAATGTAGAAAAACTTGCTACACTTTTTGAGCGTGTAGAATTTCAGGATTATTTGAATTTACTTAATAACCCCAAACGTCTGCTATGGGTTAATTTCTTAGCTGGTCTTTCTCGTGGTGTAGGTATCCTTTTAGGCGGGGGAGTGGTCGGCGCCCTTACTATTGGTTTACTAATTGCATTTGGCGTCTGGATGGTTCACACCTTGGGGATGCCCTGGATTTTGGCTAAATTTCATAAATGGATTCAATATGCAAATGACTTCATACAACATAAATAGATAATCGCTAACGACTAATTGTAAGAGACCGCTTCTAAAACACTGGCAAGGAGCAAACTCGCAATGACTGAATACCAAGCCCCAACCCCTATTCTCCAATTCCACCCCCTAACCCCCAATCCCAAAATCCCCATACAATCTCCCCCTCACTCTACTCTCTCCCCA
>Ga0123519_10011996_pt1 | contig 12676 bp, 5 predicted proteins | sample YelNatPaOPRAMG02_FD_87396 | JGI IMG/M metagenome (GOLD analysis project Ga0123519, IMG submission 87396) | Hot spring microbial communities from Yellowstone National Park - Yellowstone National Park OP-RAMG-02 (version 2) | ecosystem: Environmental > Aquatic > Thermal springs > Hot (42-90C) ...
ACCGTGCATATATATGGGAATAATACAAATGTGCAATTTTCAAATGACGGAGGAAATACCTGGTATAGAAGTTTAACCTTGACAGTAGACAGCAGTGGTCAGGCAACATGCAATGTGAAGAGTCATTATACAGGGACATATTATCTATGGGGAGTGGATTTGAATGCTGCGCCATATTCGCCTGCATATACGACAATGACAGTGACAGAGGGATTGTTTTTGCGTGTGTCACCAACAGTTCAGACATACGCACCCGCAGGTTCAACAATGACAGTTGCTGCACAGATAGTTGATCAGAACGGAAACACGAGAAACTTTAACGGTGTAGCAATACATTTCAGCACAAATAATGGTTCTGTGTATCCGATAGATACATACACAGATGCAAACGGCACAGCATATACAACACTTTCACTTTCTCTTTTATCAAACATAGAACACATAGTAACGGCATCAATGACAAATCCTGAAGCAACATCATATTCTGCAAAAATAATAACACAACCAGTTGTTTCATTTGCAGTAACAGCACCTTCAAGTGGTTTTATGGGTATTCCTTTATATATAACTGTGAGGGCAAAGGATAATCTTGGGAATACTGTTTCTGATTATACTGGAAACATAAAATTTGGTTCAACTGACCCGCTAGCAAATTTACCACCGAATTATACTTTTATTCTTGCAGATAATGGAATAAAGATATTCAGTGTTACATTTAATACATACGGAAGTCATTATATATCAGTTACAGATACAGCAGATAGTGCAATAAATGGAGTGAGTAATGTAATTTATATAAATTATCCGCCAACTCCAACTGTGACGCAGACAAGCACGCAAACAATTACTCCAACAATTACACAAACAAGTACTGAAACAATAACAGCGACAATAACACCTACAATAACGCAGACAGTTACAGCAACAATAACAAGAACTGTAACGCGGACAGTAACAAGTACAATAACATCAACAATAACACCAACAATAACGCAAACAGTGACACAGACAATAACGCAAACAATCACACCTACAGTTACGCAGACAGTGACGCAAACAATAACACCAACAGTGACAAAAACAGCAACTCAAACAGTAACAAGGACGGCAACGCAAACAATTACACAAACAAATACACAGACAGTAACTCCCACAATCACACATACATCAACTATGACCGTAACTCAAACAATAACACCAACAATAACAATAACAAATACAGTAACAATAACGCCGACTATTACGACAACCTATACTCATTCATCAACACCAACAATTTCACCAACGCATTCAAACACACCGCCATTTACTGCAACTGCAACGCCATCTATTACTATTACTTTTACAGAAACGATAACAGGAACAATAACACCAACAATTACGAATACTATGTCAAGCACAATAACCGAGACAATTACAAATACGATAACTTTTACAATAACTGTGACATTGACATCAACAATAACTCATACAGTGACAGATACAATAACAGCAACAGTAACAAGCACAATTACACATACATCAACAGAGACAGAAACAATGACAGTAACAAACACTTATACTATAACTCAGACATACACAATAACACCGACCATAACAATAACCCTTACATATACGATAACAAATACGCGAACACCATATCTTTCACCAACAATAACACCAACTTTTACACCAACGCCAGAGCAGATAATTGTATATCCAAATCCATTTAACAGAGAAAAGGCAATTGGTGGGACATTAAAAATTGAGTTTTTACCTGCAAAGACAAAGGTAAGTATTTATACAGTAAATGGATATAAAGTTTATTCTAATAATGATGCGTATGGCAGGATTGAATGGGATGGTAAAAATATGGAAGGCGAAAAAGTGGCACCCGGTATTTATTTTTACATAATTGAGACACAAAATGATAAAATAATAGGTAAATTATTTATAACAAAATAAGAGGTAAAAAGATGAAAAAATTATTTTTTAGTATTTTTATGATTTTTATTATTATTTCACTGGCTTTTTCAGGAGTTGGGACAACATCAATTGATATTCTAAAGGTTCCAACAGGAATAAAATCACAGGGAATGGGTGGGGCTTATGTTGCAGGTGGAAATGATATTGAAGCAATTGATTTTAACCCGGCAGGTTTAAAATCAATTAAAGGTAAAGAAGTGCTTTTTATTCATGATATTTATTTACAGGATATTTTTTATGACTCCATTTTTTATGGGCAAAATATAAATGAACTCGGTTCAATTGGTGCTTGCATAAAATACTTAAATTCCGGTTCAATAATTGAAAAAAAAGAAAGTGCAACAGGCAATTACGAAGGCGAAGGCGCATCTCTTTCTGCATTTGATTATCTTTTAGAAATTGGATATGGAATGGATTTTGAAAAAATGGTTTATAATGAATTTACAAAGGATTTAAACCTTGGCGCAACATTAAAAATAAGTGGGGAATCACTTGGAAATGAGTATTCCAATTTTGGACTTGCAATTGATATTGGCGCTGTTTATGATGTTGTAATTACAGAAGAAGATTTTTTATCAAACAGGGGAGAATTTTTATGGAATAAAGCAGGCGCAGGTATTGTATTTAAAAATTTAGGGACTTCTTTTAATGGAAACATCACTCCGATATCATTTGTTTTTGGTGGCTACACACAATTTTTAAATTGTTTTACACAAGGAAACAGGGTAAAATTAAATATGGATTTAGATTATAATATTGCTGAAAGTTTAAATATCAAAGGCGGTATAGAATACAGCCATAATATATCAACGGCTGTTTTATCGTTAAGAGTTGGAGGAAATTTTTCATTAAAAGAAAGAATGGCAACAGGAATAAATTTTGGCGGAGGGCTTGGAATGAAATTTGGAGATATAAATTATGAGTTAAATTATGTTATGATACCATTTAGTGAACTTGGAAATAATCATAAAATTGGTCTATATATAGTTTTTTAAAATAAAAATTTATAAATAATTTTGGAGGAAATATGAAACGGAATTTATTTTTTATATTAATTTTTTTATTTATAACTTTTATATATGCAGAAACAAAATTTGAAATAAAAGAATTTTATGGTGGCTCAATAGATTTTTCATCAACGTTTTACACTGATTCTTTTTTTGGCTCGCGTGGTGATGCGTTGCGAAATGGTGGTGTTGTTTCAACACTTGATTTTCAGCAGAGTTTTACTTCATACAATCCTGCCACCCTTGCCTTTCAGAAAAAAACAACAGTTTCAATGTCTTTTATTCCATTTGGCTTCTTTGGAACAGGGCTTGTTGAGGGAGTTCTTGGTAAAAATATAAACAATGAAATGAAAAAAATGATAGATGATAAATTAGAGGATGCATTTAAGGATATGACAAAAACAGCAGGTGTTGAGACAAAAATAAATTCTTTTAAAGGATACATAGGACAGGCACCTGCAATTATGGGCTGGGAAGGTATGGTGCCACTTGCAGGTGGAAAAACCAGTTTTGGTATTGCCAGGGAAGAAAAATTTACCTTTGAAACAAAATTGCTTTTAAATGGGCTTGAGTCACTTGTGAAAATAACTGATGATTCAAACCCTTTACTTGATATGTCAGCAAGAATAAAAGCCAATTTATCTTTGAATATTGAAATAAGAAATCTTGTAACTTCCTTTGGCCTTGGCAGACAGATAACAGATGAATGGGGAATTGGGGCTGTTCTGGAAAAATATGATTCTAAATTTTATTTGAATGGACAGGGGATGATTGATGGAGTTGCAACGGTTTCAGGTGTCACGCTTGAATTTAATACAAATGAAAATAATTCACTTGACCAGAAAGCGTATGCTGAATTGCTTTCAGATGCCTGGGGCTTGCGTCTTGGCACGAGTTATCATTTTTTAAAGGATACATTGGAACTGGCAGCTGATTTTTCCATACAGCCAGAAATGAAATTCAATGGCTCACCAGAAATAATAATACATAAATTACCTGATACAATTGATACTTCTGACTTTACTAAAACAAAAGAAGAAAAACCAGATACAGCAGGCGATTTATATATGAAACTTCCTTCTTTTATGCGAATAACTTTTGCATGGAAACCGGGTATGATTCTTGCATTAAATTATATTCATTATTTTGACCCGTTTTATTTAAAATTTGAAAATTCAAAAAATAATTTAAAAGCATATCTTGATATGATGGATTCATTTAGAATTGGGTTTAACTTTGGCGGTTATTTTCAATTAGGTGGTGGAATAACACTTGCAAGGGGAGGTTTAAAATCAATAGATAAAGAAAAAAATGAAACAAAAGAGGAAGTTGTTTGGTTCCCGTTACCTGTTTTATCAACCGGTTTTACATTCCCGATAGGGGATTATATAAAAACAGAAGTGGTTTTACTTGCTTTACCAATGCCTGTATTTAAAACATCATTTACTTTAAATTTTTAAAGGAGGAATTATAAATGGATAAAATAAAAATATTACTTCCGGTATTTATTCTTATATTTATTACTTCAATTTTTGCAAGACCACGTGTCATAGAATATCCAAAGGTTTTAGTTAAAAAGACAGATACCATAAGAATTAAATGGGATAATGGCATAGGAGCGCCGCTTCCTGCAACAAATACGTGCAAAGTTGTTTATGGTGTGGCACCATCAAATTATTACGGACAGATAATGGAAGATGTTGCAGGCGGTTATGTGGATTTTATTCCACAGGACGAAGGAATGAATGGAGGGGTTTATTATTGCAGAATATCAAACACAGTAACAGGTGAATTGTCAAAAGAATTTAAAATTTATGTTGAGGGCTCTAATGCCCCTCAATTTATTTCCCCGGCAAATGGAGCTGTCTTAACTGATTTGAATCCTTTATTGCAATGGCAACCAGTTGCAGGAGTTCCATATTATACTGTTATGGTCTTTGATACAAAAGCAGAATTTAATATGGGCGAAAATTCAATCACAGTAACAGCAAATGTTATATGGGCTGCAACACTTGACAATACGCAAATTGTTTATCCGCAACCAGACCCATCCGGCTATTATGATAAATTAACGCCACCCTCATTATTGCAGGGTATAACTTATGCCTGGGTGGTTCTCAATAATTACAGCGGCACACCTTCTATGATATCAAGTGCTTTTGCAGGGACAAGGTCATTTACTGTGAATGCGCCTGCTTCTTGTTCTGCTGCAAACCTTATTTCGCCTGCTGCAGGGGTTACAATAACTGCTTCAAATATTTTACTCTCCTGGAGTCCTTCTTCAGGTGCAAATAATTATATGGTAAATCTGTTGAAAAAAGAAACAGGGAGCGGGTCTGTTTTTGGGAGTGCGACTGTTCCAATATGGAATGCCTATACAACAAATACGCAGATAAATATACCTGAAAATCTTGCACTCAATGATTCAGAGTATGAATGGTATGTGATTGCTCTCGATTCAACGGGTAAAGGCGTAAAAAGTGAGGTAAGAAATTTTTATTATCACACAACAACAACAAGTATTGATTTATATATTAATGAAATTGTAGATACCGCAATATCACCTTCCGGTGTTACTTCTGTGCCACAGGCAATTGTTTATATGGAAACATTAAGTGGTGGTTATGTTAATGTTTATCCAATAACAACTGATAATGAGGGACATTTTTATAATTCTTATCCTTATGGTGATTATAAATTTACAATAAAAAAAGAAGGATTTATTCCGGCGGTTTATTATATAACAATATCATCAACACCTGTTAGCAAGGACTTAACAATTACAAGATGTGCTTATTCAATACGTGGTTTTGTGTATGATGATATGAGTCCTTCAAATCCGGTTTCAGGAGCATCAATTGTTGCTTATGACCCGTATTTAGGACAGGGGGTTACTTCAACCGCAAACACACTTTCTGATGGTTCATTCATACTTTATGTGAATAGCACCGGGGTCTGGGACCTTGATATAACAAAATCTGGTTATCAGCCAAAAAAAGTTACAATATCTGTTGTCGCAGAAGAAAATGTATTTTCTTACAATATTATTTTAAATAAAAACAAAAATTTATTATCAGGTGTTGTTACAAATGAAAATTCACAGGGGATTTACGGAGTTTTAGTTAAAGCAATTGACCAGGGAAATACATCAAACAGTTATTCAACTTTTACAAATTCATCTGGAAATTATTCCCTACAATTGCCTGATGGGACTTTTTCAGTGAGTGTTGAAAAAACTGGTTTCATACCACCTTCGCCTGCAACTGTAAGTTTATCAGGTGGCGAATCAAAAGTAAGAAATTTTACAATGCAAACACAGGCAAATCAAATATCAGGAGACATAACTTGTAATGGAGCACCATTAAAAGATGTTCTTGTTAGAGCAATTCCTCTATCGGGACCGATTTATGAAACATATACGGATATTTACGGGCATTATAATTTAAGTGTTGGAGCCGGGGATTTTACTGTGCGAGCCATAAAAACAGGTTATACTTCAGATGGCGATAAAAACGTGAGTTTTTCAGGTGGTGGAGAAACAAGGGCTGGAATAAATTTTGTAATGACAGAAAATGGTTCTTATGTAAAAGGAAAGGTTACAATTGATGCAGCAGGAAATACGCCACTTTCTGGCGCCCTTGTAACAAATGGTTATGAATCGGTCTATACAAATTCAGCAGGTGAATATACATTATCAATGCTTTCTGGCACATATACGATTTCTGCATCAAAAAGCGGTTATTCTTCTGACGGAGACAAGATAGTAACAATAGGACCTGGTGAAACAGTGGAAAATGTAAATTTTGTGCTGTCGCCAAATGCAGCACAAATACAGGGCGATTGTAAAACACAGACAGGGACGGCAATTGCAGATGCTACAATTTATGCTTATGAAATTGCAACATCCATAACGAGAACAACCCAGACAAATTCGCAGGGTATTTTTTCAATTTCTGTTCCGTATGGTTTCTATGATATTTTTGCAGCAAAAAATGGATTTGTTGATTCCACCCATAAGCAAATAACCCTGACACCGGGTGAAATATCCAATGATAATCATTTTATTTTAACGCCTGATATTGGTTATATAAGCGGAACAGTAAAGGATGAAAATCAAAATATAATTCAAAATGCAGAAGTTGTCGTTTATAATGCATCAGGAACAACAAAAACAACATTAACCGATATTAATGGCAATTATTTAATTGATATAAAAACAGGAAATTTTGAAATTTTTGCGAGAAAAAGTGGTTATGTTGATTCAAAACATGAATTTGGTTCAGTAAGCACGGCAAATACAATAACCAATCCGGTTGTCGAATTTTTCATTTTAACATCCAATGCAAAAACAATTTCAGGTGTTGTTCTTGATAGCAACAATAATCCATTAAATGATGTTACAGTAAAAATTTATGATAGTTCATCACATATTACATTAACATCAGCAACCACAAATGGTTCTGGAAATTATTCTGCAAATATATCAGTCACAATTACAAATTTTGACATAGAAGCATCAAAATATGGTTATACAACTTCTTCAAGGACAAATCAAACAGGGCTTATTCAGAATTTTAATCTGAATGTAAATTATGGTTCGTTTGTCGTTGATATTTCAACTTCTGATTCTTCAAATGTAAATGCAGTTGTTTCAGCAAATGGAAATACCAAAGCAACAGGAAATTCACCATCCCCACTTAATAATTTTACTATGCCACTTTTTGCAGGAAATTATACAGTTATTATTTCGCAAAATGGGTATTATGATTATCAATTAACAAACATAGTAATAAATCCGGGACAGACAACAGATGCCGGCTCTATAACATTGCAAAAAATTCCAGCAACCTATTCGGTGTCTGGAAATGTATCAGATGGAATTTCTGGTTTGGGAAATGCCACAGTGCAGATAAAAACAAACCCAGGCAATGTTTTAGTAAATGAAACTTTTACAGACGCATCTGGTAATTATGTACTTGATTCAATTCCAGATGGTGCTTATTTGGTTTATGCATTTAAGAGCGGTTATGATATACCATCACCTATAACAAAAAGTGTTTCAGGTGGCAATATTACAGGTGTTAATTTTACTTTAACCCAGAATAATGCATCAATTTATGTATATGCTTATGATGGTTCATCAAATCAACCACTGAATAACGTAAATGTTTCTCTGGTTGGAACAGGGGCAAACAGTGGTTATTTTGGTTCAGGGACAACTGATGGTGCAGGTGGAGTCACAATTACTTCAAGACATGCAGGGACTTATGATATTTTCCTTTCCAAAACAGGATATAATAATGTAAGTTCAACAGTAACTCTTACTAATGGGAATACTTTAAATGTTTCTTATGCAATGTCATTAAATGCTTCAAATCTTGGGGTTATTTATGGTTATATAAAAGACAACAATAATAATCCTTTATCAGGTGTTATTGTTCAGGTCTATGACCAGAATTATCCTGACTATGTAAGTGTTACTTTAACATCAATGAGCACCGGTTATTATGGAACAACTTTGCCAGCAGGAAATTATTTATTAAAGCCATTGAAAACTGGTTTTATATCAAATCCTGGACAGGCATTGATTTATTTACCTGCTTCAACTACAAAGACAGCAAATTTTGTTATGACTCCTTTAACCGGTGGACAGATAATTATAAGTGAACCAGAGATGATAATTTATAATACAAATATTGGGGGCCCGTATAAATTTAATGCAACATTAAAGGATGCCAATGGTCAGATTATAAATGCAACTATTTCCTGGCGTGTAGAACCACAAAGTGCAGGAACAATGACTTCGGATGGAATTTATATTCCAACAACTGACTATATTGGTGAGGCAGACATAATTGCAAGCGCTATGGGATATGAATCATCAAAAAGTGTCTCGGTTTATCAAAAATTAACACCTACTTACGCAGCAGTAAAAGTAAAGGACTATGCTGGTTTTTCTCTTGATATACCAGCGGCATCTGCTGACCCATCAAATACCATAGATAGAATTACATTGTTTAAGTATGATATAAACAGGAGCAGGGCAATAACACGTGATAAAAAAGCAGCTGGAAAGGTTTATAAATTAACCGATGGATTCAAATTTACAAAGCCGGTAAAGTTACTATTGCCTTTGCCATCCGGGTTTAGTTCTGATTCAGCACAAATTGGTTTATGGAATGAAAATACATTAAAATGGGAAGCAATAGGCGGCACAAAAGAAGGAACAAATGGAATTTCAACAACAGTTATGCATTTTTCAGAATATGCTGTAATTACTGATTTAAAACAACTCGGTATTGATAGCATTGATTTAAAACCAAATCCTTTTTCACCATATCATACAGGACTTTCTATTAAATATGTTGTTAATTCTCTTGAAGGTGCAGGTGTTGAAGTAAGTGCAAGGATTTTTAATATGGCTGGCAACCTCGTTCGCACACTTTTTGAAAAGGAACCAAGACCTGTTGGTTTTTTAAATAATGATAAATGGGATGGAAAAGATGATAATGGCAATTGGTGTGCAAATGGCAGATACATATTACAGATTGAAATCAAAGATACATCAGGTAAAAAACAATATCTGTATCCTGTTGTTCTTATAAAATAAGGAGGCAAATATGAAAAGAATTTTATTTTTAATTTTAATAATATGTTTGTCTGTGGTCGCAAATGCAGCAATAGTTGAGCCCGGTGCATTTGTTGATATAGGGCTGGCAAGACCTTCTGCTATGGGGGGGGCTTTTACTGCTGTATCTGATGATGTGAATGCGATTTTTTACAATCCTGCCGGAATTGTTCAGTCAAAATATAAGGATATCACATTTATGTATACAAAACAGAAAAATCTTGTTCCGTATAATTATGCTGGTTTCATATATCCATTCAGCAAAGAAAGAGGGGCGGGTTTAGGGTTAATTATATCAGGTGATGATTATCTTGATGAAAAAACAATTTTACTTTCTTATTGTGAAAATTTTGAATGGCTTTTAAAAATTTTAAAAATTTCATCAGGTGTAAATTTTAAATTACATTTTGCCAGTTTTGGAAACAATAAAGAAACAGCGGAAAATAAGGTGACAGGGGGAGCAGCAGGACTTGGTTTTGATATTGGCTTTTTATGGGCTTTAACAGATAATGTTAAAATTGGTTTGTTTTTTAGAGATGCCTTTTCATATATTTACTGGACATCAAAATACATTGATATACAGCATTCATACAATGAAGGCATTCCCTTGACTTCTTCCCTTGGAGTAAGTTATAATATAAAGGACTTTACAGCAAGCTGTGATTTAGCCGATTTGAATAAATTAAAAATTGGAATTGAAAAAACAATTTTTAATTACATTGATATAAGAGCTGGTTACACACAAACACTGGATATTGAGTCATATAAAGAATATATGCTTGGTATCGGCATTGGACATTTTGAATTTGGCAGCAGAAATGAGTTTTCTTCATCACTTGATATTTCGTATTTATTTGAAAGATTGGAAAATACACTTAAAATACAAACAAGTTTTAAATTCAAATAATAAAAGGAGGAAAGGGCTATGAAAAGATTTTTGGTTGTATGGGTTTTGTGTTTTATTTTAGTTTTTAATTTAAATCTGTTTTCGGCAAAAATTGATGATGATTTAAAAGATGTGTTAAGCGGACAGACATTTTTAGCAGAAGATTTTAAAACAATAGCAGGTTTTTTGACATCGGAATTAGGAAAATGGATGCCATTTACAACAACAGCAGGAAATAATACGCCTGCCAATGTGTGTGCTTTACCAGGTGTTGCAATCGGCGGAACGCTTGGTGTTACAATGAATAAATTTAACATTGATGGATTAAAGTCATTATCGCTTGATTATATGTCGGTGGATGAGGTTGCAAATGAATTGCCTGCAACAATTGCATTGCCAACAATGAATGTTTATTTAAAAACAGGAATTATTGGATTGCCGGTTTTTAAAGCAGATGTTGGAATAAGATTTTTACCTTTGAATATAAATATAACTTCAAATGATACAACTTTTATTTTTAAAAATTATTTATTCGGCATTGATTTACGTGCTCAGATTTTAGAAGATTCTCTTTTAAGTCCACTTGGATTACTTGCTATTTTAAGTTTGGATTTTATTTCAGGAAATTTTGAGATAACAAGCAAACAGGAATCAACTCAAAGAGTTACAGTCAACAGTACGGATTATGATTTAACAATTACCGGCAAAAATAAATGGGCAACTGACTGGACAATGCAATCAATAGGCATAAAATTAATTGCAAATAAATCAATTGCCTTTTTCAGTCCTTTTGTTGGAGCTGGTTTGAACATTAATATGGGCGTGTTAAATAGTAATATAGGAATAGAAGGGGATGTAACTTTAAAAGATATTCCACCTTTAACTGGAAGTGCAACCGGGAAATCAGGGCTTATTGGAACTGCATCAAAAAGTCCGAATGGACTTGATTTTAGATTAATTGCTGGCTTTGAACTCGGCTTGATTCCTTTTTCAAAACTCGGTTTGGGTTTTGAGTGGGGGGGAGAAGTGTATTCTATTACAGCAGGATTAAAGATACAGATACCATAAATATAGTTTGGGGCTGGTAAAAAGTAAAGAAAATTTTTATTGTTTTTATTGCCCCGAAAATTTTAAGAAAACTGATTTAAAAAACCACGAGTAATCCATCAGTTATATGAGGACATAATAAAAATTGAAAATCCCCTTTAATCTCCTTTTAGAAAAGGGAGAGATAAAAATGAAATTTTTTTTAATTTCCCCTCGCCCTTTGATGGAGCTTGTGCAAAAAATAGGGAAAAATATAAAAAACAGAAAACTGACGTATAAAAATGATTAAAAAATAAGGGAAAAATAAAAATAGAAAAAATTAAAATATCAAATTTTATGTTTTTTGCACAGGATCGATGGGAGAGGGGGAAGGGAAGAGGGTGATTTAAGAATTTAAAATTATCAATTAAAAATTTTCAATTAAAATGAAAAAATAATAAATAGCAATTAATAATTGGAAATTGGAAATTGTAAATTGATAATTGATAATTAAAACAACCCCCTCTCTCTAACTCTCTCCCACGCAGGGGCTAAGCATTACCCACAAGTTAGCCCGTGGCAGGCAGCACATTCAATTTTTTTATGGAAAATCAGAAAATGCCTGAATTTGCTAATAATAAGGGGTTAGATTCTTAGTGGCACAAAAACAAAGCGGAGCACTCGGCTGACGCGGAAACCTATGCACTTGAACTCTACGATTGAACTTTAATAACAGGATTTGAGAATATATTCCCTAAACGACCTGATTTTATTCAAAAAATTGCCTGGCTGCCAGCCACGGGCTAAAATTAAAGATGTGGGTAATGGACAGCACACAGGGGGGAGGAAAAAACAAATCCCACTGTTTCCCGTTTTTTTATTTTCCTTTTTTTAAAAGATAGGAGATTTTATTTATGTAAAAAAAAGTAAAGCAAAAAAATTTACTTTATATTTTATAAAAACCTACCATGGCTGAGGGATTACACTTGGATGCATTTTTCTCTTGACAGCCACTTTCATAGAAGGGATTGCAACAGCGATAATTTTTTATTTGACAAAAACGTTTTCGTGTTGTATAATTTAAATGAAATAAAATAAAGTAAAAAATAAAAATTTAAAAAGGAGGTGAAAAGAATGAGTAAAAAAGTATTAGCAATTTTTTGC
>Ga0123519_10012003_pt1 | contig 12673 bp, 7 predicted proteins | sample YelNatPaOPRAMG02_FD_87396 | JGI IMG/M metagenome (GOLD analysis project Ga0123519, IMG submission 87396) | Hot spring microbial communities from Yellowstone National Park - Yellowstone National Park OP-RAMG-02 (version 2) | ecosystem: Environmental > Aquatic > Thermal springs > Hot (42-90C) ...
ATCTGGCGACCGCACTTTCTTATGGATGGCTCTAGGCCACTTGAGGTGCGAACGAACCGTGCTAGGCTTCGTTGGGGTTGACGGCGGTTTGTCCGTGGCTGTCACTGCCGTCCCTTCCTCACGTGCCTCGCGACCTGCTGAGACTTGAGATGAATACGGCTGGTGACCACACCCGAGAAGCGTGATTGTAACAAGGACAGGAATTGATAGCAGCCGGTATCTCACATCTATCACCACCATTCGTAGAGAAAAACAAGACTGAACAGTCGTGCCAATACCCGCTATTCAAGCGTTGGCTATGGTCCGATGTTAATCCTGTCCTCGGACACATAAGCATCTGTCTCACGCCATGTCACCTCGCCAACGCTTGGTGCAGGATAACATCCCGAGACCCAGGGCCAGGGCCACTGATGCCCAGAGGGAGGAGGGGGCGTTCGATCCTTTGTCCACCACACTGCCTCAGTTCCTCCGCCGGTTGCAAAATGGTATAGCGCCATATCGCTCACTTCGGCCCCCCAGACATACGAACCGTTTCTGTACTCATCTGGACTGCCAGTAGCGTACGAGTGCGCTCGCTTGATAATAGCGGCAGGGTACCACATCGCGCCGTAGGCGTTTGCCACTATGACCGTCTTGTAGTTGAAGTACTCGTCTAATCCCTGGATGACCAAGATGCTTGTGTCGAAGGATGTCCAGTAAGCCATGTAGACGCTCATTCCAGCCATGAAGCGGAAGCTGGACCCCAAGCCCATGTTCACACGTGCCCGTCCAAAGCTCTTCTTGCCGGCAGTATTCGTGAACAAGTAGGCGTCCCAGGCATTTCTGAAGAAGTTGCGGCTCCACATCAGACCTGCGTCCACTTCTACCCAGGAAGGGCCGTAGGCCATATCCTGTGCGTGGCTTCCAAGGTAGATATAGGGGGTTGTCTTATTACCTCTGAGGCTTATGCCGTTGCGGTCTGGCAGCACGAAGTTGCCCCCAGCGCCGAAATAATAATGGCCGGATTCCTGTCTACTGGAAACACGACGGTACGGCCCATACGAGTGACCGTTCAGTTCCACAGGCGTCCATCCTGCGGACAGCATTCCGTAGCCGCCTTCTTCGCCACTACTGCTGACGACTGCGCCGTCACGTGGCAGAGGAAACACTTGACCGCTGCTGTGCACGAACAGGTTCGTGCCCTCGATCAAGTATCCGTCTGGCGACTGGGGCGTGGGCTGCGTCGAATCATAAATGGTCCCATCAGGGCCGCAGACTCTTATGTAGTCTGCGTAGACACTGACCCTTGCCGTGCACCGCAACAACTTTTAAGATGGGAGGATTCGCCTTTGGTAGAGGCGAAGTCTAACTTTTAGCCGAGTAATAGCGTATTAGAGCTATGTGGGAGGATATTTCGATCGATGCGTGTGTACAAAATAGCAGTCATACCAGGAGACGGCACTGGACCGGAAGTTGTGAGAGAAGGCCTGAAAGTCCTTGAAGCGGCCAGCCGAAAGTGCGGCTTCAAATACGAAACCGTTCACTACGATTGGGGAGGCGATAGATATCTTGCTACCGGTGAGGTGCTTCCGCCGAATGCAATTGAAGAGTTGAGCAAATTCGATGCTATCTATCTTGGAGCAATTGGACATCCCGATGTAAAACCGGGCATCCTCGAAAAAGGCATATTGTTGGCGCTTCGATTCGGACTCGACCAGTACATCAATCTGCGTCCAGTCAAGCTTTATCCGGGAGTAGAGACCCCGCTGAAAGATAAAGGGCCAGAGGATATCGACTACGTCGTGGTGCGCGAAAACACCGAAGGGCTTTACGCCGGCGCAGGTGGTGTGCTTAAGAAGGGAACTCCCGACGAAGTCGCAGTACAGGAATCTATCAACACGCGCAAAGGTGTTGAGCGTTGCATCAGGTTCGCATTTGACTACTGTCGCAAGCGCAATCGCAAGAAAAAGTTGACCCTTGTTGGCAAAACAAACGTGCTTACTTACGCATTCGACTTATGGGAGAGAACGTTCTACGAAGTCGCCAAGGAATACCCAGACATTACTCCAGACTATGCACACGTAGACGCGACCACGATGTGGATGGTCAAAAACCCTGAGTGGTTCGACGTGATAGTTACGGACAACATGTTCGGCGACATCATTACCGACTTGGGAGCGATGACGCAGGGCGGAATGGGAATAGCTGCCGGCGGCAACATCAACCCCAACGGAGTATCTATGTTCGAGCCAATCGGCGGATCGGCGCCTAAGTATACGGGCCAGAACGTCATAAACCCGCTTGCCGCAATCGGCGCACTGCAGATGATGCTGGAAACCCTTGGCGAGGATAAGGCAGCAGATTTGGTTGATCAGGCAATAGCCTACGTTACCGGTAACAAACTCAAGAGCATGGCTGCCGGCAAAATGGGCTACTCGACAAGCGAAGTCGGGGATATGGTTGCGCAGTTCGTAGCGGACGCATGAGCAAGAAGCAAAGAGCAAAAATCGAAGAGGCGGAGGTTGAGAAAACTCGGCGGTTCTCAATCCTCCGCTCTCGACTTACCGCAGCAGCTCTGATTGCCGTAATCTTATTCGTTGTCGCGGTTAGAATCAGGCTGCTTGAGATACCGCTAGAACGAGATGAGGGTGAGTTCGGCTATATGGGCCAGCTCATTCTTCAGGGAGGTCCGCTTTATTCGGCGGCTTACAATATGAAGCTGCCAGGCATCTACGCAGTCTACGCTCTGATTATGCTGTTATTCGGTCAAAGCACGACAGGCATCCATTTGGGACTCATGTTTGCGAATGTCGGAACTATACTTCTGATGTTCGTGCTTGCCAGGCGGTTGTTTGGTTCCCTCGCAGGCGTTGCGGCTGCTGCGAGTTATGCTGTGATGTCGCTGAGCCCGAGCGTTCTTGGAATGGCTGGGCATGCCACTCATTTCGTGGTGCTGTGCGCGCTTGGCGGGTTGTTGCTTTTGTTGAAAGCGATTGAGAACGGCAGATGGGCCACTTTATTTTGGAGTGGACTTTTGCTCGGACTCGGATTCACAATGAAACAGTGCGGAGCCTACTTTGTGCTTTTCGGGCTTGCCTATCTCGCGTGGACTCTTCTGAGCAAGCGACCGGTAGCGATAGGACAGGCGATCGGAAAGGTGGTTTTACTCGCGGCCTCGTCGGCAATTCCTTTCTTGCTGAGTTGCCTGGCAGCAGTATTGATGGGTGAGTTCGATAAGTTCTGGTTCTGGACGGTGAAGTTCCCAAGCGAATACGGCTCTCTTACGCTGCGCGAAGGCTGGGTGAACCTAAAGTTCGGAATCGGACCGACAATCGGACCCAATATGTGGTTATGGTTGCTTGGCGGCGTCGGGATAACGGCTGTTATTTGGAGTCGCAAGGCCAGATCGCACTGGCCTTTCCTCACAGGATTCTTGGTGTTTTCCGCTCTCTCCGTTAGCTCCAGCCTGTATTTTCGTAACCACTACTTTATAGTGATTTTACCGGCGATTTCGCTTCTGGCAGGCGTTGCCGTATCATGCGTTCGCGATTCAATTTCCAGAAGCAATTACCCTGCGTATGTGCCTGCGATACCGGTTATAGCTTTTGTCTTTGCTCTCGGCTACCCTATCGCAGCGCAAAAGGATATATTCTTCACGATGACGCCTGTTCAAGTGTGCCGATCGACCTATGGTCTTAACCCATTTCCAGAGTTCGTAGAGATCGCGAACTATATACGCAAACACACAAATCCAGACGACAAGATAGCAGTATTAGGTTCAGAAGCGGAGCTTTATTTTTATGCTCGCAGACGCGCTGCCACCAGCTATATTTACACTTATAGTCTGGTGCAACCCCAAAAATATGCCCGTAGCATGCAGGAAGAAATAATCCAGCAAATCGAATCGGCAAAGCCTAAGTATATAGTCTTTTGCGGTGTGATCACTTCATGGTTGGTCCGTCCCAAGGCCGAAACGAAATTGCTCGACTGGATACCACGTTATATTGATCGCTATTACGACATGGTTGGTCTGACAGACATAGTTAGCAACGACTGGACAGATTACTACTGGGAAGAGGATGCTGTGGATCGATCGCCTTCCTCTCCTTACTATGTGACAGTGTTCAAGAGAAAACCCGCCTGAGATATGCCGCGTGCTTATCCAAATTCATCGGTTCTTGTTGCTGCGCTGCTTGCAATTTTAACAGCGTTGACTTTCTGCCGAGCGGCGCGGTTCGACTTCGTAACGATAGATGACGGGTCCTATGTGTATAACAATCCCTACGTGAAAACAGGTCTCAGTCAGCGCAATATCGTCTGGGCATTTACACGAGAACATAGCGCAAATTGGCACCCCGTGACTTGGATATCCCACATGGTCGATGTGGAACTTTTCGGCCTTAAGGCATGGGGACACCATTTAACCAATGTTGCCATTCACATCGCCAACGCGATGCTTTTATACCTGCTCTTGGTAAGCACAACTGGGTTCGTTTGGCGAAGCGCTTTTGTCGCAGCTCTCTTTGCCGTGCATCCGCTTCATATTGAATCCGTTGCGTGGGTAAGCGAGCGAAAAGATGTGCTTTCAACGCTCTTCTGGATGCTCACGTCCATCGCATACGTCCGATACGCGCGGAAACCGAGTGTTGGAAAATACGTCCCCGTGATATTGCTATTCGCGCTCGGACTAATGGCGAAACCGATGCTGGTCAGTCTGCCGATTATTCTTTTGTTAATGGACTACTGGCCGCTGGTTAGAGGTTGGAAACACCATTCACCCAGCCCATCCACTCGGCAAACCAAGCGTGATGCGTTGCAGCGAAGTTCAGGACAAGCTAACGCACCGAAGGGAGAACACCTCGCCAACAAAGAGAAGGTGCCAGATCCAATTGCGTCTTCTCTTCCCTCTATTCGCTCTGTTCTCTCGGCTGTGCCTGAGAAGATTCCGCTTTTCGCTCTAGCTGCTGCCAGTTGTATTGTAACCCTAGTTGCTCAAAAAGCAGGCGGAGCAATAGGTAGTATGGAAGTCTATCCGCTTGGTGTACGCGTTGCCAACGCTCTGGTTTCATACATAGCCTACTTGTGGAAGATGCTCTGGCCGCAGGGACTTGCAGTTTTGTATCCGCACCCAGGCAACTCCATTCCTGTGTGGCAGGTTACAGCGTGCACATTATTGATGATCGCGCTCACTTATGCGGCTGTGCGTGCAGCACGTCGTGCGCCGTATGTTACAGTAGGTTGGCTTTGGTATGTCGTGACCTTGATTCCCGTGATTGGATTAGTCCAGGTGGGGCAGCAAGCTATGGCCGATAGATATACCTACATACCGCTCATAGGCTTATTTGTCATCATCGCGTGGGGAGTGCCTGATTTACTAGAACTCTTTGGCGTTAGGATCAAGCCTGCTGCAATCGGTACTTCAGCGACTATTATTATCTTCGTATTGGCAGTAACCACAATTCTAAACCTGGGTCATTGGCAAAACGGCGTTACTTTAATGCAACACGCATTGGCTGTCTCCGGAGGCCACGAAATGCTCCGTCATACCCTGGCTGACGCCTTGTTCGAAGCAGGAAAGCCCGAAGCTGCCATACGCCAATACAGGCTGGCAATCAGAAGAAAGCCTGATTTCGCAGAGGCCTATAATGGGATCGGATATATTCTTATGCGCCAGGGCAAAACACACGAAGCCGAAGTAAACTTCAGGAAAGCAATTCGGATCAAGCCGACTCTTGCATCCGCACACAACAATCTCGGCCAAAGTTTGCTTTCTCGCGGTCGAGTGGATGAAGCTATTACGCACTTGAAGAAGGCTATAAGCCTGAATCCGAACAACGCAGAGGCACAGTATAACCTGGGCATAGCACTCGACCGGCAGGGAAAGACAGACGAAGCCGCTTTGCGTTACAGATCAGCTCTACGTGCCAATCCGGAACTGGCGGAAGCTCATTGCAGCTTGGGAACAGTTTTCCTCAGACAAGGCGACAATGAAAAAGCTGAAAAAGAATTCGCGGAAGCACTCCGACTTAATCCCAACCTTGCGGAAGCACACCTATGCATGGCAAATCTGACTTTGGCTGATGGAAATATAGACGAGGCTACATTGCATCTCAAGAATGCACTAAAGATCAAACCTTATTGGGGACCGGCCCATTACAGCCTTGCTTTGGTTTATTTCCGCAAAGGTGACTATCGTGAAGCCTGGAAAGAACTTCATCGCGCTCAGCAATACGGCCAGAAGATCGATCATGCATTCATCGAGGCACTCTCCCTGCGAATGCCCGAACCACCGGAGGATTAAACGTGGACGAAGCTGCCGACAAAATTAGCCGCTACTTCGTTTGTATTGTCCTCATCATCCTAACAATGGCTGCGTATTGGCCAGTACTCGACAGCGAATTTGCTGGTTACGATGACGACCAATATGTGTTGGGCAACCCTTTTGTGCACGCAGGACTGACCATAAAGAGCATTAGCTGGGCATTCACCTCAACACGTATGGCAAACTGGCATCCGCTTACGTGGCTTTCGCACATGCTCGATGTTGAGCTTTACGGGCTCAATCCGACCGGTCATCATCTTACGAATCTGCTGCTGCATCTCACTAATGTACTTCTGCTTTTTGCACTTCTGAGGTTAATGACAGGTGCGACGTGGCGTAGTGGACTTGTAGCAGCTCTCTTTGCCGTGCATCCGCTTCATGTTGAATCCGTTGCGTGGGTAAGCGAGCGAAAAGATGTGCTTTCAACGCTCTTCTGGATGCTCACGTCCATCGCATACGTCCGATACGCGCGGAAACCGAGTGCTGGAAAATACGTCCCCGTGATGTTGCTGTTCGCGCTCGGACTAATGGCAAAACCGATGCTGGTCAGTCTGCCAATTATTCTTTTGTTGATGGACTACTGGCCGCTGGTTAGAGGTTGGAAACACCATTCACCCAGCCCATCCACTCGGCAAACCAAGCGTGGTGCGCTACAGCAAAGTTCAGGACGAACTAACACATTGGAGAGAAAACACACCGCCGAAGAAGAATTAGTGTCGGATTCTCTTGCATCTTCTCTTTCCTCTTTTCGCTCTGTTCTCTCGACTGTGCCTGAGAAGATTCCGCTTTTCGCTCTAGCTGCTGCCAGTTGTATTGTAACCCTAGTTGCTCAAAAAGCAGGCGGAGCAATAGGTAGTATGGAAGTCTATCCACTCGGTGTACGCGTTGCCAACGCTCTGGTTTCATACATAGCCTACTTGTGGAAGATGCTCTGGCCGCAGGGACTTGCAGTGTATTATCCTCACCCCATTAACAATTTACCGCTTTGGCAGAGTGTTGGCTCTGCAATAATTCTCGTATTCATTTCCTTACTCGCAGTACTCCAGCGGCGAACCAGACCTTATATGTTGGTAGGCTGGCTTTGGTATGTATTAACGCTAATACCCGTCATTGGCCTTGTTCAGGTCGGAGGACAAGCAATGGCAGATAGATATACTTATATACCACTTATCGGTATCTTCGTTATGGTCATCTGGGGAGTATCCGACCTTGCCCGAAGGCAAAGAACGGTACTTGCCGCGTGCGCAGTAATTGTGCTGACGGTAATGGCCGTTTGCACCCACATACAATCCGGCTACTGGCACGACGGAGTAACTCTCTTTGAACACGCGCTCCGATGCACTCGTCCGAATCATGTCAGCCACATGAACCTGGCAGTATGTTTGGACCGTAAGGGACGCTACAGCGAGGCGATTGCCCACTTCAGAAAGGCACTTAGTCTGAGGCCAGACACTCCGGAAATCCACTACAATATGGCAATCACTTTGATGAACCTCGGTAGACCGGACGACGCCATATCGCACTATCGTGAGGCCGTTCGACTTAATCCGCGCTACGTAGAGGCTCACTACAATCTTGGGCTAGCACTAGATGAAAAAGGCATGCCGCAAGCAGCTATCCGCCACTACGAGCAAGCTCTCCACATACAGCCCGACTTCGTCCAGGCTCGCAATAACCTTGCTATCGCGTACTACTCAATAGGAGACTACGCCCGCGCGTGGAAAGAAGTCCAAAAGGTACGGAAATACGGCTTCGAACCGCATCCCGATTTCATTGCAGCACTCAAGGAATGCCTGCCCGAACCTCACAGCGAGGGAAAGCCATGATCAAGACCTATCTAATCACCAAGGAGCAACTGCAAGAGGACATACCGCTGGAAGATTGGCAATCGCTCGTCAAAGACGACGAGCTGCTTTGGGTTGACGTGCGTGCATATACACCGGAAGAGGTCGAGACTTTAGCTCGACATTTCGGCCTACACTCGGTTGCGGTGGATTCTTGCCTCGACGGCTATCGCAGACCACACCTCTATGAGTTCCCAGACCATTTCTATGTCAACTTGACGGTCCTCGAGAACAGGAAACGGAAGCGAACAGAGATCAAGCCCACCGAGCTCCATCTGTTCGTAGGCAAGAAATGGGTGTTGACTCTCTCACAACAGGAACCGTCACCCGCCGTTGATGAAGTGCTTAACGAATATAGAGAAACACCCGCTCTTTGTGAGCGCGGTCCAATGCACGCAGTCTATCTTCTTCTCGAATATCTGGTCGAGTCCTATTTTCCGATCGTAGAGCGGCTTGACGATGACGCCGATGAGCTTGAAACTGCCATGCTTCAGCATGCAGACAAACGCTCGCTTGCACGCTTGTTCGATTTAAAGCGCGTTGGGTTCGAACTCAGGCGAATTCTGGGGCCGCAACGCGACGTACTTGCCACATTTGCCCGCAGAGATTTTCCATTTATCCGCAGCGAGCAGAATGTCTACTTCCAGGACGTCTATAATCGGATGATCCGGATATTCGACATAATGGATACCGTGCGCGAGATACTCAGCGGCAGTCTGGACATCTACCTATCTGCTATCTCAAATCGCCTGAACGAGGTCATGAAGGTTCTGACCATTGTTGCTACTGTGTTGATGACCCTTTCGTTCATCACCGGGTTCTACGGCATGAACTTTACACACCTACCCTGGCTGCGATCGCCTAACGCATTCCGGAACATGGTCATCTTCATGATCGCACTAACCGCAGCCATGCTCTGGTGGTTCAGGCGAAGACGCTGGCTGTGACAATCTATTGCCCGCGATCTCGCACGTCGGCCGAAGATATCTGCCTTTCCGAACCAGCTCCTGTAAGCGTGCCCGCAACGTCGACAAGGTGTCCGGTAGCTATCGTACCGGATGCAGGAACGACTTTTATTCCTGCCGAACGGTCCGGTTCCTCTATGTAGATTCCTCCGCTCAGAAAGTCCGTTCCGGCAATTACATGCTTGTTCTCCAACCAAACGAATGTGCCGTCCGGAAGCGCCTTAACCTGTCCCACAGTCGCGGCAGGAGCGGCAACCTTGATCCCGTTCGAATAGCCCACAGTGCTAAGGCCGACACCGTTTGTCGCACGCACTGAAAAGTAGTATGTAACACCATTCGCCAGCAGCAAGCCGGATCGGCTAACCTGCGTGTTGAGTCCTACCGGCGTCCAGGGAACAACATCCGTGCTGCCGATAGCAGTTCCAATAGCATACTCGTAGCCAATGATGCCGGACTCTGGGTCGAACGAAGACCAGGAAGCATGCAGCGTGTTCTGCGAGCGCGTGTACGCTCCGTCGTCAGTGACGCTGGGAACGCTCGGACCGGTAGTATCGAACGGCTCACCAACGGCAAAGCTTGGATCGGAATAATTCGCTGGCCCTGCCGTGTGCGCGAATGCCGCGTAGTAGTAGCGCTCGCCAATACGCAATCCGGTGTGGGCTACAGAACTCGTGCTGTTAGGACTCCCAGGCACATCCGCAAGCACTATCCCATCAGTTGGTGATAGCGGATAGCGATCGGTGCGGTATACGATAACCGTCCCTGTAGGCGAATAAGGCGGATTCGGCGGGTTCCGCCAACTCAGCGCTACCGCGCCCTGCTGAGGCGTGGCAGTAAACGAAGAGGGCGGGCTCACAGGGCTATCCGATCGATCATCTTCGCAGACGTAGGCGCGATCAAACCACGTGGTACCGTTCCTGGCTCCGTGGAGTTCTAGCCTCATTCTACCGCTCGCACCACCCCACATGCTGCTCGGCACTGTCCCCCAACCTTGAAGTAGCGTCCATCCAGAGCTGGTGGTCAGCACGGGGTAACCTTGAACAACTGCATCCACGCTTTCACCATACCTCGATAGAACTGCTTGTATTTGCGCACCAGCACCAGACGGATTCGACGTTTTGCACCACGCTTGGAACTTATAGCGCCTGCCTGGAACTATAGTGTTGTAACCGGTCCACTGACCGATCCAGTAGTAGCCAGATCCATTTGGCGTGATCCTCTGCGATGCGCGCCCAGAAAATTTTACGTTTGTGTCTATCGCAAAGTAGGCATCGTGCGGCTGATTGTCGATATTGGCCCAGCCGGAAGCTACTCCATCTCCGCTTGCCCCGCCGCCATATTCGAGATCGGTATTCTCCAGCATGTTCGCTCTTGGCGGATCGGCACCGGGAGCCAGGCAAAAATCCAGCACTGCAGCCTGGTTCGCATTTACCGTAAGTCCGGCGTGAGTAAAGCTTCGATAGCCGTATTTCCAAGCGGTAACATTATACGTCGAGGGCGCAAGGTTTCGAACAGTATAGTCGCCGTTAGAATCGGTACTGGTAGAAGCTCCGCCGGGCGAAACCGTAATAGATACTCCCGGAATTCCCAAACCGGTATAAGGATCTACTGCTCTGCCGGTTATCGATCCCGTGCCGGAGGGAGGAAGAGCAAAGTTCACTACCACGTTCTGGCCCGCCGCAACAGCTACGTTCGCTACCGTCTGATTCGCAAACCCGCTCTTTGAAGCCGTCACTGTGTACGTGCCTGGCGATACCAGGTTCAAGTTGGTGCTATTGGGAAAATAGTAGTTTCCCATCGCATCTGTGGTCGTTGTGTAACCACCGGGATTGAGCGTCACGATTGCACCGGAGAGTCTTGCGTTAAATGCAGCCTCTCTTACACAGCCGCTGATGCAACCTCGACTCATGTTCGGCTTAGCCAGATTCCAAACGTCGTAGTATTGCTTATGAGCGTTAGTCGGGCGATTTTGAGTGCCGGTACCGCTGCCCGGATATACCCAATCGTACGATGACCATCCTCCCGAATTATCAACGAACTCGAATGGAGTAACCCCAAGCACTTCCGGCCACTTGCTCCAATAGTCTCGGAACGCGCGCACAATATAGTCGGCGCGGATGTCTTCGTTGATAATCGGATATTCGCTAAAGGTTTGATCGCCGAGCGCATATCCCGTCTCGGTCAATATCACCTGAACTCCCGTTCTGCCGTAAGATGCAATAACAGCCAACTCGTCGAGATACGAATCTATGGTTATAGAACCCGGCCCGGCAGTGCCGTTATGCTGGTTGATCTCCGGCGGTCTGTTGAGCGAGTACGAATGCGATGCCCACACATCCCATGCCCACAGGCTCTCAGGAACCAAGGCGAACATTTCGTTGACAAAGTCGGCACCACCAGCAAGACCCGCGTTCATTATCCTAATTCTGGAGTCGCCTATCGAACGAATCGCGTTCGCCACGTCCACCAAACAGCGACCGTATTCCCATGCGTTCGCGTTTCCTCCCCATTCTTTTGAGGAGTTGACCTCATTCAGCACTTCAATGTATAGCGGGTAATTATCGTTCCTGGGAAGGCCTTGCACTACTCGCTTTACGGCCTGAGCAAAGCTTGTGTAGTTGCCAGGCGAATCGGGCACCGGCGCCGACCACTGACCATTGCTGTAGGTGGTTGCAATCCGACAGATCGGGATCATCTGACGGTCATAACATCCCTGCACCCACGACACCCAGGTGCTGCTCGGCCCCGTGGTCGAGTTTGTGATACCCATCATAAGTTGCTTGCAGTAACCGCCCGGCCCCGTGAGCGAACGCGCCCAATCCTGAATGTTCGATCCGAAGCTGAGCATGTGAACGCCGTAGGGGTTATTGGCAGCGAGGGCACAAGCGGCAAGGCTGATAATAGCCAGCACCGCGACAAAAAGTATTCTCACTGAACCTACTCCTCCTGAAGCATGTCTGCCGGCACACCTCTATTATCTGAAGTATACCATGGAGAAAAGCAAAGTCTGACCCATTGGAACAACACGAGGCACCGCATCCTATAGGGCAGGATTCGGAGACCCTGCCCCATCGAAGAGAATGTATCCTATACTAAGGAAGCACGTAAAATCTGAAGCTCTGCTCACCAGCTTTCTTGCCGGCTGCAGTGACGGCTACATGTGCTTTGTAGCTGTCCGATTCCAACGAGCTCGTATCGATTGAAAGGCGGAAGCTTGCCATTCCCGTCGGAATCTTAAATTGTGCAATACTCGCTGGTGTTCGGGAGGCGCCATGGCTAACTGTTACGGTCACTTCCGCATCACAAGCCTGCCTGGCACCTGTGTTCAGTCGAAGCACCACGTTTTCCCCTCGCTTTACAACCGTTCTTTCCGGCTGGGCGAATGCAATCGGGGGAGCAGAGACGAGTTTCTCCGCCCCTTCGAATTCCAGGACGCCGAAACGCGAAGGATTCTTGCCGTCCACAAGTCCGGACGTCCAGGCAATCGCGCCTTTGCGGTGTTTCGTATCGGAATCGTTCACCGCCGCATTAACGCCGCATCTACCCGGAAAGCTTGGAGTAAG
>Ga0123519_10012005_pt1 | contig 12672 bp, 9 predicted proteins | sample YelNatPaOPRAMG02_FD_87396 | JGI IMG/M metagenome (GOLD analysis project Ga0123519, IMG submission 87396) | Hot spring microbial communities from Yellowstone National Park - Yellowstone National Park OP-RAMG-02 (version 2) | ecosystem: Environmental > Aquatic > Thermal springs > Hot (42-90C) ...
GGCTATAAGAGCGGCCACAAGCCCAAAGGATATTGAAAAACTGGCTCTGAAGTAAAAACTGGCTTTTAACTAATTGATTAACCAATAATTTTTATTAAAACCATTATTGGCTGACTGGCTTAATAAGGAAATCGCTTTTATATAGCAGACACAGGATAAGGGGGAAACCCTGTAAGAAAGAGATTTAAGAAAGAGATATATATCTTCTTCTGACTTCATGAAAGTTTCTTTCTGTTGTTATTCTGGTAAGCATGGCATCTAATCATGGCATCTAATAATAAGCATGGCATCTAGTAATAAAATAAGAGCGAGTCTGCTGTAAGTCCAAAATAGATGAGCCGAAAAGAATCAAATATCACACGCTCGGCCATGCCTTTTGCCGCCCATTTAGAGCCGCGAGGAGCATCTCTTGCTTTGTTGGATCCAGTACCATCATCAACAACATATTCACCACCATACACTTCTTCTCCCAGTGAATCTTTAAATACCCAGGAGGCAGTCCCATCACCCCTGCCTCAGCTTAAGATTCTTCACATTACCTCGGCCACCCATGATATGAGCAAGAAAAATCTAAACTCATATCAGAGGGTACATTTTCTCAGCAGAAATGCTCAGCTAACCATTTTGGCTAAAAAGGGAGCGGATTTTTCAGTCTCAGCCCAAGAAGGGACCCCGATCATCACGGCTCCGCTCGGCGGGAAATTAGGCCTGATCATCTTTTCTCTCTTCTGGCTACCCACTGTGGGGAGAAAGCAGAAATTTGATCTAGTGATTACTGAGCCGTCACTGGTTGGCATAGGTGGCTTTTGGGCTAAACTGACAGCTCGGATGAGGTGGGCGGTGGATATCTGGGACATTCCCATAAGGTGCCACTCAGAGTCAGCCATAATGAAAGCCAAGTCATGGCTCACCAGAAAGGTTTTCAAATTCCTGTATCGCTTTGCCGACCTTTTTATCATCTCGATTCTGCCAAACTTTGAATTGAAGGAGTTTGATCTCCCCACAGAGAAAATGCTGACCCTCAAAAATGCTATCTGGCTGGAGGAAATCAGCGAGTCGACGGCCACAGAAAGGTGTGAAAAGGTAACCGTAGAGCGCAAGCACTTTGATATCCTGTGTATGCGGAGCCGCTATACGGCTGATATGGGGCTTGATATCCTGGCTCAGGCTTTCCTGTCTCTGAGTGAAGAACTCGAAGGGATCTGCTTGACCATTGTGGGCATCATTCCCCAGGAGATCAGGCACCAGGTAGCTGATTTAGAGGGGATGAGGAACGTCAGATTGTGTGGATTTGTTGATCATGACCGGCTTCTGGACACTATCCGGGCAGCATCGGTCTGTGTTATCCCTTTTAGAGATGTAGCCGACCTTTCTCAGACCTATCCTATCAAGGTCCTAGAATACCTTGCTTTGGGCAAGCCGGTGATTGCCTCCCGGATAGCAGGCCTTAGCGCCATGATTGAGGATGGCCGAACCGGCCTGCTTTTTCGCCCCGGAGACTGGCAGGATCTGGCTGACAAGATTCGCAAGTTGTACCATAATCACCAGCTTCGAGCCGCCCTCTCAGCCAATGCCTTAGCCTCAAGGGGTGAGTTTGACTGTGTGGCCAAAAATAGGGTTATTCTAGACAGACTGTATCAGATAACCGGTTGGAAAAACTTGAACAATTAGGGTAGCGTGATGAAAAAAGTTGTTTTATTGCAAAAGTATATATCTCCCTACCGGATACCGCTCTTTAACGGCCTGGCAGAACATCCAGAGATTGATTTTACCCTAGTTCACTACGGTAACCTAGAAAAGAGGAGAAAATGGACCAAATATCCAACCAAAAAATTCTCTGAGTTCCAAACCAAACGCATAAGCATCAAGCTCAATTATACCCAGAATATAAATTTACCCCTATCCCTAATCTCTGACTTTGCTCGACTTCGGCCCGAAGTCATTATTTGCGCCCCTGACACCGGAGGGGTTTCAGCTTACCTTTACACCAGAAAAACACCAGGCAGTAGCTACATTATTTGGAGTGAGGCTACCCATATCACCGAACAGGTAAGAAAGATTGGCTTTTTAAAGAAATGCCTCAGAAGTGTTATCTACCGCGGCTCAAGCAGGTTTATTGTACCTGGTCAGATGGCAGCAGACTATATCCGTGAATATGTACCCTCGGCCAAGATTTTCTATGCTAACAATTGTCTGAACGAGGACGACTTTAAAATTTCTGAAGACTACCTGCGCCAAAAATGGGCTAAGAGAAGACTTACTCTCACCTTCAGCGGATCGCTGATCAAGGATAAAGGAATTACCTTTCTGCTTGAGGCATTCAAGGGATTGATGAAAGAAAAACCCTATTTGAAGGAAAACTGCCTCCTGAGGATCCTAGGGACAGGGCCTCTTGATCTGTCAGCCTATCAGGATGAAAATATTCTCTTTGAGGGATTCTGTGAGGGAGAAAAATATTACAACTTCATGAAAGAAAGCCATGTATTCATCTTGCCATCTTTGCGCGACTGCAATCCGCTGACAGTCATCGAAGCGCTTTTTGCCGGAAATATCTTGATCGTTTCCTCTCGGGTAGGCAACTATCCTGAAGCCGTAAGAGACAACGGACTAATCATCCAATCCATCTCCGAAGCCGAGATTGGCCGGGCGATTGATTCCATCCTGGCTTTGCCGCGAGAGCGGTTGGTTGATATGGCGCTGAATTCTCTGGCCGTATCCAGTACCTTTACGGTAGAAAAGAGCCTTGAAGGTTTTATCTCCGCCATTTTCAATAATGAAAGAGAGGCTTCATCCCCCAAGAGAGTATCTTCGGCAGATGAGCTATGCAGCCCCTGTGCTTGGTAAGCTGTGAATTTACTCCAGCAAACCACCCTAACACAACACTATGCTAATAGCAACATGCAATCCCCCTGTTTTCGGTGAGAGTTATGAATTTAAATTTGCCAACACATAATGGTCGTCCCCCAATTCTATTCATTGGCCCCTATCCGCCGCCATATTCTGGCCCTGAGTTAGGAACAAAACTCTTTTTGGAGTCTGAGCTAAAGGATATTTTCAACCTTCATTTCATCAAAACTAACTTCAGAAAGAGCAATGTAAATAAAGGCCGCCTCGATGGCCAGATGGTCAAGGCTTTCTTTGTCTTCTTCGGAAGACTCATAAGCTCACTGATCCGCTATCGCCCTGAGCTCGTTTACTATCCGATAACCCCGACCCAGATCGGCTGGGTCGGCAGAGACATCTGGTGTCTGCTGATCTCAAGGCTATTTGGCAGCAAAACGGTTATTCACTTGCGGGGAGGGCATCTGAACCTCAATTTCCAGACATTTCATCCTCTGGTCAAATACCTGGTGAGATATGCATCCAGCTCTGTGTCAATGGCTCTTGTCCAGGCTGAGTGTCTTAGAGATCAGTTCTCAGGGTTAGTTCCCAATGAGAGGGTCAAGGTGCTGTATAATGCGGTAGATACCGCAGAATATATCAATAACACTCCCTACATTTATGACCATCATAAGATCCTGTTCATGGGACATTTGACTCAGGCGAAGGGGTATTGTGATGCAGTAAGGGCTATACCAATTGTGGCCAAACATACGCCAAACATTCAATTTTATTTTGCAGGCACCCTGAGAAGAGGCGAGCGGGGTGTTTTTTTTAACCAGACAAATGGTCAGCCCCTGACCTATGAGGATCCCGTAAAGGTCCACCAGGAGATCTCATCAGGCTGCTTCGCCCGCAATTATCGCTATCTGGGTATTGTCACGGGACAGGAGAAAATAAAACTCCTGAAAGAGAGCAATATCTTTATCCTACCCTCATATTCAGAAGGCTTCTCCAGGGCTGTACTCGAGGCTATGGCTATGGGAAAGCCGATCATCTGCACTCCTGTTGGTGCACTGCGGGAAATTTTAAAAGATGGAGAAAATGGATTTTTGATCCCCCCAGGCGACTTTCGTCAACTGGCCCGCAGAATCATTCAACTTCTTGAAGACCCTGAACTGCGAAATCGGATGGCTCAAAAAAATATTGACCATGTAAGAAGACACTTTACCGCGGAAAAGATATCTGCTCGGTTAGCTGACTATTTTCACGAGGTACTAACATGAATCTGTTCAGCTCTCTTTTGAGAAGGATCATTCATTATTTTGGCAACCTTATTCGCTGGCTGCATATAACTTACCTAAGATGTATGGGGGTTAAAATTGGTCGGGGGTGCATGATCAGCCTCAGGGCTAAGATCGACATCAGAAGGGGAAAAATCACTATTGGTAACTACTGCACCATAACCTATGGGTGTGTGATTCTGTCCCATGATCGCTCGGCCATGCACATTAATCCCCTTGACAGCGGCGAGGGTGAGGTGGTCATTAAGGATAATGTGTATATTGGGGTTAACTCAGTTGTCCTTCGGAACGTAACCATTGGGGAAAATAGTGTCATTGGGGCAGGGTCTGTGGTAACTAGGGATATACCGCCAAATTCGGTCGCAGTTGGCAATCCAGCCCGGGTAGTCAAAAAGATCGAGCGCTTTGAACATCCGCAACCTGATAATCTTGCTGTCGAACTTGCGGCCCGGAGTGCGGGGTAAGGGGAAAACCCTTTTGAAAAAGGGTTTTCCCCTTACCCCTTTCCTAAAACTTTAACATATATATTAAAGTTTTAGGAGGATGGTTTGGAAGGAACCCTTTTGCAAAAGGGTTCCTTCCAAAAAATTGGACCATTAAGGATAAGGATACCTAACCATGATCGCCGCCGTGGCCATGACTGTCAGCCTGATTGTCTTGTCTATCCTGGCCTTTAGCCCTCAGGTCGGGCTGCTTTTGATGCTCATTCTAAAACCGGTCATTGATGCTACCTGGTCAAACACCTTATTTGGCCACAATGCTCTTGAACTCGTCGGCACAGGACTCCCTGTAGTCATTCTCTTTCGTCTTCTGGTTACTAAAGATCGTAGCCTGAAGGAAACGCCGCTAATCTTTATCTGGATAATTTACCTTTTCAATAACCTGCTCAGCCTGGCCATGATTGGAGCCTCTGGCAATTGGATGGAATCTTTAGAGTTTTTCTTCCGCACCCTGAATGGTTTTATTGGTTTTTACATGTTTCAGGCCTACTTCAGCAGCGGGAAGGTATGGTTTCGCAGGCTCCTTATCGCCCTCCTGATAGCCGGTCTCTTTCCTATGCTCATGGGTGCCTATCAGGCGATAACGGGAAAAATATGGAGGGTCCATATGACCTGTGGCCTGATGAGAAACATTGGAATATACCATGATGCCTTTTCTTTCAGAGCTTATGGTTATATGACCCTTACGGCTATTCTCCTGTATTGGTCTTACTTTACCGAGAATAAATTTGGTCGAAAATTAGCCCTGATGTTCTATGCTGCTATTTGCTGTTTGGTTATCTTTAAAGTCTACTCCAAGGCTGGGTTTGTCATTTTCGGCTTATGGCTGATAACCTGGACGGTATTGAATAAAAAGTTCGGTTGGCTTCTTACGGCTGTAGTGGCGATCATAGCCATTAATACGGCTTCTGGAAATCGGGTGTTTAACGATGTGATGACCACATTCTCCAAAGAAGCTGCGGCCATTGAGGGAACAGGCGAAACGAAAATGGTTTTGGCTGGCCGAACAATTGTCTGGCAAAGCCGCTGGGAGATGTGGAAAGAGCAGGATATCTTTTATAAATTTTTTGGCCTGGGGACTTTTGCCGGCGGAGCGCACAATGATTACTTGCGGGTTATTCTAAGTGGCGGTATTTTGGGCCTGATGATCTATATTGCTCTTTTAGGCGCTATCGGCTGGAAGGTGTTAGTTAACCTGAGGCAACAGGCTACTCCGCTGAATATTATGGCCCTGATGCTCTTTTTGATGTGGATCGTAGATACGATTGGGCTTGTGCCAGGGCTTTATCCTGCTTATCAGTGGTATGTTTGGGGTTTTGTTGGCCTAGCGCTCAGTGGGGTTAAGGGGCTTGATCATGAGCTCGGCCAAGACCTCGATTATGATCTTGAACACGACCTTGACCATGATGAGGAACTCCCCTGTGAGGCGGAAGAATTTCCCCTTAAGGCACCGCAGATGATCTGAAGTCATAAAACAACAGGGGAAAAAGTAAAGTGTAGATCATGGATAAGGGTAGGATCAAATTTTATATCTCCAGGCTAAAGACCGCATCCCTTCCTGAACTGATTTACCGAGCCCGACAGGTTTTTTTTGCCTGGCAGGTAAAAGCCCTCTTGAAAAGGGCTGAAAATCTGCTCGATGGCCTATCTGCTAACCTTGAGGCTGCGGTCAGCCTCGCCTCACTAAAAGAGCTCAAGCTCCCTCTTTTCCATCATCAGGTGAGTGAAGAGATGATTCAGCAAATTATTGAAGGCAAGCTCTTCACTCTAAATGCCGAGGCACAGAAGCTGCTGGAATATGAGCGGCGGTATTCTTTGCTATTTCTACCCCGCATTGATTCTAAGGAGATTGATTCTGAAGAGCAGGCCCCTGACCTTAGAGCAGTTTGGGAGCCAGCCAGGTTGCAACACATCACCATACTGATCGCTTATGCCCTAACCGAGCCAGACTCACCGCTTTGTCCTGAGGCCAAACAATTTGCCCAAAATGCAGCTTTAGCCTGGATTCGCGACCACCCCTTCCCTCTTGGGGTTCACTATCTTTCAGCCATGGAGTGTGGTCTTCGGCTCCCTGTCTTTCTGTATTGCCTAAAGGCCCTTGAGGATCTTCTGGCCCCGGCTGAGTTTCGTCTGATTCTTGAGGCTATCTATCTTCATGCCTGGTGGATAGAGCGACGCCTCTCTCTCTACTCTTCGCTGGGAAATCATACCGTAGCCGAAAGCCTGGGGCTGGTTTTTGCCGGTCTGGTTTTCCAAAAGACCCCTGAGGGCCAAAAGTGGCTAGAGCGGGGTTTTCGCCTTCTTGAGCAGGAGGCATATCATCAGATCTTAAATGATGGCGGCCCGATAGAGCAATCGCTTCACTATCACCGCTTTGTGCTTGATCTTTTCTGGCTGGCAGTTGATTTTCTGGAGAGAAACACTGCCGCCTATGACTGCCGCAGAATCAGGGAACGGCTTGAGCTTGGAGAGGATTTTTGCTCCACTTTCACTAACGGCGGACGCCTAGCTGCTCCCTCCATCGGAGACAGTGACGGCGGCTTTGCCGTTGCCCCAGGGGTATTTGTGGCCTGCTCTAGACCTCACTTAAATCCTCAGCCAGCCACTGGTCCCTATTCCTGTAGCTCCTACTGCCGGATATTTCCCGATTCTGGCTATTCGGTCATCCGATCAAAGAGCGGCGCTATTTTTACTTTCGATCATGGCCCATTGGGCATGCCTCCCCTGTATAATCATGGACATGCCGATGCGCTGTCAATCACCTTGTCAAAGAATGGGCAGCAGCTTGTGGTTGACCCGGGAACATATCGCTATAGCGGATCAGCCACCTGGCGCAGATATTTCAAGGGCACGCGAGCGCACAATACGGTAACCATTGATGGTCAGGATCAGGCCACTCAGGAAACCAGCTTTATCTGGAGCAGACCTTATGAGGCCAGGCTCTTAGAGTACCAAAAGCAGGCAGATGATCTTCTGCTGATCGCCGATCACACTGGATATTTGCGGCTTAGCGAGCCGGTGCGTCACAGGCGCTCCATTCTCTTTTTCGACCATAACAGCTTTATCATCAAGGATGCATTCAGCGGAGGCGGCATCCATGAGTTTGAGCTCAATTATCACCTTCACCCCAAGGCTTGGGCAAAGCAGTGGCCGGACAGCCCTGATGAGGGATGGTGGCAGATTGCTACCCCAGACGGCCAAAGCATCTTGATCAGGCTTATGGGAGCAGATGATTTTCAGCTTCGTTTTGCTCAAGACTCATCTCCCCTTGGCTGGTATTCTGCCGGCTATGGGCTGAGGGAAAAAAGCAGTCTCTTGAGCTGCACCAAAAAAGGGGCTCCTGATGAGGTCTTCTTTATCACCGTGATCAGCACAGAATTGAACACGCCTGCGAGCTACAAGCTAGATAGGATGGTGGCTAACATTTGAACGACAGATTGGACATACTAAACATCTGGGTCGATCCGGTAAATATGGATCAGGCCCTGGCGCGGGTCAAACAATTTATCGAGCAGGGCGAGCGACCTCATTCTATATTTGCTGTTAATCCGGAAAAAGAGTTCTCTATACCAAAAGATCCTGTTCTGTATGAGATTTTCAAAACCGCTGATCTTCTGATTCCCGACGGCATCGGAATTGTCTGTGCGGCCCGAATACTGCACGGTGTGAGGCTATCTAGAGTGCCTGGAGCAGATCTGATGGTAAAAATATGCGAGCTAGCTGCGGCTGAAAACTACCGTATCTTCATTTACGGAGCCAACGAAGAGGTCAATCAAGCTGCCAGCCAAGCCCTGGTCAGACGCTATCCGGGGTTGAATATTGTCGGCAGATCAAATGGTTTTGTCAAGGATGAAAACATGCCTGAGCTGATAGCCAAAATAAATGCTTCCCGTGCCCAGATACTCTTTTTGGCCCTTGGCTCGCCGAAGCAGGAGAAGTGGTTTGCCACCTATAAGGATCAGCTCTCTAGCGTTAGGGTATGCCAAGGGATAGGAGGAACGCTGGATACCATTGCTGGCAAGGTCAAGCGGGCTCCGCAACTGTGGCAAAGGTGCGGAGCAGAATGGCTTTATCGGCTGCTGAAAGAGCCAAAGAGACTAAAGAGGCAGAATGTTCTGCCTGTCTTTGCGGCCGTGGTTATCTTTGCTAAGCTAATAAAATTACAGGCCCAGACAATTCTTAACCTTATGGAAAGCGACAAGGTTCATCGATAAATATGAGAATATGAGATAGAACTATGAGACAACTTACTCAAAAATTAAGATCTGGAAAAATGACGGTTCTTGAGGTTCCCACTCCAGCTCTGGTTAGCGGTCAGGTTATGGTGAAAAACCACTACTCACTAATCAGCGCCGGCACCGAGGCAAGCACAGTCAAGGCAGCTCGAAAGTCACTGATTGGAAAGGCCAAGGAGCGGCCTCAGCAGCTCAGGCAGGTGGTCGAGATGCTAAAGACTCAAGGGGCTGTGCAAGCCTATCGGGCAGTGATGAAGAAGCTCGAAGCCCACTCTCCCCTTGGCTACTCCTGTAGCGGTGAGGTGATCAATCTAGCCCCGGATATAACCCAATTTGCCATTGGGGATCTGGTAGCCTGCGGAGGTCTGAGCGCCTCGCACAGTGAGGTGGTTTGCGTGCCTGCTAACCTTTGCGTTAAGCTTGCGCCCGATGCCGACCTCAAGCAAGCTGCCTACAATAGCCTGGGAGCAATAGCCATGCAGGGAGTGCGGCAGGCAGACCTTCGGCTTGGTGAAACCTGCGCGGTGATTGGCCTTGGGCTAATCGGCCAGTTGTGCGCTTTACTCCTTCGAGCTAGCGGGATTCGGGTGGTTGGTATCGATATCAATCAGGCTATGGTCGATATCGCCCGGCAACATTCGGTGGACTTGGCTCTCAATCGGTATGAGAGCGGTATTGAAGACAGAATCATGCAATTTTCCCGCGGCCTTGGCTGTGATGGGGTTATCATTACTGCGGCTTCAGATTCCCTTGACCCGATTAATTTTGCCGGAGCAATATCACGCAAGAGAGGCACCATTGTGGTTCTAGGAGCAGTGCCTTGCGGCTTTGATCGCGAGCCTCACTTCTATCGAAAAGAGCTTCAGGTGAAAATGTCCTGCTCCTATGGCCCTGGCCGCTATGATCCGGCCTTCGAAGAGAAGGGGTTCGATTATCCACCAGCCTATGTGCGCTGGACCGAAAACCGTAACATGCAGGCTTTTCAGGACCTGATCTACTCCGGTAAGATCAATCTCAACTACCTGACCACCCATGTGTTCAAACTTGAGGATGCCCCCTCTGCCTATGACCTGATACTGGAGCGCTCAGAGCCCTATATCGGCATCCTGATCGAATATGATACCTCAAAGCCTGTTGACTTTGGTCGGGTAGCGCTGCTCAGATCAGATCGGGCCGGCAGGGCAGTAGAAGCAGAAGCTCCCAAGGCAGCCACCATTGGCTTTATTGGGGCAGGCTCCTACGCCCAGAGCTTTCTTTTGCCTAATATCCCCAAAAACAGAAAAGATGTCATTCTGCGAGGGGTAATGACGGCCACAAGCACAGGCTCCCGCTCGGCTGCGGATCGCTTCGGTTTTGAATTTTGCACTGGAAATGAGCAAGATATTCTGGAAAATCAAGAAATTAATACCATTTTCATCGCCACCAGGCATAATATGCATGCCAAGCTAGTGAAAAAATCCCTAGCCGCCGGAAAGCATACCTTTGTGGAAAAGCCCCTTTGCTTGTCCGAAAGCGAGCTCCAGGAGCTGGCCAGCCTCTGCCAGATGAGCTACAGCGGCGAAGGGACACATCCGCTCCTTATGGTTGGCTACAACCGGCGGTTTTCACCCCTGGCCAAAATGCTTAAAGAAGCTGTAGGCAGCGGGCCGATGGCCATGATTTACCGGGTGAATGCCGGCCACATCCCGATTGACTCATGGATACAAGACCCTGAGATTGGAGGCGGGAGAATAATTGGTGAGGTCTGCCACTTTATTGATTTTCTTATCTTTATTAATGGTTCACTCCCCACCTCTGTCTATGCCGCGGCTATGGAAGATGCTTATGATTTCCATGATACCTTAAGTGTTGTTTTGTCATTCAGAAATGGCTCTATCGGCACTATTTCCTATTTTGCTAACGGCGATCGGGGATTGCCCAAAGAGCAGATCGAGGTTTATGCTAACGGGAGTGTGGCTGTTTTGCATGATTTCAAAAGCCTGACCATCTATAGCCACGGTAAGAAAAAGGAAAAGAAGCTGATGAGTCAAGACAAGGGCCAGAGAGAGGAAATCAGACTGTTTCTCGAAGCCATATTACAGGGGAAAGAGGCGCTGATACCCTTTGAGGAACTATACGCTACTTCACTGACCACCTTCAGAATCGAGGAGTCAATCCGCACCGGCCAGCGGGTTCCGATTTACCGCCCGACAGCCGCGGCAGATGATCAGCAGTTGGTGATTAGCTATAACTAAAACAAAAAACCTTTTTGGTCATAAGGAGCAGAACACTCATGGATGATCGGCAATACTCAATCAGCCCGGATGGAGAAAAATTCGCTATTCCTCAAGAAGAAGATTACAAACCAGAGTTTGAAAGAATCGAGCGGCTAGTTTGGGCCCAGCGAGCCATGAATCGTGAGATCGTGGCTGTAGTTGGACTTGGATTTGTCGGCGCAGTCATGGCGGCTGTGGTGGCCGATACCGTGGATGCCAAGGGTAATCCTGCCAAGTTTGTGATCGGCATGCAGCGGCCAAGCCCGCGAAGTTTTTGGAAGATTCCCCTCCTGAACCGCGGCCTAGCACCAGTCAAGGCAGAGGATCCAGAGGTTGAGCCTCTGATCAGGCGCTGCGTCTTGGAGAAAAAAAGCCTGGTGGCCACCTATACCTATGAAGTGCTGAAGCTGGTTGATGTGGTGGTAGTTGATGTCCAGTGTGATTACCTGAAGAATTCTCTTGGCAATGTTCACGACGGCCGCACAGCTATGGAAGCCCTGGAAAAATCCCTAGAGAAGATTGCCGAATATATTCGGCCCGATACCCTGGTGCTGATTGAGACCACAGTTGCCCCTGGCACTACTGAGCAGGTGGCCTATCCGATCATGAAAAAGGTTTTCCAGCAGCGGGGCATTCAGTCTGATCCTCTGCTGGCTCACAGCTATGAGCGGGTTATGCCAGGCAGAGAATACGTGGCCAGTATCCGAGATTTTTGGCGGGTGTGCAGCGGTATTAATGATGAGGCTAAAAAGCGAGTGGTGAAATTCCTCTCCGAGGTGCTGAATACTAAAAAATTTCCCCTTACTGTGCTTGATCGGCCTATAGAGTCTGAGACCGCTAAGATCGTCGAAAACAGCTTCCGAGCTACTATGTTGGCCTTCCTCGATGAGTGGAGCCTGTTTGCCGAGCGAAACGGAGTCGATCTGATCAAGGTAATCGAGGCAATTAAGGTCCGACCTACCCACGACAATATCATCTTCCCAGGCCCTGGCATCGGAGGCTACTGCCTACCCAAGGACGGAGCCCTTGGCATGTGGGCCTACAAGCATATTTTTGGCTGGGAGGATAATATTTTTACCATCACCCCGGCAGCCATTAATATCAACGATACCAGATCCTTGCACGTGGCCCAACTCGTCAGGGACGCACTTAGGAATATGGATCGGCCTATCGCCGCGGCCGAGATCCTGCTCCTTGGGGCTGCCTATCGGGAGGATGTTGGGGATACCCGCTACAGTGGATCAGAACTTGTGGTCCGCCGCCTGACCGAGATGGGGGCAGAAATGCGGGTCCATGACCCATATGTCCAACACTGGTGGGAGTTTGAGAAACAAGATACCTACCCGGCTCCAGGCTACAGTCTGGCCCGATTCTTCAGAAACCAGGAGAAGCTGAAAGAGCTTCGAATTACTCAAAACCTGGAACAAGCCCTGCACGGTGCCGATGCGGTCATCTTTGCCGTCCGACACCAGCCTTACCTGCAATTGCAGCCTGATGAAGTGGTTCGAATGGCTGGAAAACCCTTGGCCGTGATCGACTGCTTCGGCATCCTGAATGA
>Ga0123519_10012007_pt1 | contig 12671 bp, 10 predicted proteins | sample YelNatPaOPRAMG02_FD_87396 | JGI IMG/M metagenome (GOLD analysis project Ga0123519, IMG submission 87396) | Hot spring microbial communities from Yellowstone National Park - Yellowstone National Park OP-RAMG-02 (version 2) | ecosystem: Environmental > Aquatic > Thermal springs > Hot (42-90C) ...
GCACTCAAAAGTTATTGCACGCAATACGAAAACCCTATGATTTTGCAAGTTTTTGACATTCATATGCTCTGTGGCGATGATGTCATGGCGAGCCGCCCAGGCGGCGAAGCAATCCCCTTGCCTGCCGGGAGACTGCTTTCCTTACGCTACGCTCCACCACGCTCCGCTCGTGGCAGGCGGGACATGCGCTTCGCTCGCGGTGACATACTTCGAGCGTGTTTGCAACAGGGCAACATTCGTACTACAACTTTTGCCTGGACACACCGCGCGCCTTGCTCGCACAGGCCCCTCATCGCAGCAGCCATTGCCCGATCAGGATGCCGATCATCAAGATCGCCACAGCGGTCAGCAAAATGCCAGGCGGCCACCAGCCAAGCGAGACCACCCCCAGATCGGCCACGCTGAGGACCGCCAGGAAAATCAGGCTGCGTCGGCGCAGCGCCAGCCGGTTCGTTGCCGCCTGCTCAGAGAACAAGCGCCATCCCCCCACCCCGATCAGGACAAGAGATATCGTCATGGTAAGCAGGTAAATTTGCTGCCCGCGCAGCCAGGGAACGTTGATAACCAGAATACCACAAGTCTGTTCGACATCGGGCATTGGATACGCGGCAAAGGTATACATCTTGACGAAGATAAAATGCCGCCAGACCACATCCTGGCTCCCTACCTCCCAGACTACCGTCTGGCTCTCGCCTGGAGCCAGCTGGAGCGAAACCGTCCGGGTGCGAAAGAGTTGGGTCGCGCTGGCCTGAAATTTCACCGTTGGGCGAATGGTTTGAGAGGTGGTATTCTTGAATCGCACGCGGATCAGGCCGGTCTCGCCAACGGTCAGAAAATGGGGGCATTTCATACGACTGGTAGCCTGTTTGCCATAGTGACCAAAGCCATAGAGCAGGGCTTCCACGTCGGCCCAGAGGAGCACTGCCGAGAGTATCAAAGCGATGAAACAGCCCGATAGCAGGCACAGACGACCGGCAAAAACACGCTTCTCCTTCATGGTCTTTCACTTCCTTCCCGTTGGGTAAATACTTGAAACTGATGCCCGTCGCTGATGATCTCGATCCAGCCGAGCACGTCGGTGCGCAGGAGCGTGTACCCCCGCGCGTTGACTATCGTCTGCGGGTCAGGCAGGCCGTTCGGGTCACCGGCGGCAACGCTCAAGAGCAGCACCTCCGGGCGCAGTTCCTCCAGCCACTCCGGCGGACTGAGCAAGGCATTCCCGCTGTCGGCCAGCAACAAAGCGGAGACGTTGCCGACCTGCCGCCCATATTCCAGACGCGCTAACGTCTCCAGGCTGGCGCCGATGGGCAGCAGAGCACGGAAATCGCCCCACGTCAGGAGCAGAACGCCGCCGCGCGCAGTCACGTCCACCACCTCAAGACGCGCGCCATTCCCCAGATCCAGGCCGCTGCCAACCGCCGCCGCGTACACCGGCGTCTGGCTCGCAGCCAGATAGCGCTCCACCTGACGCGCCGCTTCCGAAGCAGCACGCGGCCCGGCCCAGAGCACGGCTTCGGGCGGATAGCGTTCCAGCACGCCTGGCAGGGCGGCGATCTGATTCTCTTGCGTGGCGGCAATCACCAGCCAGTCCAGATGACGATGAAAAGGAGACAGCCGGCGCCCCAGCGCGTCCGAAAGAACCGAGGGCGATTCGCCGCCGTTGATCAACACCGTCCTGCCGCCGGGCGTTTGAATCAAAACGGCCTCGGCTGAGCCAACATCCAGCACAGTAAGGTGCAGACGCCCGTCCGGCAGTCGAAAAGCCGCGCTCCAGGTCAGGAAAATGGCCACGCCCAGCAGGGTCAGCCCGAGCGTCGGCGAAAGGACAGCGTTCAGACGGACGCGCAGGCGCGGCGGGCTGAACGTCAGGGCAAAGAGCATCAGGTAAAAAAGCACCACGATCCAGAAGGAGACTTTGCCCAGAACGAGAACGCCGTGCGGCCAACGGGCGAAGAACTCCACCATCCGAAGCGTATAGGCCGGAAAGGGCCAGGCCAGATACGCCAGCCCCTGACCGAGCGGTGACCAGAGCAAGTCGCCCAACAACGCCAGACCACCCAGCACCATCACCGGCGGCTGCGCCGGCAAAATGAACGGATTGGCCAGCAACGATACCAGCGAGAGGCGCTGGAAATGATAGACGGTCAGCGGGAGCGTGGTGACTTGAGCGGCCAGGGTAAACAGAAAATACTCGGCCAGCGGTTGGGCCAGGCGTTGTGCCAGAGCAACCTTTATCCAACGGGAGAGCAGGCGCCCGGCCCAGGCCTGAAGTGGCGCAGCGTAGAGTATCAACCCCAGCGTGGCGCCAAAGGAAAGTTGAAAACCAACATCCCAGGGCGCGCCGGGCTGGATGGCGCACATGACCGCCGCGGTCAACAGCAGAATGTTCAGGCCGCCGGCGCGTCGCCCGACCTGCCGCGCCGTCATCCCCAGGACGCCCATGATGGCCGCGCGCACCACCGAGGCCCCCGCGCCGACCAGCAGCGTGTACAGGAAAATGCCCAGCGCGGCCATCAACGCGCCGCGTCGCGCGCCCAGCAGACGGCTGAAGAGAGTGACGAACAGAGTGGCAATGATAGCAACGTTAAAGCCAGAAATGGCAATGATATGCGCCGTCCCGGTATCCTTGAACGCCTGTTGCAGGGCCTCGGGCAGGCCGTTATCGTTGCCGAGCAGAATGCCGGCCAGCAACGAGGCTTCGGGGTCTGGGAAGAGACGATAGAGGCGCTGCCAGGCAGACTGACGGAAAGCGTACAGGCGCGCCAGATAGTTCTTTCCCCGGTACAGGTGCAAATCGGTGACCTGCGCGTCGCCCATCAGGCTGTAAACGCCTTGCAAGCTGAGGTACTCGCGGTAAGAAAAATCTTCGCTCTCCGGCGGCGTGACCAGATGCCCGCGCAAACGGACCAGCGCGCCATAGCTCAGTTCGCCCCCTTCCTCGACGCGCGCCAGCAGCCGCCCGTGGACAGGAATTTCCTCGCCTGTCCCCAAATCCAGCCGTTCGGCCTCCAGGCGCAAATTAACACCGCTATCGCGCACTTCCGGCGGCTCGACCAGCCAGGCAGTGACTACCACTTCCTGCGGACGGTCATTGTACCAGGCGATGAATCGTTCATCCAGCACCGGCAAAGCCTGTTGATAGCGCGCCGCGCCCAGGCAGAACGTCAGCGCACTCAGGGAAGCCAGTATGGTCGCCGCCGGCAGGCGCGGCAGGCGTCGCCGCAAAAGGGCCAGCAATACCGCCAGCAGGAACGCGTCAACGGCCAGGAGCAACATCGAACGTACGCCTACCGCTCGTTGACTGGCGTACAGGATTCCGGCCAGAAAGCCGCCGGAAAGCCACATCAGCGGCAGATAGGCGACCAGTGGCCGGGAAAAGGAAGAAGAAGGGGAAGACGAAGCCGACATGGGCTACCGCGCCGGAGATGAGACAATTCTACCCCAGAAACCATGCTGCCGGCAGGCGAACGCGCGCGTTAAACCTGTCAGAAACGCCGACGGCCAGACGCCCGCATCGGCGCCGTTCGGACGCGCCAGGCCTGACAGATCGGGAACACGGTCATTTTGCTCCCCCGCAGGCGCTTTCTACCAGCGCCCCCAGCCGCTCTCCAGGTAGATGATGGGACGCCTGCGTTCCCGCAACCACGGGGCCACCACCATCCCAAACACAAACCCGCCAATATGGGCCCAGAAAGCCACGCCGCCCAGCGTCGCCATGCCCAGCGCCAGGGTGCCCTCAAAGAATTGCAGCAAGAACCACATCCCCAGGATCAGAATCGCCGGTACGCGCGCCACCTGCAGAAAGAAACCGAAGGGAATCAACGTGACCACGCGGCGATGAGGGTACAGCACCAGATACGCCCCCAGAGTAGCCGCAATCGCGCCGCTGGCGCCGACCGTCGGCACCTGCGAGTAAGGGTAGATGAACGCGTGAGTCAACGCCGCAAAAACGCCGCCCGCCAGGTAGAAGAGCAAATACCGCAAGTGGCCCAGCGCATCCTCGACATTATCGCCGAAAATCCACAGGTAGAGCATATTACCGAGCAGGTGCGTCAACCCGGCATGCATAAACATGCTGGTAAAAATTGAACGCACATCCCCCAGGTCCAGGCCACGGATCAGGTTGTAGGGAATAAACGCCAGCCGATACAACGCCGCGTCGCTCCCCGGCCCCAGGCTGACCTGCCAGAGAAACACCAGCACGTTGGCGGCAATCAGCAGGTAGTTCACCCAGGGCACGCGGTAAGTGGGGTTTTCGTCGCGAAGGGGAATCATAGGACCTCTAAAAAAAACAGTACCCGGCCCTGGTTCTGTCTGGCAGGGCAAAGCGTCCACGAACGCTCCACGCAGGCAGGACTGGCGCTATCACGGGAGGAGGCGTGGCTTATTCGTGGATAGTTCCCGCGCCCAACGCTCAACACAACCGGGGACGGCAGGTATTACGGAAAGGTAACTACTCAGCCATGTCATTGCAAGCCGTTTTTTTGGCGCAGCAATTTCCCCTTTATCAGGCGAAACGGACTGCCTGGGGATTGCTTCGTCGCAAAGAACGCTCCTCGCCATGACAGCCACAACGGTTTTGAGACAGGGCTACATAGTTACACAGAAAGAAACTTCAGGCAGACAGGGCTATTGTACTGGAAAAAGCCGCGCGCCTCAACCGCAGGCTGTTGCCGACAACGAACAGGCTGCTGAACGCCATGGCACCGGCGGCCAGCATGGGATTCAGGTAGCCCAGGGCCGCGGCAGGGATGAGCAGAATGTTGTAGAAAAAAGCCCAGAACAGATTTTGATGAATGGTACGCAGGGTTTGTCGCGCCAGCTGAATAGCGCGCCCAACGCCGCGCAAATCACCGCTCATCAGGGTCACGGTCGCCGTAGCCATTGCCACATCCGCGCCGCTCCCCAGCGCAATGCCCACATCGGCCTGCGCCAGAGCCGGGGCATCATTCACACCATCGCCAACCATGACCACAATCGGCGCCGTCTGCCCGCCACCGGCCCTTTGCAGGTCGCGCACCACAGCCGCTTTGCCATCGGGGCGCACTTCGGCGATTACCTCATCCACGCCAACCTGACGCGCAATTGCCTCAGCCGTGCGGCGGTTATCACCACTCAGCAAAAGCACCCGCAAGCCCAGCCGACGCAGTACAGCGATGGCCTCGGCAGAGGTTTCCTTGACGCTATCGGCAACCGCAATCAGACCGCCAATTTGTCCATCCACTGCCAGCAGGACCGGCGTCCTGGCTTCGGCCTGCAAGCGTTCTATCTGCGGGAGCCAGTCTTCCACATGGATGCCCTGCGCCTCAAGCCACGACACGCGGCCCACGATTACCTCCCTGCCATCTACTTCTGCGGCCACGCCGGCGCCGGCCTCGGCGCGAAAACCGAATGGCTCACTCAATGTCAACCCGCGCCGCGTGGCCTCGGCCCAGATGGCCTCGCCCAACGGGTGCTCGCTGCCCTGCTCAACCGAAGCGGCCAGGCGCAGCACTTCCTCCTCCGTCCAGCGCCCATGCCCGGCAGGAATGATATCCGTCACCGTTGGCTGCCCGCTGGTAATCGTGCCGGTCTTATCGAGCACCACCACGCGCGCCCTCGCCAGGCGTTCCAGCGCCTCGCTATGACGGAAAAGAATCCCCATCTCGGCCCCCTTGCCCATCCCGACCATGACCGCCGTTGGAGTAGCCAGGCCCATAGCACAGGGACAGGCGATAACCAGCACTGCCACCGCGTTGACCAGCGCGCGCGGCAGGTCACCCGGCGCGCCGAGGAAATACCAGCCCAGAAAGGCCAGCAGCGCGATCAACATGACCACAGGCACAAACACGGCGGAGACCCGATCCGCCACCTTCTGAATGGGCGCTTTACTACCCTGCGCTTCCTCCACCAGGCGCACGATTTGCGCCAGCGCCGTATCCTTTCCCACGCGTGTCGCCTCAAATTTGAGCAGGCCGAACTTATTGAGAGTAGCGCCGATGACCGCGTCGCCTGGCCGTTTTTCAACCGGCAACGATTCGCCGGTCAACAGGGATTCGTCCACCGTGCTGTACCCCTCCACGACTACCCCATCGACCGGGATTTTCTCACCGGGGCGCACAATGACAATATCGCCCGGCTGAACTTCCTCCACCGGCACTTCCAGTTCCTGCCCTGTGCGCATCAGGCGCGCGGTGCGGGCGCGCAGCCCCAGCAGTTTACGGATGGCTTGCGAGGTATTGCCTTTGGCGCGCGTTTCCAGATACTTCCCCAGGCGGATCAGGGTAATGATCACCGCCGCCGTCTCAAAGTAAACGTGGCCGGGCGCCCGATTCAGGGTGACGGCTAGCGAGAAAAAGTAGGCCGCTGAAGAACCCAGTGCAATCAAGACGTCCATATTGGCCGAACCATTCCGCAGGGCATGGTAACCGTTGACATAAAACGATCGCCCGACGTAAAACTGCACCGGCGTGGCCAGAAGGAACATCACCCACTGCACCCAGGGCTGGAGCGGCGCGGCCATCCCCATCGCCGCCGGCCGATAAAAGAACGCCGGCAACCAGCCCCAATCGGCGGCCATGGCCAGCAGGAACAGCGGCAGCGTGAAGCACAGGCCAACGAGGAGTAAACGTCGCTGTTGTTCCAACTCGGCCCGACGCGCCTGCGCCTCAGCCTCCTCACCCTCGCCGCTCGTCTCCACCACGGCAAAGCCGGCGCGCGCCGCCGCGCGGCGGAGGTCAGCCTGACTGACCACAGTCGGGATATAGCGCACACGCGCCCGTCCTTCTACTGGATTAACGGAAACCGTCAGCACCCCCTCCACCTGACGCAACGCCTTTTCCAGCCGGCGCGCGTCAAGATCATCGCTCAGGTGGCGCACGAACAAATCTGCCTCGCCAGTGGCCACGCCGTAACCGGCGCGTTCGACGCGCGCCACCAGCGCGGCGATCGTGGCCTGTTGCGGGTCAAATTCGACGGTGGCCCGCTCGGCAGCCAGATTCACCGACGCCCGCACCACCCCGCCGGCTTTCTTCAGGTTGCGCTCAACGGTCGCAACACAGTTGGCACAGGTCATGCCGGTAATCGGCAAAATGACCAGTTTTGGCTCCTGGCTCATCGATTCCTGCTCCGCGGCGCTCGCCTTACCCCGCCGCCGGATAATTGATTTCGGCCAGCAGGGAACGAATCTGGGCCTCATCGGCCGGGGGCGCAAACGTCACCGTAACCTGCCGGCTTTCCAGATCGGCTTTGACTTCCTGAACTCCTGCCAGTTCCGCCAGTTCGTTTTCGATCGTCCGGACGCAATGGTGGCAATGGATCGCTGGAACGACATAAGTAACCGTAGTCATAGGACGCTCCAAAAAAAGTTATTTATGATAATAATAGTCTATTTTGGCAAGAGTGTCAAGTGACTTCCAAAAAAACGTCAATCGCCCTATAATAAAGACATGAAGCTGGAGGAACTCGAAACTCGTTTGCAGGCGTTGCTGGAGGAACATCTGATACGCCTGCTTGCCGGCTATACGCCGGAAGAACAAATCGCCCGCAAACTGGCGCTCGCCATGCAGGAAAATCTGCGCGAGACGCCGCAGGGGATACAGGCGCCCCATCTTTATATTCTGACCGTGCCTCCGCACACGCTGGCGCGCTGGACCGCCGAAAGTGATCTGTTGAACCGGCTGGCAGATGCGCTGCATACGGTTGGCGCGGAAGCCGGCTGGTCTTTCCTGACCCGACCGATGCTGCGCGTGGTGGCCGATGCCTCGCTGGCAGAAGACGAGATTCGTCTCCTGGCCTCCTTCGGTGAAGGGGAATCGAGCGAGACTCAAGGCATGACGCCGGCGGTCAGTGCGCCGGTGGAAGAGTCGATTCCGCCCAACGCGTTTCTCATCCTGAACGGCGTGAAAATCATCCCACTGACGCGCGCGGTGGTCAACATTGGCCGGCGGCTGGATAATCACGTCATTCTCGATGACCCACGCGTCTCGCGCAGCCACGCTCAACTGCGGGCGATCAATGGCCGTTACGTGATCTTTGACCTGAACTCTACCGGCGGCACCTATGTCAACAACCAGCGAGTCAATCAAAGCGTCCTGTATCCGGGGGATGTTATCTCCCTGGCAGGGGTCCTCCTTATCTACGGCCAGGATTTACCCGTAACCAGGCCAACGACCGCTTCCAGGCCCGAGGCGACGCCAGGGAGCGACCGGCCAACGGTCATCTTGAAGCAGGACGACGTTACCCCTGACTCATGAGCGCATTCCTGTTTCTGGCGCTACGCTTTCTCCTCGTGGCCATCCTGTACCTGTTCGCAGGGTGGGCGATCTTCGTGTTGTGGCAGGATTTACGCCGGCAGGGGCAGCAGCTGGTCCACCGCCGCATCCCTGTGCTGGAATTGACCTTTCAACCGCCGGCCTCCCTGCCGGAGAGCCGTCGGTTCTGTCAAACGGAAGTGATCATCGGGCGCAATGTGGGCTGCGATTGCCCGGTTCTGGATGAAACGGTCTCCGCGCGTCACGCCCGCCTGAGTTACCATCACAACCACTGGTGGCTGGAAGACCTGGGCTCAACGAACGGCACCTTGCTCAACCAGCAGCGTCTTGAGATGCCAACGGTAATCATCTCCGGCGACCGGTTCACTTGCGGCAAGACTTCGTTCGTCATCCGCATCGAAAACGACGAGGGGTTGCCTGCTTCAGCGGCAACGTCCTCTCAAGCAGAGTAAGGGACCTTGCGACGTTTGTGACTCTGACTCCTTCCATCTCTCCTCTCACACCGCGTCAGATTCAAGCGCGTCTCCTGCAAATTGCGACGCTCTTCCTTTTCCTGTTTTCTCTGGCATTGACCTTTGCGCCGGCGGTGCGCGAGCGCGCCTGGCTGAGCGGCTTACGTTGGGGCCACTGGGCCGGGTTCGCGTTGTGGTGTCTGGTCTTCTGGCTGGCTCATCGCCAGATGCAAACCCATTTGCCCGATGCCGATCCTTTTTTGATGCCCATTGCGGCCCTGCTCAGCGGGTGGGGACTGCTGACCATCTGGCGGCTGGATGCCGCTTACGGCTGGCGGCAAACTCTGTGGCTCGGTCTGTGCGGGGCGATTCTCATCCTGGGGCTGCGTCTTTCCCCCACCTTGCAGTTCCTGCGCCGTTACAAATATCTCTGGCTCAGCAGCGGTATCCTGTTGACCATGCTGACGTTTCTCTTTGGCAAACATCCGCTGGGTGAGGGGCCGCGTCTGTGGCTGGGATGCTGTGGGGTGTACTTTCAGCCCTCGGAGCCGTTGAAATTGCTTCTGGTGGTCTACCTCGCCGCTTACCTGTCTGAGCGTCTGCCCCTGCCCTCGCGCCCAGCGATTCTGCTGGCGCCAACGGCCATCCTGACCGGCCTGGCTTTGATGCTGTTGCTGCTGCAACGCGATTTGGGCACGGCCTCCTTGTTCCTGCTTCTGTACAGCGCCATTCTGTGGACAGCAACGCGTCGAGGTTATTTCCTGTGGCTGAGTCTGGCGGGACTGCTGGCTGCTGGCAGTCTGGGTTATCTGACCATTGATGTCGTGCGCCTGCGCATTGACTCATGGCTCAATCCCTGGCAGGACCCCAGCGGCCATTCTTTTCAGATTGTGCAATCCCTGATGGCTATTGCCAACGGCGGCATCTTCGGGCGCGGGCCTGGCCTGGGGAATCCGGGGCTGGTGCCGGTGGCTATCTCTGATTTCATCTTCTCCGCCATCGCGGAGGAGAGCGGATTCATGGGGGTACTGTTCCTGGTAGTGCTGCTTGGGTTGCTGCTTGAACGCGGGATGCGGATTGCGCTGCGCGCGCCGGATTGTTTTCGCCGTTTGCTCGCCCTGGGGTTGACTGTTTATCTGGGTTTGCAGTCGCTGGTCATCATGGGCGGCAATCTGCGCCTGCTGCCGTTAACCGGCGTTACCCTGCCGTTCCTGTCCTATGGGGGGTCTTCGCTGCTGACGGCGTTTCTGTCGTTGCTGCTTCTGTTGCTGATCTCTGTGCAGGGAGAGGAGGAAGCGGCCTATCTTGCCTCGGCGCGTCCGTACCTGAGTTTGACCGCGTTGCTGGGGGCGGGCCTGTTTGCCGTTGCCCTGGCCGGCTTCTGGTGGGGCGTCTGGCGTGGCCCGGATTTGTTAACGCGCACCGATAACGCGCGCCGTGCGATTTCGGACCGCTACGTCCGCCGTGGCAGCCTGCTTGACCGTGAAAACCGTCCGCTGGCCATAACTCAAGGCGCAGTGGGCGAATACCAGCGGGTTTATCCCTATCCCGACCTGGCCCCGGTTCTGGGATACACGCATCCGGTCTATGGACAGGCCGGCCTGGAAGCCTCGCTGGACGGTTACCTGCGAGGGTTGCAGGGGAATCCGGCCAGTCTGATCTGGTGGCATCATCTTCTGTACGGTCAGCCGCCGCCGGGGCTGGATGTGCGCCTGAGTCTGGACCTGGATTTGCAGAAAGTGGCCGACGCGCAATTGCGCGGCCATCGTGGCGCGGCTGTCCTGTTGAACGCGCGGAGCGGCGAGATCCTGGTGATGGCCTCGCAGCCGGCTTACGATCCGATGGTTCTGGAAACAGAAGCCGCGACGTTGCTTTCCCGACCCGACGCGCCGCTGCTTAACCGCGCCGCGCAGGGGCGCTACCCGGCCGGAGAGGTGCTTACATTCTTTTTGCGGACGGCTGGATTGTCGGCGGCCTCTCCTGCCGGGCAGGAAGCCTTCTGCCGGAAAGCAGGCTTTTATACCGCGCCGGCGCTGCGTCTGCCGGTGGCACAGGCCGCTGTCCCAGGGGAAGCGTTGCTGGTCAGCCCCTTACAGGTCGCGCTGGCGGCTGCCAGCCTGAGCCAGGGGGGTGTGCGTCCGGCGCCGCGCCTGGCGCTGGCGGTCAATACGCCTCAACAGGGCTGGGTCATCCTACCTCCCCTTGATGAGCCGGCAGTCGTTTTCTCTCCCGCCCAGGTCGAGGTGGCGCGGGATACCTGGACGAAAGGAACCCTGTTCTGGGAATGGAGCGGACGAGGGTACCATCAGGGGCAGGCTGTTGTCTGGTATCTGGCCGGCACGCCGCCCGATTGGAGCGGTATGCCCCTGACGCTGGTGCTGCTTTTGGAGGAGGATCAATCCCCTCCTGTCCACCAGATGGGGCAGGCGATCCTGACCGCCGCTTTACAACCCTGAGGCGAAGCGCCCCTGTGTTCGATGTGTTCCCACGTGCAGGAGGAGACAGGAGGCTGGCTGCTGGCATGGATTTGGAGCGTTTCACGACCGGATGACGCAATGGCTCGTCGTAGACCACAACCTGATCAATGCCTCGGGAGCAGACGACGAATAAACGGTTCTGAGCCATGTTCATGAACAGCGTTAGGTACGGATTGCTTTGCGGTATTCTCTTGATACTGGCCCAAGGTTGCACCCTGGAGCAGCGGGGAACAACCTCGCTTACTATTGGGGATGGAGGCTTCTTTTCCCAGGACCCTTGTGGGCCTCCGTGTTTTTGGGGGATTGTGCCAGGGTCAACTGAGGAAAAGGAAGTGATCAGAATTTTGAAGTCTCGAGGAATATGGGAAACCTGCGAATCTTTCAATAACGAAGCAGAGTCCGGTGTTCGTGGGATCACTTGTGCCAGGGTGCTCGGTGTACATTTCAAACGTGGAGGAACAATAGTAGCAGGGATTGGCTTTTCCCCTTCCTCAGAGATTACCGTTCACGATGTGCTTGGTCGCTTTGGGGAGCCTGACTATATCCTGCTGACAGATATGGGGCTTCCAGAATATCCTGAAACCGGGATGAGCCTCTACTACGAGCGAATCACAACAAAAATCGACCTTCCTGCACAGGACAACTTTGTTTATTCGGTTAGCCCATTCACAAAAATCGAAAGTATTGGCTATTTCGATGTAGATGAGTACGAGGCCCATAAAACTTGCATTTTCCCATATTTACTTACCTGGCATGGTTATGGTGAATATGAGCAGCCGTGACTTCCTTGAGAAGAGGTTATTATGACGCCAACGGCAACCTGCTCTCCGACAGCGAGAACACCTATACCCCCGACACCGCCAATCGGCTGGTGGAAGTCAGGAATCAGTCAACAGTGACCAGTTATCCGTATAATGGACTCGGTGACAGACTCAGCCAGAACGGAGTCAACTACACGTTGGACTTGAATGCCGGTCTCACCCAGGTGCTATCTGATAGCGAGAACACCTACACCTATGGCATCGGGCGCATCTCCCAGCAGAACGGCGCTGCGACCGAATACTTCCTGGGCGATGCGCTGGGCAGCGTGCGCCAGATGGTGGATGGGGCGGGGCAGGTCACCCTGGTCAAGTCGTATGAGCCGTATGGGAGCGTGGTCAGCAGTGCGGGAAGCGGCGCGAGCGCCTACGGCTTCACCGGCGAGCAGCAGGATGTCAGCGGGTTGGTGTACCTGCGGGCGCGCTACTACGCGCCCTGGGATGGGCGGTTCGTGTCGCGGGATGAGTGGGAAGGCGTCAGCACCCGGCCGGTGTCGTATCATCGCTGGGTGTATGGGGATGGGAATCCGGTCAATGTGACCGACCCGAGCGGAAACATCCCTACCCGAGACGGAATAATTAACGATAAAAGAATTGTGCTAGTCACCGGACAGTTTTAATAAAAAGGTTGCTCGACAAATCAAAACAGGGTAAAGTGGGGTTTGTCAAAAA
>Ga0123519_10012010_pt1 | contig 12670 bp, 25 predicted proteins | sample YelNatPaOPRAMG02_FD_87396 | JGI IMG/M metagenome (GOLD analysis project Ga0123519, IMG submission 87396) | Hot spring microbial communities from Yellowstone National Park - Yellowstone National Park OP-RAMG-02 (version 2) | ecosystem: Environmental > Aquatic > Thermal springs > Hot (42-90C) ...
CCATATGATATAAAAAAGTAGTGGCCAAACAAGATAAAACAACGGAGAGAGTAAGAGAAGGCATATAGCTGCAATTTCCCTCATATAATCCTTCCATCCTGTTTCATTATATCAAACTCATCTAGTTTCTTATCCTCTTTTTTATCCTCTTTCTTTGTTGTTGAGAGGGTAAAACTTGCAATTGCATCTATTTTATTGTTTATTTCCTCGATCTCACGTCGTAATTTATTACATTTTTGCGCAAGATAATAAAACGCTCTTTTAATTTCTGGGATACAAGTTTCTTTATCTTCCTTGGAACAAGTGGAGCAAACTTCATCACATCGTATGTCATCAATGTGCTGTTGAAGTATTATGTCGTTTGATGAATCATAGCATTCATCTGCAAATTTTTCAAGAAACTCTGTTCTTTGTTCTGGTGGCATTTCTCCTAACCTATCAAGAAACTCTTCCAATGTTTCATCAACAATATTTTTCTTTCTCTTACTTTTTTTACCCATAAGAATACCTTCCATTATGTTTGGCGGTTTCTTCATCTGTGACAAACCTAATAACAATTAAACCTTTTCCCCTGAGATTTTCTACACACTGATCACATAATATAGCATAATACAGTGAAATAAATCTCCCTCCAGATATTTTCATTACTGAGTACCAGTGTCCTGATTTCCCGCAGGAACATTGATCGTCCATATTTTCGCCTTCCTTTTCTTAATGGCGTCAATAGTCCTCATTAAAACATTTGCAGTCTCCTTGTTTGGGGAATATCGCAGTGAGAGAAGGATGTTTTCCTCTTCTTGCGTCCAAGGCCGTTTATCATCCTTGGTAAGCTTCATCTTTTTAATATAATAACGTAGGTTACCTGGTGGTATTTTGAACATTTCTGCGAGCTGGGTATACGTGAAATATGGATATAAAACTCGCAATGCAAATCTTTGTTCTTGCGTTAATCCCCTTCGCTTACCAACTGTCATTTCATCTCACCTCTTACAGAATAAAACATTGCTGATATCTGCACAACTGGTGAACATCCTTGTTTTATCCTACTCTCACATTTTGCAATGTATTTTAATCCCTTGTCACAAACTGTGAGAAAAGCGCGCACGAATTTCAGGGGGTCTATTTTTGTTTTTGACGCTTGATCAAGATATTTTTTCATTGCTGCAAAATGAGAATCCTTGAGAAGGTCATAACATTCCCTCGCAAGAGCTTCCTCTGTTGTTGCATACACCCATTCTACATCAGATTCTTTAACTTCCCTGTCAAGGAAGAGAAGCCGCTCGATACAATCGTTTAAGATGCGACGCATGTCAACATCATAATATTCAACAATCTTTCTTGCAATGTTCTCACTCATTTTTATGTTTTTCTCGGCACACACTGCAAGGACTTTTTTCACTACCTCATCAACAGGGAGAGAATTAAGCACGAAAATTGTAGCGCGTGATTTTATGGCATCAGTGAATGCTTGATCATTATTTCCCGTGAGGATGAAAAAGACACTGTTGTTTTGCTCTATAGTTGCCCGTAATACTCCCATTGCTTCTGATGTCATCTGGTCAGCTTCATCCAACAACACTATTCTCATGCGCTTTGATGGCACCTTGGCATACTCGTCAAGCATCCTAGCGAAGTTTATTCCCCGCTCGTTACTTGCATTATAAAACAGGAAATCACTCGATTCTATCGTGTCACTAATATCTCTCCCGAGGAACATTGAAGCTATGATCTTGGCAAGGGATGTTTTACCAGTTCCAGGAGGTCCAAGAATTAATAAACAAAGAGGGAGGTGGTGGTTCTCGTACCACCTCCGTATGGTGTCCTTGAGATCCCGTGGAAGGAGGATGGTATTAAGATTTTTGGGCCTGTACTCTTCGACCAGTGGTTTTCTTATGGGCGTCATGTTCTGCACCCTCGGGATACATTTCTCCGCATTCTGTACAAGTTACAAGTTTCTTTTCTTCATCTTTTGGTTGTTCCTCTTTTTTCTTTCGTTGGAACAACCATACCTCATCTGGAGCACCTACAATATACATTGGAAGAGCAAACTCCCAATCATCTTTTGCAATGCGAGAAAGCTCTCCCTTGAGGTTAATGGCATTGAAAACCATTGTTAATGGGATTGTAACTCCACCCTGCGCAAAAACAGTGCCTTGAGCTTTCTTGAGTGTTTCGGCAAACACATCTTTCTTTTTTATGATGTCAAATTCATAGGGAACTTCATCTTTATAAAACAAGAGGTAAACTTCCCTTCCAATTGGCACGTAGTTAACAAGTCGCCAATTTTTAGCACCATAATTGTTCAAAACTATCTTGTAGAAAGCATGATATGGAAGACTGTTATCTCCGCTCTTCTTGCTTTCCTCTTTTGCTTCGTCTTTCAATTGACGCATTTCTACTAACATTAGTTCTTTCATAATATCACCAGTGAACTTTGCTTGGTTTTTTTCTTCGGAGGAGGTTCCTTTTTTGTATTACTCTTTTTAATGATTGGACCAACCTCCTTCTTTTCATCACTGCCAACATACTCCATTGGGATTTCATCGAGAGCAGGCGGCATTAGTGATGAACGTTTAAAGCTAACAAGTATTTTCGTGGTAAATTCACGAGAAGGGTAAGGAATTGAATTATAAGTGTTGATGAGCTTGAAGGCGTGTTCCAGATCATCACCTTGCCATATTTTCTCGGCGTTAACAGCAATGATCTTCATTACGTGGTTTAGATTCCTGCAATTATGAACATATTGTTCTAATGAAGGTATCTTGCTTATTATTGCATACACGAGCTGCATTGGTGTAATTTCCTGGTGTTTTACATCAATGTGAGTAGTCCCGAATCTAATCGAGTTGATGAGTTTGCGGATGTCCCCCTTATACAATTTTGAGATATCTCCATTAAAATTGGGGAACTGCTCTCTCACTATTTGTGTTGCTTCAGTAAGAGAGAAAGAATGGATGTTGATTGTTTTACATCCTCTGATAAAAAGAGTAGAAGTTAGAATTACTTTTGTGAGGATCTTTGAGGATATTTTAACTGCTTTTTCCCCAAGATCCTCACAGGCATCGAGAATGATACAGCAAAATGGGTTTATTGCGTTACCTCCTATTTCCTCTAGGATGGTGTTAATCTTTTTTATGCCGCTACAGTTTACCACAACTGGCTCAAGTTTTAATCTTTTACTGATCTCCACAGCAATGGTTGTTTTGCCAGATCCTGTTGGTCCTATAAGTGATATACAGTTGGACTTTGATAAAATAGTAACAGCACTCTCAAGAAGTTTTGCGCGATGTATCACATTACACCACCATCAAAGTGTAATAGGAAACACTCCTATTTAAACTTTTCCGTCTCCAATAACTTTCCCAAGATCGTCTTCTATTTCTTTAAATTCTTGGCTGTAATCCTGCTTTATCTTATGGATGAAAGGCATTAGCTTGTTGGAAAATATCCCAATGATAACTTGAGCTTTCTTGATCACGTCGTTTGATGGCAGGAAGTAAAGCTCTTTCTCAATCTTATCCAAGATTTCCGTTAGAATGTCTTCACGAACACAGAAAACCTTGACAACAGCCGAAATAAAGTCTTGGACACAGTCAAGCATTATTTCATTCATGCTCATTTTTTCACCTCCTTTTTACAATTGTTTCTGATTACGGGTTGCTTGAATTTAATGATTTATGATCGTAAGGGCAAAATAGTGGCAAAATACCGGATCTACAATACTAATCATCTGTTTCATCTCCTGGACGAATAAGGTCCTTGATATCTTGATGTGGGTCGCATTCCTCGAAAATCATATTAATTGGCCTAAATATCCAACCCCTCTTACATTTAAAACAAATGAACATCCCAGGCATGTCAAGTGGGATCTTGTTTCCACAGCAGCAGTAAAAAAATTCGTGTTGCGTGTGAGGGGCTATCTCTGGGAGCATCTCGACAAGTTTTTTATCATTTATTGTTAACATCTTCATCACCTATCCATTCTATTATCACATCATCTCCAAAAACCTGGTGGATGTTTTCCTTAACAATCCCACGTATTTTCGCAACAATTTCCTGGAGCTGTTGCTCGTATTCCCTCTCAATTTTTTTCTGGTATTCCGACCGCAGGAGTTGAAGGCGCGTGAGTTTCTCGTTTAACTCTTCTTTCGTGTACTTTCCATTAGGAACGGAAAGCAAGTATGATATAAAGTGAGAGACGAACGTCATCCACAGAAACACCTCTCACAATCCCTTGATTCATTACAATATGGTGGTCTTTGGCTGGTTGTTTTCTTGAGAAGCGGACACCATCCTTCAACCATGCCGTCCTCATTGATCACGATTTCGTTGATGGCCATTAAATGTTCCTACCTTCAACTACTTGCAACTGGTGCCAAGATGTCTTCTTTCTCTTTGATTTTACTTTCGCTCCGATTTTATTGATAATGCGCTCCAACATCTTGTCACAGTCATTACCTTTAAATCCAAACGCCTCTTCTTCAATTGAGCCGTCTTCATTAATGGTAAACTCGATTCTTGGCATTTAATCACCTACAATGCATCTGATTTTTCCTTTTTCACGCCTAACAATCAATGGGATGCCAAGCTCTCTAACTCCATTTTTAATCTTAGTGAGAGCGATCTCTTGCCTTACTTTTTTGGCAAATGAGTCATCCACTGAATCACACACCATCGTATACACCCCATCTTTCCTGGTGAATCCAATAGGGTATACATGCTGTTGGTGTTTATATACAACATCACATGTCTCACCAAAATATTGCTTTTGTTGTATCTTGGTGAAACCAAGTTGCTTCATTGTTTCATCTATAACGCCTAAATCACTTATTTTTAACTCGAGTATTGTTTTGTGTGACATCTTATACACCTTCTACTTTCAATAATATGTTCAGCATTAATGTTAGCTGGCTGACACTGCAACGTTCCATAATTAGCGCATATCCCTGGCTCTATTTCATCATAACAATAGCGACAGGGACATTGCTCATCCATTACGCCTTGCGTGCTCTTCCTCTTGCCCATTTTCTAATCGCCTCTATTGCCTCACTCATTGTATGAGCGAGAGGTTTTGTAGCATCTATTTCACTTTCAACGTGATAAAAGCTAACGCGACATTCCTTCGGGTTTTCACTAAATGCTTTTATTTTCGCAGCAATTAGCGCTTGCTCAATTTCAGATCCAGTGAACTGGTCGGTCTTCACGCAAATCCTGAAAATTTCATCCTCCGAGAGATTGATGTTATTCTTTGCTGCGTGTATCTTGATTATCTCCTTTCGTTCATCAGGAGTTGGGAGATCAACAAAGAAAATCTCGTCAAAACGTCCCTTTCGTAGTAACTCTGGAGGGAGCTGGGCAATACTGTTAACTGTTGCTATCACAAAGACACTACTGGTTTTCTCTTGCAACCAGTTGAGAAACGTTCCAATAATTCTCGCCGTGACACCTGAATCAGAAAAACTCGATGAATGAATACCAGCCAACCCTTTCTCTAACTCGTCGACCCATAAAACACAAGGGGCGAGAGATTCTGTTAGGTGGAGGGTTTGTCGCATTTGAGCTTCAGATTCTCCAACAAATTTATTAAACACTTTGGAGATGTCAAAATGTAGCACGGGTATGTTGAGAATATTTCCTGTCGCTTTCGCAATGAGTGATTTCCCGGTCCCTGGGATACCAAGTAACAGTAATCCCTTTGGAGGTGGAATGTTATGTTTCTTAGCAAGATCAATGTTCTCGAAAATTGTTTTCCTTGCCCGTAGCCACTGCTTGATGCCTGCTAAACCTCCAACATCATTTTCTCCTATTGGGGCGTTGACAATGTTAAGGAGTCCTGCTTTTTTCACAGCTTGTTGCTTTGCACTTTGCACCTTACGAATGGTGATCTCCCCACCAGTTTCAGCCGCAGAGAGCATGCACGCGTTATAACATTCTATTTGTGAGAGACCTAACAGGTGAGGAGCAATATCTTCCACGCGAAAATTACTTTTAAAAAGATCAACGTGTTGCTGGATCTCGTCAAGGGATGGTAATTCAAAATCAATGACGTGAAACGATGGAATTGATTCCTTTGGCAAGACCCCATTATTGGAGATAATGATGAAGCAGTCCCCACAAGATGAAGCAAGATCAACAATCCTCTCACAATAATCTGCTGATAATGGAGATGATGCCCACTCGTCACCAAGGTAACAGAAAATGTATGCTGTTATTTTGTTGTCTTTCATTTCTATCTTTTTCTCCATTTTCTTAACGACGATGAGGAACGCCTCATCAAGGGTTGGCCTGTCCTGCTCGGTTTGTAGTGGATTATTAGCTTCATCCCTAAACCCGCGCGCTGGCGACCATATCATTACATTCAACCCAAACGCTTTCATTTGTGTTGCCGTTATCCTCGTGCAACGCTCTATTTCAGGCGCCCTGATCGAGATTGCAGGAACACGCCCAACAACGCAGTTCTTTAAACTCTCAAGGAATTGTGTCATTGTATCACCTTGTTTCCTAATTTTATTACTGTTGACGAAGAGTTTTTATTTTCTAGCCTTATCGTCATCCGTGATGAGAACTCAACGGACATGTTGTCCCCAACACGAAAAACAATGGCATCGGATGCCTTGCGCTTGTAGAACACGAATCCAAACGAGCTTAATTTCTCACCGCGGCTCCTTTTCATCCAGATCAGTCGTCCTTCCGAGAAGTCAAACTTGGAAAGTGGGACTGTATCTTTCACATCAACAGTGGTGGACGCGTGATCAATCCACAATTTATTTGTCTGGGTATAATACATCCCAGTATGAACGACTGCAATCCACACTGTTCCCTGGCCATCTCCTGGCAGGATAATTGGATTCCCATGTTTGGAAATGGCGAGGTGTGCTCTTACCGGAAGGTTTTTTTCTCCAAGTTTCACTTCCTCGTGAACTGGGAGAAATAACTCCTTCCTATTTGCCTCCTTGTCGCAAAGAGTGCTGGCGACTATCTTGCGAAAAGGAGTCTTAACTTCCTTTATTTCAACATTTGTCTTAAATTGCATTCCTTTCACCTTGTAAAAATCACACGAGAATTACTTTACTTGGTTCGATTTGTAATCTTGTGAGGTTTGTATCACGCCACAGTCGGATGCTCACAAGGGACCGCATCCCGGTAACGTTACCGTGACCGGTCCCTCCTGGGCTCCCAGCTGGTAGGATGTGAAATTGGCATGTTGTAAATTGGCAAAAGCGATCAAGTTCAGCGTTAATAATTCTTGCTAGCTTGTAGTCATCATCTTGCTGCGAGCACGCGAAATTTAATGCAAATGGCCTGTTCTCATTGTAATTTACTGGTTGTATTTTCCTTGCTTCGAGAGCGCGACCATCTATTGATGGTGTAATTATTAAAACATTACACTCACCAATTGTATTGAGATCTAAAGACTTGCGATCACGACACAAGAGAGTATCCCAATACAAGAAGGAGTGACCCGGAGAGAGAGTTATTACTCGCTTGTATAGATCAATACATTCTTCCGTGTTGATGAAAATCATATGAAAATCACGCCCTTTGGGCTACAGCGTACGTCAAGAATGGTGGTTAACGGGATATCTCTATTATATTTTACCATTTTGTGGGAAATACAATTTATCAAACTCTTAGTTTTTCGTGTAATCGTCCTAAGTCTATAAAGGTACTCGAATCCTTCATAAATATCCCGTTTTTCCCTCACGTTCCAATAACAACTTGCACCAGTGGAAAACCATTGGTCTACAACGAGATTTGCGTACATTGCGGAATCAACTGGCATACTTGTTAGAAGAAGAAAATACTTCCTGCGTAACCTTTTTATATACACTAAGTACACTTCTCTCACCTACGCGAAAATTACATCAGAAGGTCTACAAAACGCTTCAAGCGTGCCCGTAAGTTTAGCCCTCTTATTATATAACAAATCTGGGATCAACCTACTGAAGCTTTTAATAAAAGCTTCTGGATAATGCTTCCTGTGTAGTGATATCCGTCTCAATTTTTTCATTTTATCAGTGAAACTCAGGTCGTATTCAAAATGTGGTGAATCAACTTGTATAACTACCGAATGTGACAGGATACGATCCCTGTATGTGGAAGCATACACTGGGTACATCGTGGTAACAAGCAAGTATTTTTTATACATTGCCTTCATTTTTATGAAATACATTAGAAGAATGCCAGCTCCTTTGGTTTACAGCTTGGTTTTGGTATTTCTCCTCTCCTATGAAGAATAACAGCACGAATCTTTAAAAATTCTGTAGCGCAATAAATAGCGTCTTTAAGTGACTTTCCACCACAGTGCACATAATAATACAGGGACCTCAATAATCTCCTTTCGTGAGAATACTGAGGGGAAGACCGGTGGTTTCTCATCATCGTGTGTGGGAAACTGCCAAGAGTTGAGAACGTTGGATCCAACACCCGAGCAATCATGAAAAACCTTGGTGGAGGGAGTACTTTTGTGTTTCTTTCATAGAAAAACGGCATGTTACCCCCTCACACGTGCTATTTTCTCACCAACTTGTTTTTCTGCTTCTTGCAAGCTTAATACTTGAAGCGGATTATTAGCTGGACGCGTGGGAGAGAGATTAGATATTTTTTCTTTTTTGGTACGCGTGATGTTATATGGAACGACAGTTTGGGTAATAATAGCTGGAACTGGTGTTTTTTGCGAGTAGCATTTTGTGAGAAGGACGAGTGGTCTTTGGCGCGTGGATGGGTTTGTTTTCATACATATCACAATTTTACCACAGACTGTGCATAGTTGCTCGTACACGAATCTTGGGAATTGTGTGAGAACATACGCCTTGCATTTTTTACATTGCCCAGTTTCTGTTTCCATTGGACAACCACACATTGGGCAAGAAAACTCCATTTGATATAATGGTGGGCGTGAGAGTATTGTTATGCGTTCATTTGAAACCTCACTCATATGTAATCACCAAAATATATTCCCTTTGGATTAAACGACCTCCAGAGGGCAAGCCATCCTTCTGCCCCAGAAAAGAACATCCATTTTACTGCTCTCTTGCGGAGTGGTTTATATTTATTAATCAAGTAATCAAAAATCTCCTTGTAAATTGTAAACTTCCTTTGGGAGATTTTATCATTCATTAACTCTGCTTTTGGCATATTTATAAGTTCCTCGAGGCGTTTTTTCACATAGTCGTCGTTGAAGAAGTGAGAGAGTTCTTTTGGGACTTTCCCAATTGTTTTCTTTAGTTCTGATGATGAGGATGATCTTGTTTTCTTTTTTGGAACCTCGAGATTAAAGTCACTTAACCTGATTTCGCTCATTATGCTCCACCAGGGCGTACTAGGAATCTCCTGATAATGATCCTGCCATCATTCCCATACACAGCTGTGCTGTAATCGGGAGTGATGAAATTAGATCTACGTGATATGTGAAATACATCATTTGGCACGATGTAAAGCGTGCAATCATCTTCTATTGGTAGTGACTCGGTTCCGCTCTCCGATACTACGCAGGTGCCAAGCATGGTTGAATGCGCAAGAACAATTTTTGCGCCAGATTCGTCGAGTTCTTCCCTCTGTGATGAAGAAAAGCTTATCTTTATTAACTTGCCAGAGGGCGGATAAATTGCTTGCTCCGTGAGAACTGCGTGATCAAGGCAGTTGACAATTTTAAATCGCTTTTCTGACGTTTGACATCCACTCCTTTAACGCTTCTTTCGCCAAACTGGCAAACTTTTCCAAAAACTTCTCAAACTCTTCTCCATAATCCGCACGAATCTTCTGGATGAATGGGATGAAGAAGTTTTCGGCGTAAAGGTGAGCAGTTTGTGCCTTTGGTGTACTGTTAATCTTTTCAACTTCTACGAATGCATTTACCAGGATCTTTTTATCTACTAGAAAGAACATACAAGCAGAGTTTATGAGATCCTGGATGACTGCAGCAGCAACCTTTTGTTCCATTTGTATCACCTTCGTTTTTTGGGAATAAATACTCGTTTTAACTTATACCAATCCCCGGTCCAAGTATATATTGCGATTGGACAGCGTTTGAAATAACACAAACCAGGCGGAAAATAACCGACAGGCATTGTTCCGCCTTGTCGTGCTTCTTTCGCATCGGCCTCATCAAGGAACACTTCACTGAGGCCATTATAACCACATTTTAGAATTTTTGGGAAGTAAAGCGACCAAAAACTCTCATACTGAATTAACATTTGGTCTTCTATACTCATTTGTTGTCACCCACATAACTCGCAAAACCCGTCGGTATTAAAATAATGTTTTTTATTTTCCATGAGTTTTTTCACATCCTCCGACCCCGACGTGGGGTTGGATCTGGATTTCTTGAATACATCGAAACCCTCTTACTCCCACGACTATAGCCGAAATTTCGTAGGAGGGTGTTTTTATTTTCTGTGGATGTAAGTTAAACGCTTTCATTTTAATCACTTCCCAGTTGATCCAAACCCACATTGCCCTCGCTCAGATGTGGGTAGTTCTTCAACTTCCTCGAAGTCATAATCATACATTTTCGTGAGGATAATCTGGCAGATTCGTTCCCCCTTTTTAAGCGTGACCTCCTTGTTAGAAAGATTGACCACGATTGCCATCCATTCGTTACGATAACCTGCGTCAATAACGCCTGGCGTGTTGAGGATAGAAAGGCCTTCCCATAATGCCAACCCACTTCGTGGCACGACATAAAAGAAAAATCCATCAGGAATGGCGGTTGCAAATCCCAAGCGACAACCAACTCGTTCTAGTGGTTTTAAAACATACGTGTCTCCATCCACTTCAACAAGGGATTTTTTCCCTTCCTTGATAGAAGGTGTGCAGAAACCAACAATATAGGCGTCCCTACCAGCATCACCGGGTTTTGCTGGCTTTGGGATCTTTGAATCTTTGTGAGTGTTTTTGATTAAGATTTTCATAAGCAAACTCCTTTTATTATTTTTATAAGATTATTGAATGTTTGTTCAATGGATCCTGAAGCATTAACTAAGATTACATCTTTCCCATTCACGTATTTCTTGTAATTAGATCTCACCATAGTAAGAAACTCGATTGTTTCAAATTTCTCTTTTATTTCACGATTCGCAATTCGGGCCAAGGAGACTCTGGGATCCACGTCGAGAATGATGGTAAAATCAGGTTTGATGGCTTTCTTGTTAATGACAAAAATCCACTCGGGATTCACATCAGATCTCGCAGACTGGTAACACACGGAGGAAAGAAGATACCGCTGGGCAACAACAACATACCCTTCGTTAAGTTTGGGAACAATTTCCTTGAGTGTATGCTCTGTGCGGTCGGCGGCAAAAAGAAGGGCATCAGTGTGAGGATCCAGGGTGCAATCACGAAGGGCCCGCCGGAGAAATTGCCCAATGCTATTTTGACTCGGTTCAGAGGTTAGGAAGGTTTTGATACCACGTGTGTTCAAGTAATCTACTAGTAGTTTTGAATGCGTCGTGGTGCCAGATCCATCTATTCCTTCAATGTCTATGAACACTCTAATCACCCTCCTGCATATTCTCACGAACTACTATGTATGGTGAATTTGTGAGAATGTGCCACAGTTCCTTTAGAAGACGATGTTTATTTTTCGATAATGCTACTTGGATGTTATAACTAGTATCACTCTCACAGATTTTAGCAAGAGTGGATGGTAGGGTGTTAGGGTGTTTAATCACGCATTCTTTTATAACCCACTCCTTCGCATTTGCTAAGGAATCTAAAACATCACTTGGTGTTGCTGGATTGAGCGCAACATTCATCCTTATCACGAGACTCTCACTCTCGGCTAGCTTGCGTAACACGCTAGGGGGAGTGTTCTTATTAAGCGTGAGGTATTCACTAAAACACTTCGGGGCTTTTACAACCGCCTCTTCAGCAATCTGTGGTGGGATTGCTGGATTTTTACACAATGCAATCCATATCTCCTCCTCATCTTCCAGTGCCAGTTTTTCTAATACGTACACTGGCGTTTTTGGAGAAGATGCAACAGCTGAGCGAACAGCAATGTCTTTGTGACTGGCTAGTTGCTCAAGGATCGAAGGAGGAACATTTGGATTCCTGCAAAGAGCAGTGAGGACATAAAAATCATCCTCCTTTTTTACTAACTCCTCAAGGGCCTCCAGGGGAGTGGAATAGTGCCCTGCCGCAAACGCCCTGAATTTATAATCGTGACTCCGTGTAAGCTCCTCTAATAACTTTGGAGTAACTGGAATTACGTTGGATTGAATGAGATCATAATAAAAGTAAGAGTCGATTGAATGCACGTTAAAGAGCTCAAGCACGAGCTCAAGTAAGTTGCGATCACACTTTACAAGTAGCTCCAGGTTAAAACGGTCCTTGTACAAGTGCCATCGCTTGTTTCTCTCCTCCGGGTGAAACTTTTCAACGTCTTGGAGGAGTTTCCCCACGAGATCACAGGCGACGTGAGGAGCGACGCGTGTAATCGCGCTAATAATTTGTTGCTGCATTTGGTGATTCATCCCACATGGGAGGACAGATGGATCACCATCTTGATACGTGAGACTGAGCGCGTTAAACCACCCAATCTCGTTCCAACCAATCACGACACTTCTTAGCGCCATGAAGTGCTCTTGTAATGGCAACTCAGCGTCGTGCATCGTCGATTCACTGGCAGCTTTAGCAAGAACTTCCTCATCCGGGATCTCCCCTGCAA
>Ga0123519_10012012_pt1 | contig 12669 bp, 10 predicted proteins | sample YelNatPaOPRAMG02_FD_87396 | JGI IMG/M metagenome (GOLD analysis project Ga0123519, IMG submission 87396) | Hot spring microbial communities from Yellowstone National Park - Yellowstone National Park OP-RAMG-02 (version 2) | ecosystem: Environmental > Aquatic > Thermal springs > Hot (42-90C) ...
GCTGACCCTGCGAGCTGCAGCCCCTCCGTTCGGGCCCCGTCATGAGGCTGTTGCACGGATCGCGGTTCGCTAGCGCCAACCCCAAGCGCCGGCGGTCGCCATCACCTTCACCACAACCTGTAGGGGCGGTTCGGGAACCGCCCCCATTCATGTAACAATCTCTCATGCGGGCTCGCGTGGCGGGTCCGCAGGCTCGACTGCGACGATCGCCAGGCCCACGGCGACCACCAGGAGCAGCGCTCCCCCAGCCCGGCCCAGGCCGGCCATGCCCCAGCGCATCCAGAGCAGCCTCCCTGCAACCGGGGCCAGCGACGCGCCCGCTGCCAGCGCAATCGCCCACAGGCCCATGATCGTGCCGCGTGCCTGTGGGGCCACCTCACTGAGCAGGGCTGGGAAAGCGACAAAGACCATCTCCAGCGAGGCCGAGAAACAGGCGATGGTGGCGCAGGCCAGCGGAAAGGCGCGGCCCATGCTGGGGAGGAGCGCAGCAAAGGCGGCTGCGGCCCCCAGGCCCACCAGCGTTGCCCTGCTCTTGGTCAGGCGGTCGACGAGGAGCGCGCTCACGGCAACCCCGGCGAGGGCCCCGCAGCCGTCGCAGGTGAGCGCCAGGGCCACCGTGCGGCCAGGGTTGCCGAAGGTGTTGCCCACCCATGCCGCCAGGAAGGTGAAGATGGCCTGAGGCACCAGCGAGAGGCCGAGCGCCAGGACCAGGATGGCGATGGCCCGCGCCGTCAGGTGGGGGGCGGGTGTGGCCGATGCCGGGGACGCCACGTTAGGCCCGGCTGCGGCCGGCAGGCGCCAGGCGGCGAGGAGGGCAATGGCCGTCGCGGCCAGGCCCAGAACGGCAAAGGGCATGGCCACGCCGGCGCGGCTCGCCAGGGCCACCAGGCCGGGCGCAGCGCCGATCAGGGTCAGCGGCATTGCCAGGCGAATGATCGCCAGAGCGCGCCCGCGCAGGGCATAAGGGTAGCGATCGCCCACCAGCGCCGGAATGCTGGTGTTGCCCACGGCCAACGCCAGCCCCAACGCCACCTGCACCACGGCCATGGTCCCCAGGCTCCGCACCAGCGCTGCCCCCCAGGCTGCTGCGGCGGCCAGAAAGAGGCTCCCCACCAACACCTGTGCCCGCCCCAGGCGCTCGGAGAGCGCCCCCAGCGCCGGCGCGCCCAACTGGGCCAACGCGCGCGGCGTGCTCAGGAGCACCACCGTCTCGAGGGGCACGCCATAGCGCGCCGCCAGCGCCGGGTAGAGCGCACTGGTGACGATGTCGGAGGCGAGCACGACCAGGTTGGCGCCCATGAGCAGCGCCAGGATGCCTGCGTCGGCGAAGGTGAGGGCTTGTCGTCTCAAGGCTATCCCATTCAGGGCCGGCGAGGGACTCGGGCGGCCTCCACGCTACTGCATCAAGTAGAGGACCGCGGCCGCCACCGCTCCCGACAGCATGACCGCCACGACCAGGGGCCGGTCAGTCCAAAAGAGATCGTCGGGCGCGCCGCCCTCACCCCGGCTGTACACCAGGTACAGGTAGCGCAGGAACGCAAAGGCCGCCAGGGGGATGGTCAGCATCATGGCATGGTTGGCGGGCAGGTTCGGCGCAAAGAAGGTGTAGAGCGCATAGACCACAATCGCGCCGCCCGCCATGATGCTGATCGTCTGGTCGAAGAACGTCAGGTTGTAGTTGTTCAGCGAGGCGCGGTGCGAACCGGCCTTTTCCACGAGCAGCAGCACTTCGTGGCGGCGCTTGGCCAGCGAGACCATCATGGCGAAAAAGCCGGTAAAGACGTAGAGCCAGGGGGAAAAACGCTCCACCTGAATGGCTGCCGCGCCCGCCGCCACCCGCAGCACATAGCCCGAGGCCACAGCAAAGGCGTCGAGCACCACGACGTTCTTCAGCCCAAGGGAATAGGCCACGTTCACCACGGCATAGAGCGCCAGGATGCTGCCCAGCGCGGGGCTCAAGAGCAGGCCCGCGAGGCTCCCCGCTCCCAGGCAGAGCACAGCAGCGACCGCTGCCACGCCGACCGGCAGGCGGCCGCTGGCCAAAGGGCGCCTCTTCTTGGTCGGGTGCTGCCGATCGCGTTCCACATCCAGGAGGTCGTTGACCAGGTAGACGCCGCTGGCCACCAGGCAGAACAGGCCAAAGGCGGCCCCGGCGCGGAGCACCCAGTGCGGGTTGAAGAGCTTTTTGTCGAAGACGAGAGCGGTCAGCACAAAGGCGTTCCTGGCCCAGTGCAGCGGGCGCATCGCCTCCACAAGCGCGGCAATCACGCCGGACCGGCTCCCTGCCACGGTCTGATCTCTCATGTCTCTCCCACGGGTCGGCCGCCGCTGCAAGGCCAGACGAGCGCATCGGTCGCAGGCGCCGTTCGCGCAGCACGTGGCCCCGACATCAACTCGCTTCCTGCTCCGGCGCCCGCTCCTCAGCCAGCGACTTGAGGGCCTCCTCATAGATGGCATAGGTGGGGGTGTCATAGAGCACAAAGCGCACCAGCTCGATGCCGGAGTGACGGCGCAGGTAGCTGACTACCGTGCGCAGGGCGATGGGTGCCGCCTCTTCGGCCGGGTACCCATAGGCGCCGGTGGAGATGGAAGGAAACGCCACGCTGCGCAGGCCCTGCTTCCGCGCCAACTCCAGGCTGCAGCGATAGGCACTGGCCAGTTTTTCGGGCTCGCCCGACCTGCCGTTGTAGTACACCGGCCCCACGGCATGGATGACGTACCGCGCTGCCAGCCGGCCGCCCGTCGTGATGCGCGCCTCGCCGGGCGGGCAGCCCCCCAGTCGGCGGCATTCTTCCAGGATCTCTGGCCCTCCGGCGCGGTGGATCGCCCCATCTACCCCGCCCCCGCCCAGGAGGCTCGGGTTGGCCGCGTTGACGATGGCATCGGTATCCTGGCGGGTGATATCGCCCTGGACCAACTCCACGCGTGCGTTCGCGACCTTGACTTCCACGCTTCACACTCCAACGTTAGTCTGCGCCGAGATGCGAGTCGGTTGGCCGGAGCCCCCATGCTGCTCGGGCCCTGGCCTGCAGAGGGGCAGCGCAGCCCCTCACACCCCCTGCGCATGCCGGGAACGCACCTCCCGTTCACCGCCGAGGCGCAGAGGGCGCAGAGGCAGCCAGCTCGGCTCCGCGATCCCTGCGTCTCGGTGAGCTGCGAGCTCTTGCCTACTCTGTTCCGTGCCGTGGCTGGCCCATGCCTGCTCCGTTGCCGGGCGGGCTGGAGAGCAGGCGCTGGTAGCAGCCATCCCACAGTCGGTCGGTGCGCACCATGCGATTGATGGTGATATCGGAAAAGTGCGCGAGCAGTTTGGCCAGCGCTGCCGGAAGCCGGTCCCACGCGCCCTGGCGCAGGACCTTTTCCAATTCGTCGGCGGCCGGGCCCACCCACAGCCATTCCTGGCGGAAGCGATCGGCCTTGATGTAATAGTCGCGCTTCTCCCACGCGGCCGTCGTTTGCTCGATCCCCTCGTCGATCTCGCGCAGCGAAAAAACGATCAGTGCGGCCAGGTCGCGAGCCTCTTCATCCAGCTCGCCCTTGGCCATCAGACGGCGCAGGGCCTCGGCGATCGTGCGGCGCAGCCTCTGGCGCTGCGTCCCCACGCCATCTGCGGTGACCACACGGCTCATGCAGATCGATGCTCCTCTAGAGTACAGGCAACGGGCACGTTGCACCCCATTATACCACAACTGCCCCGCGCCAGGCACAAATGCGGGGCGTGTGCTCTCGTGGCGGCCTACCCCCTACGCCTCGACGGGGGTCTGCTGCTCGAGCAGCCGGTAGCGCCGCTCGCGGAAGGCGCGATAGTCGATCGTAGGGAAGGGGTTGTCGTCGTTCTCGGCGGTGGCCAGGAACTCCTGGTCGGTGGCATCGAGCGGTTCACCCCGCTCGATGAACCCGGCCAGCACGTTGAAACGGGCCAGGTGTTGCTGGAAACGGCTGATGGCGTACTCCTTGGCCTGGCCGGTAGAGATCAGGAACGGCCAATCGCTGGATTCCAGGAGCACCAGCTCGCGCGCCGTCTGCGCCAGAAGGCGCAGCGTCTGATCCGTAGCCTCGGGGTAGAGGGCGACGAGCTTTTCCATGCGGCGCTCGGCGTTGTGGATCAGGGGCCACATCCACTCGGTCTGCGGATTCAGCCAGGTCCAATGGCCGCCGCCCTCGCCCCAGGAGCTCTCGGGCAGGTCGATGACCTCGTCGGGCGGGTAATCGGCCAGGTAGCGGTCGGCAGTGGTGAGGACAATCTCCTCGCTGGTGTCGAGCAGGCGCAGCACCTCCTGCAGCCAGGCCACCCCCTCGAACCACCAGTGGCCGAACAGCTCCGTGTCGTAGGCCGAGACGACGATCCCCGGCACCGGGCTCGTGGCCGCGTGGGCGGCCAGCTCCTCGTGCAGCAGGTGCACAAAGTGGGCCGCGTGGTCCTTCACTTTCTTGAAGGCGGGCACGGGGTCGTAGAGCTCCTTCTCTCCGAGGCCGGCGGTGTTGGAGGTGATGCGCCAGTACTGCATGCCCGAGGCGGCATCCTTGCGGTGGAATTCGCGGTAGAGAAAGTCGCCCGGATAGCCCTGGCTGGCCGACCACACCTGCAGGCCCGTGCGCTCGTTGCGGCCAAACACCGCCACCTTGGCTGCGCGCACGTAATAGGGGCGCATCGTGGTGCGCTCTCTGGCCTCGGGCCGGGCGTCGGGCGGCAGCACCCACTGCCGCCTGGGCAGGCCGCCGTAGGGCCCGGCCACATCGCCCGCTACCTTGCCCACCGTACGCCCTCCCTGGATAGCATGGGTGTCGGTGAAGAAGTAGTGCAGGTTCAGGTCGGCCAGGAACTCTTCAATGCCCGGCCGGTAGCGCTCGCCCTCCACAAAGGGCGGCCGGTAGCCCGCCTCGGGCAACCATACGCCCCGCGGCGCCGTGTCAAAGTGGCGCCAGTAGCTGCCGATGCCACTCCGCAACTGGCCATAGATCGACGAGTCGCGCGAGAGCAGTGGCAGGTAGCTGTGAGTGGCTGCGCTGGTGATGATCTCCAGGTTGCCTGAGCGCTGCAGGCTGCCGAAGGCGCCCACAATGTCGCGGCCGTAGCGGTTGCGGAAGGCATCGCGGATATTGCCATACCAGTCGCGGTAGTAGCGGGCCAGGTAGGCCAGATGGGCGCTGCCCTCGGCCTCAAAGCGCGCCAGATCGGCCTGGATCAGCGTTAGCCGCTCCTCCACATACATGTCAAAGTGGTTCAGCACATCCGGGTCAGCCAGTTGTTCGAGCAGGATCGGCGTCAGCCCGATGGTGAGGCGAGGCGTGTAGCCATCGGCCTTGAGGTCATTCAGCGCGTTGAGCAGGGGGATGTACGTTTCGGCGATGGCTTGGTGCACCATCTCCTCGCCGTGGGGCCAGCGCCCGGCCAGGCGCACGTATGGGAGGTGAGAGTGCAAGACAAAGGTGAAGTAGCCCAGGGTCACAGTCGAACCTCCTCCTTGGGCGCGCCGCTCTCGGCCGCCACCCGGCCCATGCTGTCGCATCCAGCGGGCCTGTGGCCTAATGGTACTACGCTTGCTGGGGATGCGCAAGCCTCTCGGGGCGGGGCGCTGGCGACAATGCCGTTCATACGGCAGGGCTCCGTGCGGGGCGCATCCACGATGCGTGCGCGAGCGCATGGCCGCCAGCCTGCCGTTGCAGGTGCGTTGTGCCCACAACCGGGCGGCGCGCGGCGCACCACACTTCCTGGGGGTGGAGCCGGGTGGCCGCGCAGCGCGATTGCTTGAAGGGTGCTGGCGGTAGGCCCACAGGGGGCAGGGCTTTTGGCTGCCGGACCTGAGCGTTGCCCAGGTGCCGTTACTGGAGCTGTACTCGGCCCAGGCTACCGCTTGTGGGATAGGCTCTCAGCCGGCTGGGCTGCCGGCCGCGCCTGTACCAGCCCGATGGTGCATACCAGCGCCATCCCCACGGCCACCAGAAGGGCAGTGGCCCAGAATACCGTGCGAATCCCCCAGAGATCCGCGATCAGGCCCAGGAGCAGGGGGCCGCCGGTGGAGCCAATGCCCCCGGCGGTCGAGTACACGCCCACGGCGCCACCACGGCTGGCCTCGGTAGATTGCTCGGATACGTAGGCCTGCCCGGAGGTGAGAAAGATACCGTAGGCCACCCCCTCGATGGCCAGAAGCACGCCGAGCAGCCAGGGCAGCGTGACACCGGCCATGGCGGCGAAGACCAGCAGGGCGATGCCAAGCGATGCCAGCAGCAGATGGCGGCTGGGGATGTGCATCGTCAGGAGCCCTGTGGGCAGCCGTGCTGCGCTCGACAGAAGGGCGCGCACCGCGAACATGCTGCCCAAAGCGCCCTCGCCCACGGCCAGCGATGCTGCATAGAGGGGGAAGAAGCTGATCGTGGTGCTGTACCAGGCGTTGTTGGCGAGGTTGGCCACTGAGGCCGCGAGCAGATGGGGATCACGGAGCAGCGCCCACTGCGCCGCCAGGGGCAGGGCCCGCGGCGCGGGCCCACCCTGCGATCGGGTGCCCCGGCCGGCCAGGCCCCAACGGGCCACCGCAAAGCCGGCCAGGGCAACCCCGGCAGCCAGCAGGCAGGCAGCCCGGTAGTTGACCGCTGCGGTTACCTGCCCGCCCAACGCCGAACCGATGGCAAAGCCTGTGCCCATGAAGGTGGCGTAGAGCCCGATGGCCGCGCCCCGCTCTTCGGGCGCGGCCACATCGGCGATGTAGGCCACACCTACGAAAAACGTGCTGACCATCGCCAGGCCAACCATCACTCGGATAGGGAAGAAGAGCACGGGCGCCCGTACCACAGTGAAGAGATACGAAGAGAAGGCAAAGAGCAGCATGCCTGCCGAGAGAATGTTCTTGCGGCCGTGGGTATCTGAGAGTATGCCGATGGGCACGGAGGCCAGGATGCGCGTCAGACCCTCGATGCTGCCCAATGCGCCGATGAGGGTCAGGTTGGCGCCCAGACCCGTGGCATAGAGCGAAAACCCAGGCGTGACGATGCCCGACACCACATCGGCAGTAAAGATCATCAAGCACGCCGCCAGCACTTCTCTGCGGCTGAGCACGCGCAACATCTTGTTCATCCGACGAGGATCAGCTCCGTCTGTGGGGGCCACAGCCACTCGGAACCCGTCTCGGTGACGAGGATCTCTTCCTCCAGGCTGATATAGCCGAAGGGCGAGCGGATGCCCAGCTCCAGGGTGAAGACCTGCCCGGCGGCGATGCGGCCGTAGGGTTTGTCGCCATACCGCTCCCAGCGCGGGTAAAAGCCCACACCGCCGTCATGGGCGTAGCGGCCCACGGCATGGCCCAGCGCATGGGGATACTCGGGGTAGCCAGCATCGGTGATGAACTTCCGGGCGACGGCATCGACCTCCCAGCCCTGAAGCCCCGGCCGCACAAAGTCGGCCGCGGCCTGGATGGCGCCGCGCACAGTGTCGAAGATCCGTTGTACCTCCGCTGGTGCACGGGTCTCGCCGGGGCGCAGGAAGTACCACACGCGCTGGTTGTCGGAGCAGAAGCCATCCACCTTGACGCCAAAGTCCATGTTCAGCGTCTCGCCAGGGCGCGTCACCTCATCCGAGGCGCCAAAGTGCCCCCACGGCGAGTTGGGGCCGGCGTTCAGGCCCGGGCAGTGCTCGGCATCCCATGCTGTCTCGATGCCGCGTTGCTTCACCTGCTGCGTGACAAAGGCGTGGATCTCCTTTTCCGACAGGCCTGGGCGCAGCCAGGCGGTCACGGCGTCGAAAATCTCCGCTGAAACGCCAATCGCCTTGCGCATGAGTGCCAGCTCGCCCGGCATCTTGCGGCCCCGCAGGGCCTCTACGAAATTCTCGGCTGAGACGAGACGCCCGGCATAGGGCGTGCCCTTGAGATACTCCTGCAGGGTCAGCCACATCCCATAGGTCAGGCCATCGGCGCTGACATCGCTCTTGGAATAGTCCACGCCGATGGTGGCAGGCTGGAAACGGTCGAGCACCTCCAGGAGCACGCTCTGCATGCTCTGGGTGTAGGGAATGACTTCATCGAAGAGCCCCTGGCGCCGCACCGCCTCGTCATCGCCCTGCCCTGTGATGGCAATGCGCTCGCCCGTGCGCGTGAAAATGAAGGCGGCCGTCCACACGGCATTCAAGTGCCCCAGGAGCTTGAGCACCGGGTCGGTGTGTTCGGCTGTCTCACGCACGAGCACCATCCACATGTCCAGGCCGAATTCAGCGAGGAGCTGGTTGGCCTGTCTGACCTTCTCTTGATAGATGTCCACGATCGCTACGCCTCCACAAAGTATTGACTGCCGTTTCCACAGCGGACCGCCCCATCTGGGTTGGGGCGCCTGCCCACGACCCGTCTCAGAGCTTCATCCGCGGGTCGAGGGCGTCGCGCAGGGCGTCGCCGGCAAAGTTGATACACAGGGTAGTGATGAAGATCATCATGCCGGGAAAGGTAGCCACCCAGGGCGCCTTCCAGATGACGTCCTGCGCATTCTTGAGCATGTTGCCCCAACTGGGGGTGGGCGGCTGGATGCCCATGCCCAGGTAGCTCACCGCCGTTTCGGTGAGGATGGCCGAGCCGATGGTCAGCGTGGCCGCCACCACTACCGGGGCCACCGCGTTGGGCAGGATGTGCAACCAGATGATGCGCCCGTTCGACGCGCCCACACAGCGCGCCGCCGTGACGAATTCCTGTTCCTTCAGCGAAAGGAATGACGAGCGTACGATACGCGCCACACCCATCCAGTTCAAGAGGCCGATGGCCAGGATGATTGTGCGCACCGAAGGCCCAAAGAACACGGCAAACGCGATCATCAGGAAGATGCTCGGGACGCTCATCATGACGTCGGTCAGGCGCATGATGACGCCATCCACCAGGCCGCCAAAGTAGCCTGAGAGCGCCCCCAGCACGACGCCCAGGGAGATCGAAACGACCATGGCCAGCAGCCCTACGGAGAGCGAAATCCGTCCCCCATAGATCAGGCGCGCGAGGATGTCGCGGCCGACTTCATCGGTGCCGAGCAGATGCTGCAGGCTGGGCGGCTGGTTGAGCTGGAGCGGCATGGGCCGGAACGCCGCATCGTGGGAGACCAGAAACGTTGGCCCAAGCGCCACCATGGCCACGATCAATAGGAAGACAATCCCTGCGGCCACGCCCGCTCTGTGGCGGAGGAAGCGGCGCAGCGCCTGCTCCCACAGGCCGATCGGGCGGTCGTCCCGAGCCCTTTTTCCGAGCATTGGTGCGTGAGCCTGTTGCTGCTCCATAAACAGGAACCCCTCTCCGATCCCACTTCTGTCACTGCATCGATCAGCAAAAAGCGCCCCCCGGCAGGCCGATGCTAACTCAAGCGGATGCGCGGATCTACAATGGCATAGGAGATGTCAGCCAGCAAGTTGCAGACAACGACCAGAACCGAGACGAGCAGGATGATCCCCATGAGCACGGGATAATCGACCCACACGGCGTGCTCCCAGTACATGCGCCCCATGCCCGGCCAGGCGAAGACCTGCTCGGTGATGAGGGCACCGCTGAACAGCGAGGGGATGTCCATCATTACCAGGGTGATCAGCGGGATGATGGCGTTCTTGAAGGCATGCCGCCACAGCACAAGGCGCTCGGGAACCCCCTTGCCGCGCGCCGTGCGCACATAGTCCTGGCCAAGGACCTCCAACATGCTTGAGCGAAGGTAGCGTGTGTACCTGGCCACCGAAATCAGCGAGAGCACCGTCGCCGGCAGGATCATGTGCTGGAGCAGGTCCAACAGAGTGTGCCCACCGCGCACCGAGTACATGCCTGCGGCCGGCAAGCTGGGCAGGCCCATCTCCTTGAAGCGCACCGCGAAGATGATGATCAGCATCAGGCCGAACCAAAAGCTCGGCATAGCATAGCCGAAGAAGGAAAACGCCGTGACCACATAGTCGCCAAAGGAGTATTTGTGGGTGGCGCTGTAGATGCCCAGGAAAGTGGAGATGATCAAGGTCAAGACAAAAGCCGTCCCCATGAGCAGCAGGGTATTCCCCAGCCGCTCACGAATCATGGCCAGCACGTCCTGATGCGTGAGGAACGACTGCCCCCAGTTCCCGGTCAGGGCACTGCGCAGCCAGTAGAAGTATTGGACGTAGACAGGCTTATCGAGGCCGTAGGTCTTTTGCAGGCGCATCAGATCCTCGGCTGAGATGTTGGGGTTGGCGTTGTACACCGCCATGGGATCGCCCGAAGCCTGCACCAGGAAGAAGGCGATCAGAGAAACGCCCAACAGAACAGGGATGGAGACGAACACGCGGCGGATGATATAGCGGACCACAGGCACCTCCCTAGCGTGAGGGCACAAGGGGCAATGCGGTTCGGACCCAGAGCTGACGGCGTAAGGGTGGAGCTTGCGGCCACACATGCGAGGCCGCAAGCTCCGGGTGCTTCGCTCCTACAATGTCGGCCAGCCCTGCGGGCACCGCGCCTTCTGGCGCGGTGCCTCGGAAAACCTACTGCTTGATCGCCCACTCCTCATAGTTGTACGAGTGGCCGCCAAACACGGTGGGCTTGACGCCCGATACACGATCCGACACCGCATAGTTGTCGGTGCGGTCGTACACATAGAGTACCTGGTACTGGTCGTAGATCAGCTTCTGTACGTTCTTGATGGCAGCCAGCCGCTTGGCTGGGTCGAGTTCGGACAGCACTTTGGCGAACTCGGCATCGACATCCTTGTTTGAGAAGCCCCAGGCGTTGCTGCCGGCGGGATTGGTCTGGCAGTCCTTGATAGAACTGGTGAGGAAAAAGTCCGACCACTCTGCCGCCAGGTCAATGCCCACGGGCTTGTTGGCGAAGCCGATCATATCAAAGTTGCCGGTGCCGAAGACGCCGTTGCTGGAGCAGCCGCCGAAGAGCGTGGCAGCCGGATAGTTCTGAATGACCATTTCGACGCCGATGTCTTTCAGGTTCTGCTGGAAGAGCAACTGCAGGTTCTCGCGCGTCTGGTTGCCGGCGGTAGTCGAGTGCCTGAAGCTCAGCTTGACGCCGTTCTTCTCGCGGATACCCGTGGGCCCCACCTTCCAACCTGCATCATCGAGCAGCTTCTTCGCAGCCTCGGGGTCGTAGGGCACGGGCGCGAGGTCCGTGTTCGCCCACGGGGTGTTATCCACCTCGGTGACCGCCGGTTTGCCGAACCCCTGCAGCACGGTCTTGCAGGCCGTGAAGCGGTCCATCCCCATGGCGATGGCCTTCCGCACATTGATGTCCGAGAAGATGGGATGGGGCTTGCTGAGGTCCTTCGGGTCGCGCAAGTTAAAGTAGTAGCGCTCGATATTCACGCCGGGGATGCTGATGAGCTTGACGCCATCGATCTTCTTGATCTCGCTGGCCTGAGCCTCGCCCAGGTCGTAGGCCACATCCACATCGCCGGTGCGGATCAGCGCCACCAGAGTGTTGACGTCAGGCACGAACTTGAAGACGATGCTTTGCACCTTGGGCTGGATGGGGCAATTGGGGTTGGCCACCACAGTGATGTGGTCGCCCGGCACCCATTCCTTGAACATGAAGGGGCCATTGCCCACGGGCTTGCGGGCAAAGGCGCTGTTGGCCGGATCCTTGACTCCCTCCAGTGCGTGCTTGGGCAGGACAGGGAAAGTGAGCGTAGTTGCCACAAAGGGCACGAACGCTTCCTTGAGGTTGACCACGGCGGTGAGTTTGTCGGGCGTGTCGACCGAGTCGATTTGGTTCCAACCTGCGGTCGTCTGCGCTTTGGTGTCGGGATTCATGATGAACTGCCAGGTGAACTTGAAATCCTCCGAGGTCACCGGCTGCCCATCTTCCCACTTGAAGCCGTCTTTGAACCTGAGGGTGATCTTCTTGCCGTCGGCAGATACGCCGCCGTTTGCCACCGTGGGGATCTCACTCAGCAAGACGGGGACCAGCTCATCTTTCTCGTTCAGGCTGACGGGTGCCAGGTACATCGAATCCAGGATGTCGTTCGTGTGTGCCTCATAGAAGATAGGGCCGATCAGGCCCTTGGGCTCTTGCCAGACGCCCACGACGATGGTGCCCGTGGGGGCGCTCTTCGCGGGCGCTGCGGTTGCTGCCGCAGTGGGGGCTGCCGCATTGCCCGGTGCCGCCGTGGGGGCCACAGTTGCCGGCCCGGCACAGCCCGAGAGCAGCATGACGGCCACCAGGGCGATGGTGACCAGGACAGACCAATTGCACTTGAACATCGGGGATCTCCTCCTCACACAGAAATCGACGGATAGCCTCAAATGCTTGCCCACGGTGTCTCTCAGCGATACACCTCCTTCTCTTGATCACTGCGTTCCCCGCTGCGATGCCGCCGTTGCATCGCTCTCTGAACAAGCGCAACACTGGGCTTGGTCGTCATTCGCAAGTTCAAGACGCCGGCGCGGTGGCAATGAGGATGGGCTCAGTCTGCGGCGGCCAGAACCACTCGGCCCCGCTCGCGGTAACGAGAGCCTCCTCTTCCAGGCCGATGTAGCCGTGTTCGGTCCATACCCCCAGCTCGATGGTCAGGAGCTGGTTGGGCTCGATGAGGCCATAGGCGCGCTCGCCGTAGGAGGGCCAGCGTGGGCAGAGCATGGCCACACCGCCATCGTGGGCATAGTGGCCCACGTTATGCCCCAGGGCGTGGAGATACTCGGGATAGCCTGCGTCGGTCAGGAATCTGCGGGCCGCCGCATCGACCTCCCAA
>Ga0123519_10012013_pt1 | contig 12669 bp, 9 predicted proteins | sample YelNatPaOPRAMG02_FD_87396 | JGI IMG/M metagenome (GOLD analysis project Ga0123519, IMG submission 87396) | Hot spring microbial communities from Yellowstone National Park - Yellowstone National Park OP-RAMG-02 (version 2) | ecosystem: Environmental > Aquatic > Thermal springs > Hot (42-90C) ...
GTAGAGTTCGTTGCCGGCGATGAAGGTGTGGTAGCGCAGGCCGAGGCCGTCCAGGAGGGCTTTGGCCCGGGCCTGGGAGCGTTGAGCCGCCTCCGTCAGGGCGCGGACCACGAATTCGCCACGTTCCTGCCAGGACATGGAATAGGCCGGAGAGAGGTCGGCCTGTTCGGCGAATTGGACGATGAAATCGGCCGTGCCTTCTACCGCCAGTTGATCGAGCAGGGTCGATTCGATTTTATCCAGAGAGGACAGGCCCTGGGCCAGAGAAACCGGGAGGTCGGGAGCGAAGGAGACCAGGGAAAAGACAAGGAGCGGCAGGGTCAGGAGGAGAATCGGGAAATAGCCGGCTGCGCGGTTTCTGAAAAACATAGGAACCTCCGCCTGGAGATTGTGGGATTGGGTGGTTGATGTTGTCGCAAGCCTTTTTTCGGGACGTTTTTATTATACCACAACCATTTCCAGAGTCAAGCCCCCGACCTACGGGCAGTGGGGGCGACCCGGAAGGTCGCCCCTACGAACGACCTGAGGACCGTTTGCCTTGCCCGGGGCGCTATGGTAGAATGGAAGCGTCCGGGCCGGCCGGAGAAAGGCAAGACCATGGACACGGAAAATATCGGGCGCGCCTTGCGCCGGGAGGCCCGCCGGGCGGCCGACGAGGCCCGGCAACAGGAGGCCGAACGCCTGACCCGCCAGGCCCTGGAGGACGACGAATTCAACCTCCTGGGCCGGGTAGAAGAGCGGCTGCTCTCCCTGGGCCGGGCCTGGGCGGTCCACGAGCAGCCGTTGCAAAGCCGCCTGCCCCTGCTCGGCCCTCTCCTGTCCCGGCTGAGCCGGCCTCTGCTCCGCTTCCTCCTGCAACGTCAGGTTGCCTTCAACGCCGAACTGGCCCGTACCCTGCAGGAAGTGCATCAATTGTATCAGATTTTGCATAGGGAACAGGTCGAGCGGGCCATGGACCTTTTCGCCCACCTGGAGGAGCACCTTTTGGGCCTGGAGGCCCGCTGCCGGGACCTGGAGGAGGAGGTGGAACGGCTACGTCAGGGGCCGGCCGGAGGCGAAGGCTGAAACTATGGGGCACCTGGGCTGGGTTTCCCCCCTTCCGCCACTCCCCAGCGGCATCGCCGACTACAGCGCCGAACTCCTGCCGGTCCTTGCCCCATCCTTACGCCTCACCCTCTTCGCTCCGACCCCCTGGGAGGCCTCTTTCCTCCCCACCCTGCCCATCTGCCCTCTGGAGGCGCTTCCCGGGCAGGCAGTCCACCTGGACGGCATCGTCTACCACCTGGGAAACAACCCCTATCACGCCGACATCTACCCCCTGGCCCTGCGCTTCCCCGGCGTCGTCGTGCTGCACGATTACGTCCTCCACCACCTGGTGGCCCGCTGCACCCTGGAAGCCGGCGACCCGGCCGGCTACCTCTACCACCTGGCCTATGCCCGCGGCCGGGCCGGCCTGGCCGTGGGCGTCCGCCGCTCCAACGGCATCTTCAGCGAGCGCGAACAGTTCCTGGAGCCGCTCAACCAACTCCTGCTGGACCGCAGCCGGGGGGCCATCGTGCACAGCCGCTGGGCGGCCGAACGTATCCGTCGCCACCACCCCGACCTGCCGGTGGCCGTCATCCCTCACCACCTGTCCCCCCATCCCCTTCCCCATCGGGAGGAAGCCCGCCGCCGGCTGGGCCTTTCCCCCGATGAGGTGATGGTGGCCTCCTTCGGCTTTATCACCCCGGAGAAACAGGTGGACCTCCTCCTGTGGGCCTACGCCCGGTTGCGCCAGGAGTTTCCCCAGGTGCGCTGTTTCCTGGTGGGTGCGCCGGCCCCCGGACTGGACCTGGCCGGATGGCTGTCCCACCTGGAGTTGGAGGAGGTGGTCGTGACCGGCTATGTGGATATGGCCGATTTCTACCGCTACATCGCCGCCTGCGACATCGCCGTCAGCCTGCGCTACCCTTCGGCCGGGGAGACCTCCGGGGCGTTGGTGCGCCTTCTGGGAAACGGGAAGGCGGTGATTCTGCCCCACATGCGGCAATTTGCCGAATGGCCCGATGGGGTCTGCCTGAAGGTGGACCCGGGGCCCTCGGCCGGGCCGATGCTGCTCTATTCCCTGCGCCGCCTGGTCGCCGACCCCGACCTGCGCCTTCGCCTGGGGGAAAATGCCCGGCGCTACGTGACGGAACATCACGCCCTGGACCGTTCGGCCCAGGGCTATCTGGACTTCCTGGCCCGTTGCTTCGAACTTTAATCCGGGGAGCGAAGCGGATAGAAGTAGGGGACGGCACTCAGGAAGGCATCCACCCCCTCCAGCAGCCGCACCACCGCCGGCAGGTCGGCCACGTCCACCTGGGCCGGCTCGGCGATGGGGCGGCCCAGGAGGGCGTTGACCCGTTCGGCTGCCCGGCGGGCCGCTTCCATCTCCCGGTCGGCCAGAATCACCCGGCGGGCCTCGCCCCAACGGGCCATGTCGTAGGCCGCCGCCGTTCCCTGCCGGCCGGCTCCCAGGACCGCATAGGTGTAGGACATATCGTTCTCCATCTTCGCGGCGACATACGGCCGCTCCCTCCAAGGACGATCAACGCTAGACGATATGGCAGGCCACATAGTGCCCGCCGCCCACGTCGCGCCAGGCCGGCTCCTCGGAGGAGCAGCGCGGCTGGGCCAGGGCGCAACGCGGGCTGAAGCGACAGCCCGGAGGTGGGTTGGCCGGGCTGGGCACATCCCCCTGGAGCACGATGCGCTGCCGCTGCCGTTCCCGTCGGGGGTCCGGAACCGGCACGGCGGAGAGAAGGGCCTGGGTGTAGGGATGCAGGGGGTGGTCGTAGAGTTCGTCCTTCTCGGCCAGTTCCACCAGTTTCCCCACGTACATCACCGCCACCCGGTCGCAGATGTGGCGCACCATGCTCAGGTCGTGGGCGATGAAGAGGTAGGTCAGGTGGAAGCGGTCCTGGAGGTCCTCCAGGAGGTTCACCACCTGGGCCTGGATGGAGACGTCCAGGGCGGAGATCGGCTCGTCGCAGACGATGAACTCGGGGTTGGAGGCCAGGGCGCGGGCGATGCCGATTCTCTGGCGCTGACCGCCGGAGAATTCATGGGGGAAGCGGTTGACCAGGCGGGGGCTCAGGCCCACCAGGGCCAGGAGTTCCCGCACCCGTTCGGAACGTTCCTTCGCTCCCCGGCAGAGGCGATGGACCCGCAGCGGTTCGCCAACGATGGCGTTCACCGTCCAGCGGGGGTTGAGGGAACCGAAGGGGTCCTGGAAGATCATCTGGGCCTTGCGGCGGATGGCCATGAGTTCGCGGCCCCGGGCCTTGTGGACATCCAGGCCGTCGATGTAGACGGCGCCGGAGGTGGCCGGGTAGAGGCCCAGGATGGTGCGGCCGGCCGTGGTCTTGCCGCAGCCGCTCTCCCCCACCAGTCCCAGCGTCTCCCCCCGCCGAATCTCGAAGGAAATCCCGTCCACCGCCCGCACCGCGCCGATGGTGCGTTGCACAAGGATGCCCCGGGTGATGGGAAAGTGCTTGACCAAGCCTTCCACCCGCACCAGCACCGGCGCCTCGCTCATCTTGTCTCTCCGCTCCGCGTGTCCACCCAGCAGGCCACCTTGTGGTTGGGGGCAACGGTCAGGAGAGGCGGGTTCTCCTGGAGGCACACCTCCCGGACCAGTTCACAACGCCGGGCAAAGGGGCATCCGGCCGGCTCCACCAGCAGGCTGGGCGGGGCCCCGGGGATGGACTTCAGGCGCTCTCCCCGGCGACGGTCCACCCGGGGCAACGCCCCCAGCAGGGCCAGGGTATAGGGGTGGCGGGGGTCGCCGTAGAGGTCGTAGATGCCGGCCTCCTCCACGATGAAACCGGCATACATGACCAGCACCCGGTCGGCCAGCCGGGCCACCACTCCCAGGTCGTGGGTGATCCAGATGATGGTCATGCCCATCTTTTCCCGCAGGCGGAGCATCAGTTCCACGATCTGGGCCTGGATGGTGACGTCCAGGGCGGTGGTAGGCTCGTCGGCGATGAGGAGGGTGGGGTTGCAGGCCAGCGCCATGGCGATCATGGCCCGCTGGCGCATCCCGCCGGAGAACTGGTGCGGGTAATCCCCCAGCCGGCGGGCCGGGTCGGGGATGCCCACCGCCTCCAGGAGGTCCACCGCCCGTTCCTCGGCCTCCTTCGGCCCCATCCCCAGGTGCACGCGCAGCGTCTCGGTGATCTGCCGGCCGATGGTCAACACCGGGTTCAGGGCGGTCATCGGCTCCTGGAAGATCATGGCGATCTCCTTCCCCCGAATCTGCTCCAGTTCCGCATCCGACAACTGGAGCAGGTCCAACCCGTCCAGGTAGAGCGCCCGGCCGGAGATCTCGCCGGGAGGGATGGGGATGAGTTTCAGAATCGAAAGCACAGTCACCGATTTTCCACAGCCGCTCTCTCCCACGATGGCCAGCGTCTCCCCTTCCCGGAGGTCGAAGGAGACGCCGTTGACCGCGTACACAATGCCCTCGGGGGTGTGAAACCGGGTCCGCAGGTCGGAGACCCGGAGGATGGGTGCTTTCCGTTCCAGGGGGGGTTCCAGGGACACGTCACACCGCCCGGCTGCGCGGGTCCAGGGCGTCGCGCAGGCCGTCGCCGACAAAGTTGATGCTCAGCACGGTGAGGAGGATGAGCAGGCTGGGGAAGAACCACATCCAGGGGGCGTTCTCCATGATATGAAAGGCCATGGCCCGCTGGAGCATGTTGCCCCAGGTAGCCGTCGGCTCCTGGACGCCCAACCCCAGGAAACTGATATAGGCCTCGGTCAGGATGGCGTTGCCCACCGCCAGGGTGGCCGAGACGGTGATCGGGGCGATACAGTTGGGGAGGATGTGGCGGAAGATGATCTGCCAGCGCGGCGTCCCGGTGGCCCGGGCGGCCAGGACAAACTCCTGCTCCTTCAGGGAGAGGAACTGGGCCCGGACGATGCGCGCCAGGTACATCCAACTGGTCAGGCCGATGATGATGACGATGACGATGACGCTCCCGCTCAGGGTGCGGCCCAGGATGTTGAGGTCCGGGATGCGCCGGCTGGGGTCGGTGAAGAACTTGGCGATCACCAGAAGAAGCAGAATCTGGGGGATGGTCAGCAGGGCCTCGGTAAAGCGCATGAGGATGCTGTCGATCAACCCTCCAAAGTACCCGGCGATGGCCCCGACCAGGATGCCGACCACCGTCTCCACCAGCATGGCGGTGATGCCGATGAGGAGGGAAATCTGTCCCCCATAGATGGTGCGGGCCAGGATGTCCCGGCCGATCTGGTCGGTGCCGAAGGGGTGTTCGGCCGAAGGCGGCTGGAGCAGGATGGAGAGGTCGTTATAGTTGGCGTAGGCTTCGGAGAAAACGAGCATGCCCCCGAAGGAGTAGAGGAAGAGCAAAAGGAGCAGGGCGCTGCCGAAGAGGGCCATCTTGTGCCGGCGGAAGCGTTTCCAGGCCAGGCTGGCCAGGGAGAGCGGCGGGGTCTCCAGTTCATCGGCGGTGCGGAGCAGGGCCGGCCTCTGGGCTTCTGCCGTATCCATCCGGACGGTAACCTCCTAGTGGTAGCGAATCCGCGGATCCAGCCAGGCGTAGGTCAGGTCGGTGAGAAGTTGGAAGATGACCACGGCCACGGCGATCAGCATCAGGATGGCCATGACCACCGCCGGGTCCTCCCCCAGGCTCTTGATGAAGAGTTGCCCCATGCCGGGCCAGGCGAAGATCGTCTCGGTGACCACCGCCCCGCCCAGGAGCATGGGCAGGTCCAGGCCCACCAGGGTGACCAGCGGGAGGGAGGCATTCTTGAGGGCGTGGACAAAGGTGATCATCGGGCGGGGCAGGCCCTTGGAACGGGCCGTGCGGATGTAATCCTGGTGCAACACCTCCAGCATGCTGCTGCGCACGTAGCGGCTGTAGCCGGCCAGGCTGCTGAAGGAGATGCTGACCACAGGCAGGATGAGGGCCAGGGCAAAGTCCTCCGTGGTGCGCAGCGGCCGGGCCGGCGAGGGCAGGAGGCGGAGGAGCACGGAGAAGACGTAGAGGGAAAAGAGGGCGATGAAGAAGATGGGCATGGAGTAGCCGATGAAGGAGAAGGCGGTCACCAGGTGGTCGAAAAGCGAGTACTGGCGCAGAGCCGAATAGATGCCGATGAGGAGGGAGAACCCCAGAATCACCGCCTCGGCCGTGCCCATGAGGAGCAGGGTGTTGGGCAGGGCCTCGGCGATGGGTTCCAGGGCCGGCCGTGGCCCTTTGACGGAGAGGCCGAAATCGCCGCGCAGCACCCCCTTGCGCGGGCCTGGGGTCTCCGGAACCCCGTCAAAGTCCAGGTCGACCTTGAGCCAGTCGTTGCCGACCAGCCAGTAGACGTACTGGACGAACCAGGGCTGGTCCAGGCCGTACTTGCGCTCCAGGCGCTTGCGCGTCTCGGGGCGGGGTTTGCCCCGGTCGCCGGTCATGGCGGCGATGGGGTCCACCGTCGTGTAGAGGAGGGCGAAGATGACGATGCTGATGATGAAGAGTTGAGGGATGGCCTGCAAAAGGCGTCGGATGATGTAACGGCCCATGGTCTATCCTGGCCGGGCATGGCCGGGAGAAAAGTCCCTCCCGGCCATGCCCCATGCCCTCAAGCCGCCCTTATGGGGCGACGTCCCACTCCAGGATGTTGAAGAAGGGCGTGGCTCCGGAGAGCCGGACGTTCTTCAGGCGGGGCCCCACGGCCCAGATGTCCGGGTCCTGCCAGAGGCCCAGCCAGTACACCTGGTCGTAAATCCGTCGGGTGATCTTCCACCAGGTCTGCTGGCGTTCCTTAAAGTCTACCTGGGTGGCCTGCAGTTTGAAGAGGTTCTCCAGTTCGGGATCGCAGAGGGCCATCCAGTTCGAGCCTTCGGGCTTTTCCTCGCTGGGAATCTGGTCGCAGTACCATTCCGAGGTATCGGGGTCGGGGAAGCCGCCGGCCACGGTGGAGTACTCGAACATGTCCAGTTGTCCGGTGGCGCACGGCCCGCCCTCCCCGAAGCCGGCGAAGTAGATGTCCGGCTCATAGTTGAGCAGGTTCACCTTGATGCCGACGGCGGCCAGTTGTTGCTGGAAGACGGCCTGGGTGGAGCGGCGCACCTCGCGGGTGGTGGTGCCATAGTCCAGTTCCAGTTTCACCCCGTCTTTATCGCGGACCCCGTCGCCGTCGGTATCCTTCCAGCCGGCCTCGTCCAGCAGGGCCTTGGCCCGCTCCGGGTCATAGGGCCAGGGCTGGATGGTCGGGTCCACCCAGGGGGTGTTGTCGTAATCGGTGGCCGCGGGCTTGGTCAGGCCCAGGAGGAGGTCCCGGACGAGCGAGGCCCGGTCGGTGGCCAGGGCGATGGCCTGGCGGACGCGGACGTCCTGGAGGGCCGGATGCCCTTTCTGGGGGTCCAGGTAGAAGTAGATGCCCTCGTTATAGCCGGAGAAGGCGGTGACCATCTGGATGTTGGCCTTCTGCAGGTCGGGGATGTCGGTGTAGGCGATGAAGGTGCCCAGGTCGCCTTCGCCGGCCTTGAGGGCGGCGATCTGGGCGGCGTCATCGGGGACGAAGCGGATGAGAATCTCGTCGATCTTGGGCCGGCCCAGCCAGTACTTTTCGTTGGCCACAAAGCGGGCGTAGTTGGCCGACTTCCACTCGGCGAAGACAAAGGGGCCGCAGCCCACCGTGGGTTTGCGGTTCCATTCGGCGTTATCCAGGGTGCCGTCTTTCTCGTAGACCGGCTCCAGGATGTGCTTGGGAAGCAGGCCGTGCCAGAGCATGCCCTGCCAGGCGGCGAAGGGCTTCTGAAACTTCATCACCACGGTGTGGGCATCGGGAGCCTCGACCTCGAAGAGGTCGTGCGGATAGGTGGTGGCCACGGCGTTCTTCGGGTCGAGGGTCATCTTGTGGGTGAAGATAAAGTCCTCGGCCGTGATCGGCGTGCCGTCCGACCAGACGATGTCCTCGCGCAACTTCAGGGTGATCGTCTTGCCGTCGGCGGAGATGCCGCCGTTCTCCACTGAAGGCATCTCCTTCACCAGTAGGGGATGGGGGTTCAGCCCATCGTCAAAGTCCCAGGCCCAGCAGTTCCAGATCTGGAAGGTGATCGAGGCGAACCACATGTTCGTGTAGAGGGGGTTGAGGGTATCGAACTCCTGGGTCCAGATGAAGGTCACCTTCTTGGGCGTGGGGACCGGCGTGGGGGCCGGTGTGGGGACCGGCGTGGGGACTGCAGTGGGGACCGCCGTGGCCGGGACCTGGGTGGGAGCGCCCGGCTGCGGGGCGCAAGAGCCGAGGACGGCGAGGAGAAGGAACACGACCAGAAGGCCGTACAAACGGGTGCCTTTCATCGGAATCCTCCTGTTGGACTCGCCCCGGAGAAGCCGTTCCCGCCCTGCGGGTGGTGCGTCTTCCCGGGAGCCTACTGGCCAGGGGATCGATGTCCCCGGCCAACCGACCGGTTCAGACGATAGCCATCACCTCCTTTGCTCCGTCATCTCCATGTGGTGCTTTCATTATACCAGGAAAGGGGGGAATGTCAACGTGGCAACTGAAGCAGGAACTTTTGACAGTCTTCCCGACCCCGTTTACAATACCCGGAGAGGAATGCGATGTTGCGCAGCAAAACCGTTACGGTGGCCCTCCTCATCCTGTTGGCCGTGGCCGTCCTCAGCATCGGCCTGTCTCAGGCCGAACTGGGCCAGCGGCAGGCCGTGCGACAGGTCCTCGGAGGCGCGCCGGGGCCCCTCCATTATCAGGGCCTGCTCCTGAACGGGGAAAGCCCCTGGCCCGACGGCGACTACCTGCTCCTCTTCTCCCTGTACGAACAACCCACGGCCACCACGCCGCTCTGGAGCGAGGCCTGGAGCACCCCGGTCCGGAACGGGCTGTTCAGCGTAACCCTGGGGCTGAGGAATCCGCTCCCCCCCGTCCGGGAGGGACAGTCGCTGTGGCTGGGCATCTCCCTGCCGGAACGGGGGGAAGTGGCTCCGCGCCAGCCGTTTGTCGGCATGGCCGGTTATCCGGAAGGGGAGCGGGGAATCCTTTTTTACCCCGGCCAACTGGGCCTGCCCCTGGAGGCCGACGGCCGCTGGTACAGCCGGCCTTAACGGCGCGTCTTCCATACGACCAGGACCGGAATCAACAGCAGGGCGGCCGCCGAAATCCCCAGGGCCCATTGCCGCAGGGCGGTCTGCCGGAAAACCAGTTCCACCCGATGGAAGCCCCCGCTCAGGCCGAAATCCATCAGCCCGAAGGGGTTCTGCACGCTCAACGGGTGGGGCTGGTCGTCCACCGTGAGTTGCCAGCCGGGGTAGTAGAAGATGGCTGCCCGCAGCCAGGCCGGCCCATCGGCTTCCAGGAGCCAGCGGCAGGAGGTTCCGGTGCACTGTTGCTCCAGGAGGCGCACCCGACCGGCCAGGAGGAGCAGCCGGCCGGCCGGGGCCGGGCTTCCCGGCCGAACGATGGCCCAGGCCGGCTCGTATTCGCCGGTGGTGGTGACCTCGATACCTCGGGCGGCGATCACCTCCGGGGCGTAGTCGGCATCGCTGACCTCGTGAAAGCCCTCCGGTCGGGCGTAGGGCAGGGCGGTCAGGAAAAATCCTGCCAGAAGCACCAGGAACAACCAGCGCTGTCGCCTCTCCTCCCGCACGGCCAGGAAGGGGAAGGCGCAGGTGAAGGCGGTGGCCAGGGCAGCCAACACCAGGGCCCGCCAGGGGAACTCCAGGTACTGCAGGAGGGATAGCCGGTTCCACAGCCAGAGCGAGTTGTCGGTGACCAGGAAGACGGCCAGCCCCAGCACCCCGAGGAAGAACCAGAAGTGGGCCCAACCCTCGCCGGCCTCCCGCAACTGGGCCCGCAGGTAGCGGGCCAGGAGCAGACTCACCCCCAGCATCACCAGAGGAACCAACCCCAGGCCAAAACTCATCCCGTCATGAGGCCCCGGCAGGGAAAGTCCAAAGCCCCAGGGGGAATAGATCAACTGGTGCAGGTAGACAAAGTGGTTCTGGTAGTTGAGGTAGCCCTGGAGGAGGTTTTCCAGTTTGACCCAGTTCCGCTCCACGATGGCCGGCAGCCAGAAGAAGGCGCTCAAGGCCAGCCCCAGCGCCAACGCCAGGAGGCCTCGCCCAAGCACGCGCAGGTTCCGGGCCCGCCGGGCCAGGAAAAGGACATAGCCCAGGAGGACCGGGGCGGCGATGAGCGCCACCGGATTGCTGCTGAGCACCAGCAGGGCGATGGCGCCGGCCGCCGCCGGAAGGTAACCGGCCCCGCTCTCCTTCCCCGCCTCCTTCTCCCGCCCCCAGGCCCATCGCCGCAGCCCCCAGAAGGCCCAGGGGAGCAGGGCCATGGCCGCCAGGTCGGCCAGGGCATAGCGCACGTAGAGGTTGGTCAGGGTGTAGGGGGCCAGGATATAGCCCACGCCGGCCACCACCCCGCCGGCTGGCCCGAACAGGTCCCGGACGAAAAGGTACATCCCCAGGCCAGCCAGCAGGAGGAGCACCAGACAGGTCAGGTTCAACGAGGCCACAAAGGAGGCGCCTAAAGCGTGGAAGGCGGAGGTCAGGTAATAGACCAGCGGCGGGTTGAAGAGGAAAAAGGGCTGGCCATAGCCCTGGCTCAGGTCCGGCGCCCAGCGGGGGAGGACCTGGCCCTCCTGGAGGGCGCGATAGAATTCGACGGCCCGGGGCAGGTACTCCAGAGCATCGTGGCCGGTCATCTGCTTCATCTGGAAGGTGGGCAGGCCGGTCAGCAGGACAAAGAGCAGGAGGAGCGATAGCCACCTCCCATCCTGTTGCCAGCGCAGGAGGAGCGTTTCCTCCCAGCGCTCCCAGACCGGCCAGCGGGGCGTCCTCCGCTCGCCCCGGCGAAGGCGCAGGCGTCCGACCAGGCTGTGTATCCGCCGGCCCTGCCACTCGACGGTCGCCGCCAGGAGGAACACGGCCAGGCCGGCCCATCCCAACGCCCCTCGCCACGGCCCCGGTTCGTAGCGAAAGACGGCCCGATGTTCCCCCGTCCCCACGGCCACTCCCACGAAACTGGGGGCCAGCATGGCCGTCTCCGCGCTCTGCCCGTCCAGGGTCACCTGCCAGCCGGGATGGAAGGTCTCCTTCAGCAGGAGCCAGCAGGGGCGGTCGGCCCGCAGGTGCACCTCGCGGAGGTTCCCCTCCACCCGTTCCTGGAGAATCTCGCCGCACGGTTCGGCCGGAGGCAGGGGGAAGTTGGGCCGTTCCTGGGGGAAGGCGGACAGCGGCAGGGATGGGGATTGGCCGGCCGGAGCCGGCCCGAAGACGATGCGGGGGTGCTGGCCGGCCTCCACCCAGTTGCTCTGCACCCAGGCCTGGACGGCGGCGAACCAGTCGGAGCGGGGGCCGTAGAGGAGGAGGGGACTATCCACCAACGCAAAGTAGCCGCCGCTCTCCACCCGGTAGAGGACATGGCGGCCGTAGACAACCAGGGGTTGGGCCCAGGAAGGGACGGGTTGGTCGGCCGGGGCCAGGATGTAGCGCAGGTTGAAGAGGCGGAAGGTGGCCGGCCGGCTTTCGTCCAGGTAGCCCTCGATGTCGGCGTTGAGGGAGAGGGCGTGGTAAAGGTAGCCGGGGTTGGGCAGGTTGTTCTGGGCCAGGAAGGCGTAGAGCGGGACGCTGCCGATGCGGTAATCGTTGCCCCAATTGGCCGCCCGGCCGGCATAGACCCGGCCGGGAGGAAGGCTGCGGAGTTTGTCCAGCAGGCCGTCCAGGGCCACCTGCTCCGACTGGTAGGCGGCCAGGTTTTCGGCCAGCCAGCGGCCGTTGAGCGCCAGATAGGCGCCTCTCTCGACATAAACCGGGGCCAGCAGGCCGGCCGTCAGCAGGCCGGCCAGGGCCAGCGGCCAGAAGCGCAGCCGGCCGCCGGCTCCCCTCAACCCGTTCAACGTCTTCCAGGCCGGGAAACTCTGGGAGTACGCCTGGGCCCGCTCCCACAGCCAGGCCAGCCCGGCTCCGGCCAGGCCCAGCGCCCCCAGGTGCACCGGGACGATGAAGCGGTGCAGGTGCAGGTCGCGGCTCATCGGAAGGAGGTTCAAAAGCACCCCCCAGGTGGGCCGGCCAAAGTAGAGTGCCAGCCAGAAGAGGAAAAAGAGCACCAGCATCCGATAGACGTCGGAGCGCCGCCAGCGAAAGATGCTCACCACCAGCCCCAGCCCGGCCAGGAGGGTAAGAGAGGGGAAGCGGCCGGCATCCAGCAACTGGCCGGAGAAGAGCGTTCGGAGGGTCCATTCCCAGCCGTAGGCGTCGTACTTGCCGGGGTCCTCCCAGACGCTGCGGTTCATGTAGAGCCGGTCCAGGAAGAAGGGGAGCAGGAAATAGGCGGCCAGCAGGAATACCAGCAGGAAGGTCAGCCCCAGTCGCAGGGCGCGCCGGCCCAGGGAGGACAGCGGCCCCAGGAAGAGGAAGAGCACGCCGGAGAGCAGGGCCACATACCCCAGGACGGTGTGGGAGAGGAGGGTGGCCGCCGTCAGGGCCGCCGTCCCGGCCCAGGCCCGTCCCTCGCGCACGGTGATATACAGGCCGGCCAGGGTCGGGGGGAGGAGCCACATTCCCCACAACTGGGTGTACATCCCATAGCCCCGCCAGACGTAACTGGAGAAATCCAGGCCGTAGAGCCCGCCGGAGGAGAGGAGAGAGGCCAGCAGGCCGGCCA
>Ga0123519_10012014_pt1 | contig 12669 bp, 9 predicted proteins | sample YelNatPaOPRAMG02_FD_87396 | JGI IMG/M metagenome (GOLD analysis project Ga0123519, IMG submission 87396) | Hot spring microbial communities from Yellowstone National Park - Yellowstone National Park OP-RAMG-02 (version 2) | ecosystem: Environmental > Aquatic > Thermal springs > Hot (42-90C) ...
AAGACGGCGTCGCCTCGACTCTCAGCCTCCTCGCTGATAAGTTCAAAGTCAGGCTGAGGCCAAGTGTGTAGGTGGATGCTTCTCAACGAATTCTCTTTCGACGGGAGGGCCTGATATATGGCTTCGCATATATGTGGACATATCGGTGCCAGAAGCTGAATTATCCTCAGGAGGGTCTGGTGTAGAGTGTACTGGGCAGCCTTCCTCCTAGACGACTCTGAGCCGGACCTGTAAAGTCTATGTTTGACGGCTTCTAAATACTGGTCGCAGAGCGTATGCCATGTGAAATCTCGAATAGCCTCCAAAGCCACGTTGAACTGGAAACCTTCATAGGCCTCTGTGACTGTCAAGGTTAATTTCTGAAGTTTACTCATAAGCCAACGGTCGATGAGTTCAAGCTGAACCTCACCGCCCTCATAGTCGACCAGATTTGAATGTATGAATCTGGCGGCGTTCCAAAGTTTTGTAAGGAATCTCTTGCCATACTCTATCTCACCCCAATTGAATTGTAGATCGTAGCCTGTTGCCGCGCCTCCCGCAGCCCATTGCCTGATCGAGTCTGCACCATACTTCGATATGGCCTCGAAGGCTTCGACATAGTTTCCGAAAGACTTATGCATCATCCTCCCATCAGCCCCCCTGACCATGCCGTTCACAAGGACTGTTTTGTATGGAGCCTCCCCGAATAGGGCTAGATGCTTGACCATCAGATAGTAATCCCATGTTCTGATTATGTCCAAGCCGTTCGGCTGGAGGTCTGCTGGGAAGAGCCTATCGAAATCATCTTCATGGTCAGGCCAACCTGCATGTACCGCACATGTGATCGACGAGTCCATCCACGTATCCATCACATCACTCTCACCAGTGAAATCTGAGCCACCACATTTCGGACACTCTGCTTCCCTCGGCTTCTCAAACCTCGGATCGACAGGCAACCAATCCCTCTTGGCCACCAAGACTTGGCCGCACCTATTACAGTACCATACAGGTATAGGTGTCGCAAAGACCCTCTGCCTCGATATGACCCAGTCCCAATCCAAGGATCTAGCCCAGTCTATCATCCTATGTTTAGAGAATGGGGGGATCCAGTTCACCCTATCCGTCCATTCCAGAACCTGATCGGTCATGCCGCGGGTCCTCATGAACCATTGTCTCCTCGAGATTATCTCAACAGGTGTGTGGCATCTCCAGCAGCAGCCTACGCTCTGGATTATCTTCTCAGACTTGCACAGGATCCCTCTCTCCTTCAAGTCCCTTACGATTCTGACCCTCGCATCTTCAACACTCAGTCCAGCATACTCTCCAGCCTCACCGCTCAACCTCCCATCCTCAGTGACTAGATTGACTACGGGTAGACCGTACTTCTTCTGCCATTTAACGTCGGTCTTGTCTCCGAAAGTACATACCATAACGACTCCTGTCCCAAACTTCGGGTCAACATCATCATCCGCAAGAATCTTTACCTTACGCTTGAAGATGGGGACCTCAACCTCCAATCCTGAATATGACCTGTACCTCTCGTCATTAGGGTTTACAGCTACAGCTACGCAGGCAGGTAATAGTTCAGGTCTGGTTGTGGCTATTGGGAGCCTGAGACCTTCCGGATCAAAGTTGAGATATACCAGTTCACTCTCACGTTCAGAGTATACAACCTCAGCCTCAGCTATTGCTGTCTCACATCTTGGACACCAGTTCACAGGATGCTCACCCCTGTATATGTAGCCTTTCTCATAGAGGATGATGAATGAGAGTTGTGTGGCCCTGTAATATGAGGGATCCATCGTCCTATATTCTAGGCTCCAGTCCATGGAGTATCCCATGGCCTTCATGGCGGCCCTCATCTTCTCAATGTAATCATCAGTCAACCTGACGCAGATCTCCTTAAACTCTTGAGTCGAAACATCCCTCTTCCTTATGCCGTAGAGTTTCTCAGCCCTAACCTCTGTCGGTAAGCCGTGGCAGTCCCATCCTTGAGGGAAATGGACGTTGAAGCCCCTCATCCTCTTGTACCTTGCAACAAAGTCTATGTAACACCAGTTCAAGGCGTTTCCAAGATGAAACTCCCCACTCGGATACGGTGGCGGAGTATCTATACTGTAGGTCTGCCTCACCTTATCTTCACGGTTGAACCTGTGGAGGCCCCAACTCTGCCAAGCCTCCTGCCACTTGGCCTCATGCTCCGCCGGAACATATGTCTTGGGCAAAGGATTCTTGATCTCCATAAGTTACACCATACCGCCCCTCTCTCTCACCCTAACCTTCGAGACCCACAGAGATATCTATGTGAGAATCAAAAGTGTTTCGTAGTATCGAAACCATTCTGATCTACCCATACTAGAACATGTCTAGAAGTCTCTGCTTACTCTCAGACTCCATCTTGAGTCTGAGCCTCATGTTGTCTCTCGCAGCGACCGTTCTGATTCTTGAAGCTTCCTCGATGGCTTTAGCCTCAACGTCAGGGTTTGAGTATATCATCCTCATACCGAATCCGGTTATGATAGATGATTCAGGCCTTGCTTCTTCAAGTATCTTGACAGCATCGTCTGTACATAGGTGACCCTTTATAGGCGCGCCCCTGGGCCTCAGAACACATATGATGAGCAGCCTCACCCCCCTATACTGTTCCCCCAGACCTTCAAAATATTCGGTGTCTGAGGTGTATCCGATATCCCCCCAGGGCAGGGTCAGTCTGAAACCGACTGTGTCTGGATCCCCATGTTTAGCCTTCAAGGCCCTGACCTCAACCCCACCCAGATCAACAGAGTCTCCCGGTGAGACCTCGCAGATCCTGCCGACCATCCTCTTATGGTAGGAGGATATTCTGGGCTCACAGCTATCGTTGCCGTTCAGAACTCCCCTCGGAGCTATGAGGACCCCCCTCCTCTTCGCTCCACCCTGAGTCATGGCCTCAATATATACCTCAGCATCGTTGTCATGGTCTGGATGGCAGTGGGATATGAGCAGATACTCAACCTTCTGAGGGTCGAGATTCAACTGGTTCGAATAAGCTATGGAACCTGGACCTGGATCTATCTGTATGTTGGAGGATCCTATGATTCTGATTCCGCCAGTTCTTCTCCTCTGGGTTATCATCGAGTAGCGGCCACCACCTGTCCCCAAGAATATGAGCTCAAACTCACCCATCAAACCCACCAACATAACTGATTTAAAACACCAATACTCCCAATCTAAAATCTCCATAAGAGTCGACGGAAATACATAGCGAGAATAAATATTCCGACTGCAAACCCAGTGACCTCCAATAACGTGCTGATGACTCCACTGAGAAATATAAATGGACCATCATAGTTCTCGATAGCGATGATGTAGACGTGGAAATAGTAGTTGAAGAACCAGTGGAGCAAGACAGGCGCATAGAAGCCGAAAGCCAGATACATGATGAAGAATATGAAACCTGCCAGAAATGATGTTGAGATCTTACCGATCTCCCAACCTGAACCTGAAAAGTAATGTGCGAGGCCGAAGACTGTTGAAGTTGAAAGAATCAGAAACCACTCTCCGAGACTGATACCTCTCAAGAAACCATCCCTAACTACACTCGGCCAACCAAGATACTCCTTAGCATGGTCAGGGTAGAGCATAGATCTCAAAGAGGTTTTAAGGATGCCTCTCAACTTCATTTGCTTCAAAATATCCCCTCGCAAGATCAGTTTAAAAATAAAGTAGAACGTGAAGGGGGATATGCGGTACATGAACTCCTCAAATATAGGCGAGTATGCGAGATTGTATAGGCCCATATAAAGATCTTCAAACTCAATCGAACCTGTAGCTACACCAGCAACCTCCTGGAGGTCCTGAATAACAGTCACCGCGATGAGGAGTATGCTTGAGAGAGCTGGGAAAACATATAGGAAGTTGCTGTTTCTAGATATGGGGTTCAGATCACCCACGCCCCTTATAGAACCGGGGAAGCCGACACCGTCCATCCAAGCCAATATAAAACAGAGAACATAGAATACCCATGTTGAGGCGAATATGACGCCGAATGGAATCGATGCAGGTATCTTAAAAACAAACAGAGCTACGAAACCTACTGGAAGACTCTCCACTGACCTCAGACTGAAACGGTATCCTTCAGGATGAATAAACATGAAGTATATCCCTAGGATCATTGACAGAATGAAGGTTGAAACTAGGAAAACAACCACAGCACGCCAAACATACCCCAAGACTTGAATGAAGACTCCTGCCCTACACATCCCTTCCACATCAACAGTCTTATCATCGCATCTATGTAGAGTTACTTATCCATGATCTAGACCATGAAATTGTTTAAGTCTTTTTAAAATAGTCGATCTGACTTAACATCTTTGTTTAAAGAACATCTATAATCGAAAACCCAACCCATTAGGTTTGAGGTCGACTCCAAACGTTAAAGACATCGAAGATAAATCAGCCCATAAGCTTAGTGTCAAACAACATAGGCAGGACATGCGGGGAATGTTCAACATTCAGTAAGTGTAAGGGCGGATTCTGCCCGAAGACTGAGACTGAGGTGAGTAGGACACATCCAGCATGCCAATTCTTTTCAGATAATCATGGGGCAAGAGACTCTTACAGGAGAATCTCAGCGAACTCAACATCGCAAGGCAATGGTCTGGGCCAACACGCAAGAAGCTATGTTGATCCTGGTGAGTGTGAAGGACCGAACCCCGAGTACTGCACAGTATACTGCCCAAAATACTGGAGCTGCAAACTTGTTCTGGATGAAATTAGGAAAAAGTAGTTTCGGGAGAGTCTGGTTCATCGAAGATACTTCAACATAGCCTCAATGTTCCATAGGTTAGGTTCCTACAGAAGGTTTCGAGATCGTCGAGCTCCGCCTGAATAGCCTCCCTCACAGGCGTCTCAACATTCTTCATCGAAGTATTAGGTTCAAGTATGAGTTGGGCGGAGACGACTTTAGGCTCGTTTATCGGCTTCCCTATCTGGCTGAGCAACCATATATATACTTCCTTCGAGCCTGGAACTTTCCGGTAAACCTCTTCAGCGATCTTGTAGGTCAAGAGATTGTATATTTTACCTACATGGTTGACTGGATTCTTACCGCAAGCGGCCTCCGAACATGTAGGTCTGTTCAAAGGGATGATGCCGTTGACCCTGTTGCCTCTTCCGACTTGTCCGCAGTCACCTCCGTCAGCCGATGTGCCGAGAACAGTCAGATAAACGCCTCCCAGACCCCTCCCAGGCACATCTGCCGTGTTCAAGTCTACATTCACCTTGAAGTCAACCTTAGACTTTACAAACCTCTCTATCTCCTCATGAACCTCCCTCTTAACCCTGAAATATTCCTCTTCACTCTCAATATACTTGTCTATGAAGGCTATTCCAACGGTGAGGTTGAGTTCCATATCCTTTCTCAGACCCATGACCTTCACATCCTCACCTGTCTGGGGGAAGGACTTCTTGAATTCTCGACTGTTCAAATAGTACTCCGTATCTCTCACAATCTTCTCCGTAGGTGTTAAAGGCGCGAATCCTACTGCGGCTGATGTGTCGTTGGCGCCGAGAAACTTTCCCTTTCTCGCGAATATGTCGGTCAAGGCTTGTGAGCCTGGTTTCAACTCAACCTGATATTTCACATGCTCATCTGGATCTACAAGCCTCAGGTTACTCTTTATCCACTCCTTCGCTGTCTTAATGGTGATCTCCTCCACAGGTATATCTTCGGAGTCGACATTGAATGTTGCCCTATCTCCGAAAACGAGTAGCATAGGCTTCAGGACCCTCCCCCCTCCGAAAGCAACCTTGACATCTCCAGCAACAAGCAGCCCCTTGTCGATATTATGATGTAGCACATAGCCGAATCTCTTAATGTACTCCTTGCTCAGGGCTTTAGATACCTCGTCCATTATGGAGTCGCATATCGTATCTGGATGGCCTAAACCTTTCCTCTCACATATCTCGGTACGCTGCTCAGTTATCGGCTTCTGTTTCAACTCGTCTAAGACTATCTCAAGCATGCCCCTTGACCTTCCATCGTCTAATCAACATTTACAATATTAATAATTCGTTGACTCCGAGATTCCATTAGGAATTTAATTCATAGAATCGACACGGATTCGACTCTGGTTCAACGTATTCATTCGGAGGCATCGTCATATAATATCTCAACCGTCCATTCAGCTGCCTTCCCGACGACGTCAGGACACTTATCTGTGTGGCCTCCAGCCTTCTCAAACTCCTCATAATCCTTCGGGTCCCAAAGGTTGAATGATCTCCCCATAATCTTCTTCTGAATATCCTTACATAATATGCTTCCATACTCGTTGATGAACTTGTCATGTAGCTTCATAGTCAACCTCATACATCTCTCCCTCTCCCCAGGATCATTGAATTCTTCACGTCCATATATGGATCCTATCGCTGCCGCGCCGCCCGAGAGTGCCCCACATGTTCCATCCCCAGACCTTGCGTAACCGCCGGCAAGAGGATCTATTGCCTTGAAAATCTTCGGGTCACCGATCTTCATCACCTCGCTCACAGCTGCGAAGACACATTGTGGGCAACTACCATGGTTCCTCTCGAAGTTGAATCCCAACTCGTAGGCTCGCCTCATCGCCTCCTCCTTACTCGACTCAACCAACAGTTCCACCTCAAACAGACATATCTTTACAGTTTACCAAATAACCCTGTTTAAAAGGGTTCCCTTATCCACACAATAGGAGTTTATAATGTTGACTTGTAAATTTATGATGGCGATGTTGATTGAAGGCCGCGAGATTCTATGAGGTTGGTAAACCCCTCAGGATTGAGGATGTCGATGTTCCGAAGATATCAGATTCTGAAGTTCTAGTAAAGGTTAGGTCATGCGGCATATGCCACACCGACCTACACTTCATAGATGAAGGATTGATCAAGCCTGGGAAGGTCCCTCAGATCATGGGGCATGAAGCTGCCGGCGATGTCGTCGAGGTTGGAGAGAGGGTTGAAGATGTGAGGGTGGGCGATAGGGTTCTAATCCATTTCTACTTCAGCTGCGGCGAATGCTACTATTGTCGAAGAGGCAGGGAGAGCCTATGTGTAAGCCCAGAGTTTCAACACTTCGGCTTCACAGTAGACGGTGGATATGCAGAATATGCGAAGGCCCCTGCGAGAAGCATCATTAAAATTCCCGGCAAGATACCCTATGATGCTGGAATACTTGTAGATGCAGGGTCAACCGCCTACCATGCTGTCAGGGAGGTTGGTAAGGTCAGGCTAGGAGACTTTGTTGTAATAATCGGTTCCGGTGGGGTCGGCCTCTCAACCCTACAGATGGCTAAGCTAAGCGGAGCCACAGTGATGGCGGTTGATATTCGCAGTGGAAAGTTGGATGCAGCGAAATCTCTAGGTGCAGACCACGTAGTGAACCCAGCGGTTGAAAACCTGTATGAGAATGTGATGAGGTTAACTGGCGGCAGAGGTGCTGACGTCGTCTACGAGCTCGTAGGTTCAAGTGATACGATGAGTGAGGCTGTAGATATTCTGGCAAAGGGAGGGAGACTCGTCTTCATAGGATACTCAAAGGATAACCTGACAATAAACCCTAGGAGACTAGTCACTGGGGAACTTCAAATAGTCGGCTCACGTGCAAGCTCCAGATATGAGACTGTGGAGGTTGTGAACCTCGTCAGGGACGGCAGATTCAGGCTAGAACCCTTGATAACTCACAGAGTATCTTTGGATGAGGTAAATGAAGGGTTGGATCTGGTGAGAAGCGGCGAGGCTATCAGGGTAGTTGTTAATCCCTGATTTGGTTTGGAAGCGAAACTTCAATGGAGGCTAAAAATTATTTGAGAAGATCAAGCTGCTGGCTCAGGTTTTCTCACGATCTCCCCGCAACTAGAACAGAAGATATCTTCCACCCCAACTTCAGCGCCGCATTTAGGGCAGACCAACAGCTGAGGCCCAACATGGGAAGGTTTAGAGATGCGTCTACGCCTACGGGCCAAAAATGCGACAGACGATATGGCGGCCAGCGCCGCGACGGCTGCTATTATCAGCTTATTCGATAGAGGTGCTGGAAGGATGCTGGTCTTCTGAAATGTCACCTTACTGCTTGAGGAACCTTCGACATCACTGTTTCCAGGCCAACTCGCCATCACAGTCCAGTTGCCAGGTGCGTCTGATGAATATGAGTCTCTGAACCGACCTTCACGATCGACGCTGGCCTTCCTCGTAACGGTCCTCTCGCCAGGACCATGATAAGTCAGGTCTACCTCTGAACCCTCAACAGGAGGCTTCATAATTCCTGATACCTCGAATTCTTCAAGCAATATTCCAAGCCAACTTTGACCTACAGATAACTCTAGACTACTGGCCATCTTATCGATTCTCAAGGCTACTGTTGAAGAGTGTGTCTTCCCCTTCCCGGAGGCTCTTACGGAAAACATGTACTCACCGACCTTCACGGAAGGTCCGGCCTCAACAATGAGTTGTGAAGTGAATGGGGGCTTACCTGATGGAACGGTCAACATCGAGGTTGCTCCATCAGGTATGCCTGAGACAGTCAAGGTCACCGTCTCATCGAATCTGCCCAGAGGCTTAACATCAAAGTTAAGAGTGGCTTTCTGGCCTTTCCTAATAGAGGTTCGGTTAACTGAACAGGTTATCGTGAAGTCCTCCCTCATAACTGATAGGGTGGCTGTAGCAACTTTTGAAGTCCCCCTGCTTGAGGCTGAGATGGTGAGTGTATAGTTACCTTCGTTCGATGCTCCTGACGCATCCACAGTTAGGATCGATGTGAATGTGGGTGTTCCAGTCTGAGGTGAAAAAACATATTTCAACTCAGAGGGGAGGCCTGAAACGTTGAGGGAAACCGTTGCTGGGGACCCGCTTAGAAGATTGACTGTAACTGTGTATGAGGTCTTACCCCCAATACTCACAGTCTGCACTGAAGGGTTCACCGTCAGGGAGAAGTCGAACCGTGGAACAACTGTGAGAATCGCTGTGGCCTGGCGTGTGATACCGCGAGCATTCCCTATAACGGATATCGTATAGGACTGTGGAGGCGTATCCTTTGAAGTTGAGATGTAAAGATCGTCACTGGTGCCTAGACGCCACCCCATACCTTGACCTAAACCCAAAACATTAACGTTGATAGTTACACCGCTGTAGGCTGGACTACTGTACGTGACCAGTATCTGGAAGCTGGCTGTCCCACCTTGCTCAACAGTCTTTGATGTTGGCAAAAGTGACAGCGAAAAGTCGAATGGGGGTCCCTGAACATAGAATATCGTCGACGCCGTGTAAGTGGCTCCTCCCCAACCTGGAAATGAAGCAGCAGCCTCTACGGTGCAAGTTCCAAGCACCGAGGTTAACCCGCTCGCCGTGAATGTATACCAGTAGCCGTAACCTATGGTTCCTAAATTATAAGTCACAGTCCCAGCGGGTGTGAATACACGTATGGTTACAGAGGCATCCTCGGATACTCTCACCCCTATAACTACTCGGTCGCCTATACTGTAGGTTGAACGGTCTGTGGAAACCTCAACGGTAGGTGCAACCGCTGAATGTGCAGGTGTGAAGGACATGTGAGTGAGTAGGAGAGACAACAACAGAATTATTGTCAAGCCTACCCTAGGCATCGGTATCCCTCCAAATAGTCTCTTGGAAAGTCTATTTAAGTGTGATCAACATTGCAAGTTAATATATCGCTGAATAGTCGCCGAGAATAACGGTGACTTAAGATATTTGAGTGTATGAGGCTAATATTCCAAAAAGGCGTGGGGGAGAAGTTGATAGGCAGAGATGATGTGGCGAGGATAATTTCAAAATATGACTGGGGAAATTTGAGGATCGGCACAATAGGAAGCCACTCAGCCCTAGACATATGCGACGGAGCCAAGGATGAAGGTTTCGAAACAGTCACGTTATGCCAGAGGGGCCGAGAAAAACCTTACCTGAAGTATAGGAGGATAATAGATAGGGTGATAGTTCTAGACAAGTTTTCAGACATGGCATGTGAGGCTGTGCAGGATGAGTTGAGGGGACTCAACGTCATATTCGTAGCCAACAGGTCATTCTCAACCTATGTCGGATATGACAACATTGAGAACAAATTTCTCGTTCCAATATTTGGCAACAGGGGAATGTTAAGATCTGAGGAGAGGGACGCCCCTAAGAACCAAATGTACCTTTTAGATAAGGCTGGAATAAGAACTCCTAAAAAATTTAGGAGCCCAGAGGAGATAGATCGCCTAGCCATAGTCAAGGTTCCTGAAGCTGCGAGAAAGATTGAGAGGGCATTCTTCTACGCGGCTAACCCAGATGACTTCAAGGTTCAAGCTGATTTAAGAGTTAAGAAGGGCATAGTATCACCTGAAGACTTGGAGAGAGCAACTATCGAAGAATTCGTTATAGGCGCCAGATTCAACTTCAACTATTTCTGGTCGCCTATCTATGATAGACTGGAGTTTCTGGGAGTGGACAGAAGAATACAGACGGACCTCGACGGGATACTTTCGCTCCCTGCAAGAGAGCAGTTAGAGTTAGATATGGTGACCCAGAATATTGAGGTAGGCCATGAAGGAGCCACTTTAAGAGAATCCATCCTCGACAGGGTTTACGAGATCGGTGAGAAGTTCATAAGAGTATGTAGGGATGAGTATCCGCCAGGAATAATCGGCCCATTCGCCTTGCAGGGAGCGATAACTAAAGATTTGGAGATATGCATATTCGACGTCAGCCCAAGGGTTCCAGGTTCACCTATAATATCTACTACAAGCCCATATACGAAATGGTTCTTCGGCGAACCTATGAGCACAGGTAGAAGAATAGCTCTCGAAGTCAAGGCTGCAAGAGATCTTGGAAGGCTGGGTGAAGTTGTGACTTGATAGTAAAAGAAGATATCCAAAATATTCTGAGAGATTATGATCTGGATAAGGTGAGTATTGGAACAATCTGCTCCCACTCAGCCCTACAAATATTTTACGGAGCCAAGCAGGAAGGATTCAGGACAGTTGGGATCTGCCTCCCAGACAAAAAATTCGTATACGATGCATTTCAACTTGCGAAACCAGACGACTACATACTAGTCGATAAATACAGCAACCTCACAGATAGCAGGATCCAAGAGAAGCTCACAAGAATGAATACGATCATCATTCCACACGGATCCTTCGTCGAGTATGTTGGTGCTGAAAATATTAAAAGAAGATTTCATGTGCCCATGTATGGAAACAGAACATCCCTAGAGTTTGAGGGTGATAGAGGCAAGATGAGGATGTGGCTGCAAGAGGCTGGAGTAAAGGTGCCCAAGGAATATTCCGATCCATCGAAGATAGATCGACCGTGCATAGTGAAGTTCCATGGGGCAAGAGGGGGAAGAGGCTTCTTCATCGCAAACTCAGATGAAGAGTATAAACAGCAAATCGATAAAGCCTTGAGGCGAGGAGTGATCACAGATGAAGATTTAAAGAAAGCCACTATACAGGAGCTCATCGTCGGCGTGAGGTATTACCCCCAATACTTCTATTCACCAATATTTGGAGGGGAGGTTAAGGCTGGTGAGGGGCGTGTCGAACTTCTCGGAATAGATAGAAGGGTTGAGAGCAACATTGACGATCTATACAGGATCCCCAGGTTTGAAGAGGCAGGGGTGGAGCAGTCCTATGTCATAACAGGAAATATTCCAGTCGTTTTGAGAGAATCACTTCTGCCGAAGATTCTTGATCTAGGCCGAAGGGTTGTCGACGCCTCTGTCAAACTCTTCCCACCTGGCATAGTTGGACCATTCTGCATCGAAACCATATGTACAGACGAACTTGAATTCATTACATTCGAAGTATCTGCCAGAATAGTTGCTGGAACAAACCTTTACCCTGAGGGTTCACCGTACTCATGCTACTTATACCCCAAACCCATGTCTATGGGCAGAAGGATAGCCTACGAGATCAGAGAAGGAATACGTAGAAACAAGCTCCAATATTTAGTAAGTTGAGAATCACCTCAGATGTAAATCTTAGAAACAAAATATATGAGTGACAGCATTCAGTCTTCTATTAGGGATTGTTGATGGACGTATTTGAAGCGGTCAAAACCAGAAGAAGCATCAGAAAGTTTAAGCCCGACCCTGTTGAGAAGGAGAAGCTTGAAAAGATTTTGGAGGCAGGTAGGCTGGCCCCGTCAGCCGCAAACAGGCAACCATGGCACTTCATAGTTGTAAACGACCCTGCGGTGAGGGAGGCCCTGAGGCTTGCACATGAGAGTGACTGGTCAGTTAGAAGCACAAGCCAAGTATTGATGGCCCCCGTGATCATAGTGGCCTGCGCAGAACCTGAAGCCGCATGGAGAAGAAGCGATGGGGAGGAGTATTGGAAGGTCGATGTTGCCATAGCGATGCAGAATATGGTACTCACCGCTACAGATGAAGGTCTGGGAACATGCTGGATAGGAGCCTTCAACGAGGAGAACATAAAGAAAGTATTGAAGATCCCTCCAGAGATACGAATAGTCGCCTTAACCCCATTAGGCTACCCTGCAGAGTCAAAAGGAGTTGTCTCCGATAGGAAACCCTTAACGGAGATAGTACATTACAATAAATGGTGAACCCCGAATATTCAGAAATTTCCACCTCAAAAACATCATGAGACCAATTTATAAGATCTTTATTACAGTATAACGTCCGAGGTTTGAGCTGAATGGTGATGCAAACAGTTACCAAGT
>Ga0123519_10012015_pt1 | contig 12669 bp, 11 predicted proteins | sample YelNatPaOPRAMG02_FD_87396 | JGI IMG/M metagenome (GOLD analysis project Ga0123519, IMG submission 87396) | Hot spring microbial communities from Yellowstone National Park - Yellowstone National Park OP-RAMG-02 (version 2) | ecosystem: Environmental > Aquatic > Thermal springs > Hot (42-90C) ...
AATTGTACCTCCGTACTTTTACTTCTATGCAACCGAATCAGGACTTGAGGAATATTACAAGCGGATATTCGATTCGGTCTCACTCCCGATTTTCCTTTACAACATTCCGCAATGCAGCGGTATAAGGATTAGTGATGCACTTCTGCACGCGCTAGCCAATTATCCTCATTTGGCTGGTGTGAAGGACAGTTCCGGGGATTTGAGCTCTACTCTTCACTATATTAGAACATTTCCAAATTTGCGTGTATTTGTGGGGAGCGACCACCACTGTTTGCCGGCTCTGGTTGCAGGTGGTGCTGGTCACGTCAGCGGGATGCCGAATGCGTTCCCACGTCTGGTAACAAATGTCTACAGAGCATTTCAGGATGGGCACGACGCCTCGTTTCACCAAGCACGTTTGTCTATGGCAAGGCATATCTATTCCGCGTTTCCAGAGTTTGCTGTAAACAAATACGTCTTGAGCCGGCGAGGATTCCCTTTTCGCCACTGTAGACCACCGCTAGCCGATCTTACAGAGCAGCAAAAGCTCGAGTTCGAGAGACTAATGGTGGCTGCTGGTTTGTGGGATGTCGACTAGTTGGATAGCTCAACTGCCTTGCCCGTGCGTGCCGATTCATAGGCAGCGAAAATCAGCTCCATTGTACGGAGATTGTCCTCGCCTGTAGTCTCGGCCGGTTTTTCGGACCGAAGAGCGCCGAGCAGATTAGCATTGCATTCGACTATACTCGCGTGGACTAGGTGGTGCGAGGGCATTGCCCATTTATAGTGTTTGGGAACGTGGCGGGTGCCAGTCGTTGTGCCGTGTTTTGTTACCTTTACCCAAAAGTCGGGTCCGAGCTCGACGGATCCATTATCACACTCCACGCGGATAAATGTTTCGGGAAATCTGTCGTGCTCCAGTTTGCTTGCGTAAGACAACTCACAGGTCACAGTTGCGCCGGTATCCATAAGCATCACAACGGTTGCAACGTCCTCCCCGCGTATTTCGGAGTTGACGCGGGTAGTTTGGCAATATACCCGCCGAGCCTCGCCGAATAGGAATCGGGCAACGTCCAAGATGTGGCTACCCATGTCGGTAAGTATGAACTGCTCAATTTCTTTTAGGGACGGTTGATTTTCGAACACCGGGTAGCTGTTGGCATAAAGAATGTGTCCGCGAAACGGCTTGCCGATCTCGCAATCCATCATAGCCTGTTTTACTTGTCTGATTGGAGCTTGCCACCTCCAGTTCTCATGTATGAAGAAGGGAACATTCTTAGCTCTACAGGTTTCTACCATCTTTCTTGCTATCTCTAGATTCGGCGCCATAGGTTTTTGGCATATAACTGCAATTCCTCGTTCAGCGGCGAGAAAGGTGAGTGGCGCGTGGGAATCAACATCAGTGATTATGTCGACAAAGTCGATAGCTTCATTGTCAAACAGAGTTTTCGCATCGTCGTAAACTTTTCGCACGCCGAATTTGTTAGCTATCGCTTCGGCCTTCGCCCTGTTTTTGTCGCAAACTGCTGCAAGTTCTACGCCGCCGACTTCAAGCCACCCAGCAATCTGGAACGGCGCCCAGAAACCACATCCAACCACTGCAAAGCGCAGATTTCGCATAGTCTGTGCCTCACTGCAAGTTTATACCGAAGACTGACGCGGCGGTTCCGCCAAGCACCATGGCTAGTTGATCTTCCGTAAGCTTCATACTTCGATATTTCGCGAGCTCTACTGCTGCGTTTTCCCCATGGTCGGAGCCGAACATGATCCTATGAGCTCCCAAGGATCTTATCCAACTCTCAACAGTCAAAACGCTAACCCAGCTGGGTTCCAAGTATACGTTAGGGCAACTTTCGGCAAGCAGTCCTGCTTCTACTGAAAGCATGTTGTGCCCGGCGTGGGCCACCACGATCTTAAGGCTCGGATAGTTTTCTGCTATCGGTCTCAAAAGAGATGGTAGCGTCCAAGGAACGCCCGGTCCTGTGTGGACCATGACGGGTATCGCAAGTCTATTGGCAGTTTCAAATACCTTCCGTCCGTCTGTGCCAAGTGGGTTAACCGCGTGACCAAACGGATGAAGCTTAACGGCTACGAAACCCAGTTCCTCGATGCAACGTCTGACCTCATCTTGGAACTGCGTGCCTGGCAAATGAGGATTTGGACAGCATATTCCAAAAAACCGATTTGGAAATCGCCGCGCCAGTTCTGCTATTGCGTCGTGGCATAGCTTCACCCCTTCGGGATCGTGAACCGTTGGCGGCTGGACTAGTGTTACGTCTATCCCATTCGACTCCTGAGCTTCTAACAAAGAACTTTCGGTGAAGTCGACATCAAAAACTGAGTCATATCCAAGGTGAGCGTGTGCATCGATTATTTTCATCTTTTACTCCTATTGTGGCTGAGTTGGACGAAGCATCTCGCGGATGACCGCACGTATGTGTTCCGGTTGGAAGACAGTACGCCAGTTCGGATTGATAATCCTTTCCGTTCCCCACCGAATTGCTACTTTCGCAGCGTCGGAGAAGGGCGACGAGACAGCTTCGAATGCAATCGCGAGCGCTATCTGTGCGTGTCCCATCATAAATGCATGTGCAGCCTCACGCGGCACCCCCGCTTTAATAGCTTCCTCCATAGCGTCGCGCATTAAACACGCCGCCGATGCCGCTACTACTTCCGCCATGGCTGGTTCCAAGATAGCCATTTGTTCTATGGTCACTCTGTGAACATTGCGAACAGGGGCGAACATCGTTCGGCAGAGCTCCTTTGCTTGTTCAAAGGAATCTTCACTACCACTGATCAGTGCCACAACTATGTCCTGGACTGCAGCTGTTCCGCCGAAGAGGTCGCGCCTCGCTTCTGGTGTGGGCTGTTCGAAGAACAAGGGCGGGTGGCACGGATGGCATGCAATATAATTGAGATCAGCCCGAATTGCCAGTTCGCCCACTACTGCCGCAGCGGGATCCAACAATACAATGGTCGCACCGGGTTTTGCAAAAGGTGTGATATTTGAGCTAATCGATCCTATCAATGCGTCCGGAACTGCGAGCACTACGAAATCAGCTCGTCGGACTGCTTCTTCTAATGTAGTAATGCCAATTCCTTTTTCCTGTAACCGGGTGATCGCTTCTTGTGCTTTCTCGCAGAAAAGCACGTTGTAACAAGTTCCTTGTGCTGTGTCTTTTGTTCGCAAAAAGTTGTTCGTAATACGCGAACCCATTTTGCCACCAGCGCCAATGAGTGCTACACAAGAGGTCATGTTCTCCTCCAAAGCGCATTTTGTAATGAGGCGACGGATATCAAGCTTTACCCAAGTAATCTTCTTTCTTCTGAGTCAAAACCCTTTATACTTGCAGGAACCTAGCATCCAAGGCGTGAAGCCTGATACTGGTTCAGCGTATGTAACCACAATCGCAGGAGGTTTGAAATGTCGCTTCGTTCCGATATTGCGAGGTTGGTTGAGTCTACGCCACTTGCAGATACACACGAACACATAATGGAAGAAAAACTGAGGCTTGAGCCCGCTGACGGTTCACGGTTGGATGACTTCGCTGTCCTATTCAGTCATTATGCTGATTCTGATTTGCAGGTGGCTGGGATGCCGCCGGCGGATTTTAGGCGCGCAATGACACGCGGCGTTCCTTGGAAGGAAAAATGGGAGCTGATCAAGCCTTACTATCAAGCGTCTAGGAATACAGGATACATGTTATCGGTGCGGCTCACCGTGCAGAAGCTCTACGGCGAAGATGACATAAACGATTCTACGGTTGGCCGTATCAATGACAAGGTGCGAGAGCTTATCAAGCCAGGCTTTACAGGCCACGTAATCAAAGAGGTGGCAAATATTGATCATTGTCAAGTGAATTCGCTGGAACGAAAAGTCTTTTGCGAGACAGAGCATCCAGATGTCTTGCTGCAGGATATTGGGACCCCACCGCTTATTGCAAATTGGAAAGATCAAGATATCTGGCATATGGCAGGGGTTAGCGACGTCAGAACAATTTACGACTATCACAGGGTTATCGACGGGGTATTCGCAAAGTTCGGTCCGCGTGCAGTTGCTACAAAGAACCAGATGAACTACAGCCGTCGACTTGATTTTACGGTGGTTAAAGCGGAAGACGTGGCAACCCTTTTTGAGCGAAGTCTTAAAGGTGAACAGCTCAACGAGGAAGAAAACAAGGCCATTCAAGACCATCTTTTCCACTATTGTATAGACAAGGCTCAGGAGTTCGGTTTGCCTGTCAAACTTCACTGCGGCTATTATGCTGGTCATAATCGAATGCCGCTGCACGTTCTGAGATACAACGGCGGTGACATTTGCAACTTGCTGATGGCGCATCCCAGGACGCCGTATGTCTTTATGCACATAAACTATCCCTATGAGAATGAGCTCATAGCCGTTTGTAAACACTACTCGAACGCTTATGCAGACATGTGCTGGGCGTGGATCATCAATCCAGCAGCGTGTGTGCGCTTCTTAAAAGAATTCTTGATGGCGGCTCCTGTCACGAAGATTCTCACGTTTGGTGGGGATTACAGAATGGTGGAGACTGTAGTGGGTCATGCGGAAATCGCACGTCGAGGTATTGTTCAAGCAATCTCAGAGCTCGTTGAAGCGGGTTGGTTAAATGAGAACGATGTGGAGTACGTTGTGCGACGGGTAATGATCGAGAATGCTCGGGAGCTGTTCAGGGTAAGGGAAAAGTTTGGCCTGTAGGACTACAGGCAAAGGCAAACTAATCCCGGTATTTTGACATACGCATATTGTCCGTTGCCATTTTGAGCTGGCGAAGGTACTCGACGCTTTCGCGTGCCCACCGATCTTCCTTGATTAGGGTGGCTTCCAGATTGTCTTCTGGTGGAGTCCATAGCTCGACAATGAGATTAGGGTCGAGCCCTGCAGATCGGATTTGTTTTAGTAGCCAGGGTACGTCAAGGCGTCCTTTTCCTACTGGTCTGCCTTCGATGACAAAACCCATCTGATGATTTGCTCGACGTATTTCAAAATCTTTCACGTGTATGCTGAAGGCGAATGGCGCCAGCTTTCTGATAACAACCTCCGGACCTTCTAGGGCACCAAAGGAGTTTACGGTATCGAGGCATACGCCTACATAAGGGCTATCAATTTTCTCGATCAACTGGACCAAGGAGTTTACGGAAAATCGGTCGTGGTTCTCGATAGCGATTGCGATGTTCAGCCTTTCGTACTCGGGGAGCACAGCCCTAATTAGCTCCACAATCTCTTTTTCGGATGGCTTGTCTTCTTCGGTGTCGGTTACAACTCTTACTAGCGGTGAACCCAGTCTGTTCGCCAAAGAAAGGTAGGTGAGCAAGTGATCAGGTCTTATACCGCGCGTACCGACTTCAATAGCTATTCCGGACACCTTTGCGTAATTATGTAGTGCATCCAAACTGGATGTAGAAAGTACGTGAAGTGGCAGATTGTCGCAGATTTGAACTACCTCTACGGCGAGCTCCTCTGCCTTTTTCAATAAATCGATGACGGTCATTGGTTTCTTGGGTTTGTGGCCGGGGATCCCAATGGACCAGGTGTAAGTGTACGATCCGATTCCAATTTTCATTTTTATATTCACCACTCACTGCTGCAAGTCATGGGATAGTATCAGCCGACCGATCTAAAGTCAATATTGGGATGTACGCGAGCTTTGGCAGTGGAAACGGGTTCTAAGCAAGCGAGACAAAATCTTGATACCATCACAGCGTGCGTTGTATAATCAGACGAAATTCAGCCTTCCTCAAATATACATCGGCAGCGAGACTTGGTTGAAACCGTCGATCTCAGTGTTGTTAGCCCTGTTGGCAGCCACTATTGTGGCCTACGCGTTGACACCGCTGGTTAGATCTCTAGCGCAAAAATACGGCGTAATCGCGCATCCCGGCGGACGGCGTGTTCACGCACGACCCACTCCTTTGTTAGGCGGCATTGCAATGTATTTCGGCTTTCTGGCCGGAGTGCTGATAGTGGCAAAGCTAGATCCAGGAATTCGACTAGATCGGCAGATTATGGGAATTTTATCAGGCGCCACCGTTGTTGCGCTGATGGGGATTGTCGATGACAGGTTTGAGCTGCCCGGTTGGGCACAAATCCTGTCTATCCTGGCTGGAGGGATTGTCTTGGTCAGCTTGGGGGTTCAGGTGCGATACGTAACCAATCCATTTCAGGGTGGGCAAGTCATGTGGTTGGGCGCCGCCGCCATACCCGTTACACTGGTTTGGGTGTTAATGGTTACCAAAGCCGTGGATTGTATGGATGGTTTAGATGGATTGGCTGCCGGGATTTCCGTTATAGCAGCTGGAACGCTTACGCTTATGGCTTTAAGACTAGGGGTTCGTTTCGAAGCGAGCGGTGTGATGTCGGCTGCTCTAGCTGGTGCGGCACTAGGGTTCCTGCGCTATAACTACCCACCTGCTAAGATCTTCATGGGAACCGTTGGGGCGCAATTTTTGGGTTTTACGCTCGCTGCGATTTCCGTTGCCGGCGCATTCAAAATTGCAACGTTGGTTGCCATTGCGGCTCCAATACTGGTTTTGGGCGTTCCTCTCTTTGACACTACTTTCGTAGTGTTGAGACGGGCAGTCAACGGACGAAGAATCGATGAAGCAGATACTACCCACCTTCATCACAGATTGCTGAACCGTGGGTTGTCGCATCGCCAGGTCGTTTGGTCGATTTACGCATTGACGTTCGTTCTTTGCTCGCTAGCGTACGGATTGTTCTGTTATGTAAAGTGAAAGAGTATAGGACCTTGGTGCTGATATGCCACTTCGAGCTACGGTTTGTCGAAGTTACCATAACACGAATTTAGATGTCTGGGGGCGCGATTGAAAATCCTAGCCGTGTGCGGCACTCGACCGGATGCTCTGAAGATGGCGCCGGTCGTGATTGAGTTAAAGAAACACCCTGAAGAGGTCGATCTTGTTTTGGCAGTGACTGGCCAGCATCGAGAGATGCTCAAGCAGGTGCTGGATACATTTGGGCTTTCTCCCGACTATGATCTCCAAATAATGGTGGACCGGCAATCACTGGGACAGATTACCACGCGCGCCCTTGAGGGTCTGGAGAAAATTATTGCCGAAGTCGCACCTGACTTGGTGCTTGCCCAGGGCGACACCACTACCACGTTCGTCGCAGCGCTTGCAGCGTTCTATCAGAAAGTGCCGTTCGGACACGTGGAGGCCGGTCTCAGGACGCAAAACAGATTTGATCCATTCCCGGAAGAAATGAACCGACGACTAACCACTGTTCTAGCGGATCTGCACTTTGCACCAACGGAGAGAGCAAGAAGTGCGCTACTTGCAGAGGGAGTGCCTGATCAGGCAATATTCGTCACGGGTAATACAGTAATTGATGCACTCTTGATGATTGCTGCTCGTGAACATAGGTTTGAGGACGAGCGGCTCCGTGCTGCTTTAAGTCATGGGCGGACGATTCTTGTAACGGCTCATCGGCGAGAAAACTGGGGAGAACCGATGCGCCAAATATGTTGGGCTATAAAGCGTCTCATAGCGAACTATCCAGATGTAAGCGTAGTGTTTTCGGTACACAAGAATCCGATAGTGCGCGAAGTAGTTTTTCCTGAGTTAGGCAGCGTTGATAGAGTGGTACTGCTCGAACCGCCTGAATATCCGGTGTTCGTCCACCTGATGAAGTCATCTTATCTGGTTATGACAGATTCCGGCGGCGTTCAGGAGGAAGCGCCTTCATTAGGTAAACCAGTGTTGGTGTTGAGAAATACCACGGAAAGACCTGAGGGCGTAGAAGCAGGAAATGCGAAGTTGGTAGGAACTGATGCTGATAATATCTACGCTGAAGCGGCGAAGCTTCTCGATGATCGTGAGACATATGAGGCAATGGCACGGGTTGCAAATCCGTATGGCGACGGGCACGCAGCTGAAAGAATTTGGAGGGCTATTAGAGACTTCGGGCAGCGATTGCAATGAGTCAATTCTCTGAGGAAAGAATTCAGAACGTTGTAACCATAGCCTGGAGACTGATGGTGCGGCTAGCACTGCTCGTCGCAGTGGTTTACTTGATACTGGCCTGGGGACCGCACCTGCTGTGTAGACTTACGTCCATTTTTATTTCGGTGATTGCATCCATTGTGCTGGTTTACGCGTTGATGCCGGGCGTGGATTGGCTCTGTCGACACAAGTTTATTCCGATCCCGATGAAACCGCGTACGCGACGCCTAGTTTCAACGGTGGTTGTGTTTGTCCTGTTCCTGGCTATGCTAGGTTTTTCCCTCTATTTGTTTGTCAATCCAATTCAGAAGGAATTAAAGCAATTCTCGGAAAAAATGGGCGAATACGCTGCCCAACTTGGTGATCTTTTCAAATCTGTGTCTGAGTGGTATCGGTCGGAGGTGCCACCAAGCATAAAGGTGTTACTTGGAAAACTGGACTATTCGCGTTTGACCACTGGGATCACGAACTCTATTCAGCGTCTATTGAAGGTTCTGACCTCGTCAGTCGAATATGCACTGGAGCTTGTTCTAATTCCGGTGCTCGCATTCTATTTTCTTCTGGATTATAAGACCCTTACTCACGAGCTATATGCGCTTGTTCCGACCTATAAACGGCGCCGAGCGCTAAGAATCGGGCGCAGTATTGGCGGGATACTGGAAACCTACGTGTTCGGCCAGCTCATATTGTGTGCCATAGCAGGCATATTGACCGGTCTAGTTCTAACACTGCTAAATATGCCATACGTTGTGGTTCTAGCACTATTAGCGGGTATTACTAGAGCAATTCCAATAATAGGTCCGGTTGTAAGCGGGATACCCATAATCTTGGTAGGGCTTATCTACTCGAAGGGAAGCTTGGCTCTTCCCCTGTACTTGTTATGCTTCGTCTGTGTTATGCACTTCGTCGAGAGCAAATTCATCCTTCCCAAGCTTATGGAACACCGACTTCATTTGCATCCGGCAACAATCATCATCGTTCTTCTTATAGGCGCTGAGTTTCTAGGAGTTATTGGAATGTTCTTGGCAGTTCCCGTGGCTGCCACGATTAGGGAGCTGCTTCGCTGGTACTATATTCGCGTTGAAACGTCTCGCGTGTAGTAGAGCTTGCTTCTCGGTTGATGAGACCAAGGAAAGGACGCAAATTTGGCAAAGGCGGAGAAGACAGTTGGGCGCAGTTGAGCAAGCAATAATACTTGGGATTATTCAAGGTCTCACGGAGTTCATACCAGTTTCGAGTTCAGGGCATTTGGTGACGATTCCGAGGCTTTTCAAGTGGCAGGACCTGGGCCTTGCGTTCGATGTTGCCTGCCATTGGGGCACTTTGGTAGCTTTGATCGTCTATTTCCGCAAGGACTGGGCGGTAATGTTGGCGGGGCTTTTGCAGCACAAGACGGAAAGTAGCGATCTTTCAGGTCGCCTAGTGTTGCCCATAATCGTCGCGTGTGCTCCCGCTGGGCTGGCTGGTGTTGTGCTAGGCGACAAGATCGATAGCCTCAGAGGTTGGAACTGGCTAGTGCAGATGGTGGCACTGGTGCTGATTGGTGTTGGTCTAATAATGCTTTTGGCAGAGCGCGTCGGCAAGAAGCAACGAGGCATAAGCGAGATGAGGTGGCCAGACTTCTTGCTTATTGGCGTGGCACAAGCGTTTGCGCTGGTCCCAGGGGTCTCGCGGTCCGGAATAACTATCGCAACCGGACTTTTTCTCAACTTGAAGCGTGCTGCTGCAGCGCGGTTTAGCTTTCTCCTTTCGACGCCCATAGTTTTTGGTGCAGGACTTCTTGAGTTGGCGAAACTGATTAAGACGGGGGTCAGTTGGGGAGAACTTGGTATTTTGGGAATAGGTTTTCTTACCTCCGCTTGCTCAGGGTTTTTGGCAATAGCATTTCTGATGCGGTATCTCTCAAAGAAACCGCTTGACCCATTTGTCACGTACCGTATTTGCTTTGGAATATTCTTGCTGCTGGCTAGTCAATAGATGTGGCGAGACTAATACGACGGGCGTCTATATGAAGATCTTGTACGTTTGGGTCTTGATGATTGGACCAATTATTGCCCAAACGGAGCCGATGAAGAAATCTCCGAGAACCAATCCCAGAAAGAACGGCACTAGATAATTGTGAAGCCGCATTCCTCCGTAACGAACGATCACCAGTTTGATCAGCCAGCTTAGGAAGATGGCGAACCAGAAGTAATCCATCGCATAGCTTACGGCCAGTGCGTAGCCAGCAGGGTGAAAAGGCCATCCAACGAATGCGGATCTTAATCTGCCCAGCGTCAACACTATTGCTGCACCTAACGCCATATAAGTCATTCGAACCGGTTCTGGTGCCGGTCTGGTAATCAAATTGTCGCGCAGGCGATCGAACGACTCGGCACCGACCCACCATTTGTAACCCATACATTTTGCCTGCGCACCTTCTCGGTAGCATATCGCAAGATTAGAGCAGTAGGAGCTCAGCATTCCTACTACAGTAGCTATAATCAGCACTAGAATAATTGATCTTAGCTTGATTCCGGCTCCGTCAGCCATCTTAAATGATTCTAGTTGGTTGGGCATTGGATGGCTTCGATAGCAGCGATTGAACCAATACATAGTCCAAATCAGCGTTAGGTTTGCAGGTCCGAGCAGGTTGTAGCCGAGAAGGCTCACCATAATCTGTTGAGGATTAACGAAATATATCTCATGGGGAGTGCCGAGCTCAGCCCTAACTCGCGTTATTGCTATTGCCAGTATGAAATAGATGCCAAAGAATATTAGGGCTACCCAGGCGGCCAAGCCCATGCGAAGCGCGAAGCCGATAAGCAGGATGGTGCCGATGCCTAATCCGTAAAACGCTTTCCTATACAAGCTAGCTTCCGTGGGGTCTGCGGTGTTGTCTTGACCGAACGCTTGCCTCCACACGCTTTTCAGATATGACTTGCTTGCCAAGATGATGATCAAACCAAGTGCCAACCATGCTCCAGAGGCTTGCGATTCGTAGTATGGAAATTGGTTGCGCGTACCTGTGTCCCATCCCATTGCGGCGCCAAGTACTTGCACCATTTTTCTTGCCAAATAAAAGAACCAGCACGAGAAAGATAGGTCGAGAGGGATGAAATATGTTAGACCTATTGTGAACGGATACATGGTAATTTGAAAGCCGTTGCCACCACGAGTGACCGCATTCCAAGGGCTGTTGACGATGAACTGTCCGATGTTGTAGTGCTTTATTCCCTCAATGTAAGGCATGGATGGGTAGAGCGTATGAAGACCGTTGACTAGCCCTATAGCGAATGCTATACCGAATCCAGCCCACATCAACTTATTGCCATAGAACCTGCCAGCGCTTTCTGAAGTCATCTCCATTGGCAGTTGGATGAGGGGGAAAACCAGCTTCTCGTGTTCGGTCCAGTGCTTTTTGATGATGATATTCATGCACATCATCATACCTATCAGCACGCCGAGCAACAGGCTCCACCACGCAAGCGGACCGAGCCAAACGCGAATAATCTTCCAATCCCATGGGTCAACAGCTCCCCGGTAGAATCCCTGAAGAGCGAGTTTATCGCTTATCAGTAAGTGTTCCGGGAGATATCGAAAGAATAGCGTTTCATACTTGTTGGCGTCGGTGGCGGCGTAGTGCGCGTGCCCTATTGCACCAAAGAGATTCTGGATTAGGTCGTGTGAAGCTAGTGCTGCTGCCATTACTACCATAACATATACGGTAAGCAGTTCGGCTCTTGAGAGCGCGTACCGGGGCAGGTGTCTCTTAATCCAGAGATTCGGCAGTGAAAGCATAAAGAGTATAAATATCGGTGTTACGAATAGGGGTAGGCACGTTCCATCTAGTGCATACCATCTGACCTCGATTACCGTAATCCAGTAGTTATTGATCGGGATCAAGATCAGTCCCAGAAGTATGGCTCGAAGGGTGACGCCGCTTTCTCGAAGTGGTACTTGCGATGAGGGTTTTTCAACTTGTTTCGCTTGCACTGCCATTCCAGGCTAAATTCTATCAGCCTGGTTTATCAGTTAGCAAGACGCCCGATTTCGGGGAGGAACGGACCGTCGTAAGAAAAAATAGGATTCCAACCGTCTTAGAGAGCTGCAGCTTCCTGGCAAATGGAACAGTGTCTGTCGCCTACTTGCAGTCTAAGCAGCTCTCTCCTCGTCTTCTTCTTTAACAGTACTATCCTTGTCTTTGGTTCCCGTTTGGTCGACTTTTAATGTTCGTCTGGGAGAAGTGGTTATGCACTTCTCGCACAACCAGTTTACCAGATCCCTCAAATGTTCGGGAACATTCCGTATTTCGTTGCCGCACTTGCAACGCATATTTGTTGCCTCTTTCCTCGCTTTCGAACTATCCTCTACGCTTGGGCTTGCTGGGTTTTGCTGAACGGTTTGACTAATCATCCCCGAGTATGTATATACCCTATTTCAAGTGTTGATTTGATATATAACGCAGACCAAATTCACGAATTGTGCTCGTAAAACATAACTAATACCTTTCAGCAAAGGGATTTCAAGTCTATGATTGAGTATGACAAGGCACGGTCAAGAGGTCACTTCGGTACTGGCACCCTTAGCCTGATAATGTGTGTCTAAGCAACGCGAAAGTGTCCCCATAACTGCAAAGGGAATGTGTCCCCTTTGGCGTTAAGCTATCCTGGTTGCGCCGATGGGTTTGCCCTTGCATCTTGCTATGCCGGAGCCGATGGCACGCAC